>PJQF01000346.1_pt1 | contig 14128 bp, 19 predicted proteins | sample 1503741 | NCBI WGS metagenome assembly PJQF01 (sample SAMN07775949, study PRJNA414020) | Biofilm metagenome, whole genome shotgun sequencing project. | isolation source: biomolecule (vanillin) treated reverse osmosis membrane biofilm | place: India: Nagpur | collected 2017-03-21 | reverse complement strand
AAATGGCGACGGGTTGGTACTAACCGTCAGTGCGCGTTGCATCGCCTCCATTTGGCGCGTCATAAGATATTGATTGACAATCATATTAGTTGAACCCCACTTTCGGGAGTCCGTTCAGGACACTAGCCGCCTGATCAGCGGCGGTCTTCTGCACCGGCTCCCCAGCACGTTCGACGCGTGGCCGGTAGGTGACACGGGTTTGCCCCTGCGCTTTGGCGGGAAGGTCATTCAGCCACGTGCGCTGCTTTTCCTCATCACCCTGCTCCAACGTCGCAATGCGCTCTTGCATCCCGTTAAAGGCGGCAAGCAAGGCCGTCTGCCCCTCGGTCAACTTGGCTAAGTTGCCCGTGATGGCGTTCAGGTTGGCGGTAACTGTGGTCAGCACTTCGCTCTCGAACTGAGCGCGGGCAACTTTCACAATCTCCGCAATGGCAGCGTCGTCAAGTTCGACAACGGTGTCGGTCGCCGGGGCGTCTGTGACCGCCGGTTGTTCTGTCTGTGGCTGTTCGCCAGTGCCGTCAGCACTGCGGAAAACAAGCCCCTGGTCGCGCACTTCCTTATTGACGTTGGTCAGGTTCGCCACGAAAGCGTTAAACCCTTTCTCATCATCGCCAAACAGGTCGCGCAACGCCTTCAATTTTCTTTCATCCATGTTGCGTTTCTCCATAAACATACTCGTGAACCAAGCTGCCGCCGCTTCTTCCGGCAACAGACTGATTCGTGTGTTGAGTCCTTCTGTGTAGGCCGCAATCTCCAACCCATTGCCGAGGTCTACATACTCAATCCCTCGGTTTTGTGGCCGGTAGTATTCAATGCTGGCTCCCCATGTCTCCCCATTTCGCTTCAGCGCTCGTTCTGTTGCGATGGTAAGCGGGTGGCCGTCATCAAATAGGCCGCTGCCCACATAGACAACTCCGTCTCGTGACAAGTAATCGAATTGACCAAATTCAAACTGAGGATCTACTCCGCCCAGGTGGTAAAAATCGAGTTTAGGATAAAAGCCGGTTTCGTCGGCGCGCTGGATCATGTCATCATAGAGTTTGGTGGAATCAATCTCACCCACCCGGTTGATGATGGCAGTCCCGGCAATCATGAAAAAGCGTGTACGGCCATCAGCCTGGCGCACCGTGTAAAAGCCACTGCGGGCAATCGGGGTAAACTCGTGAATGACCGGCTCCATGTTGCCGACCATGAGCGTTTGCCCGTCGCTGTCCAGGTCAAGCGCTGCCCGGCTCAGTTGCCCGTGGTCGTTGAACAGGCCATAGAGTTGCCCCTGCTCAAGATAGAATGTCATAAAATACGGGCGTTCTGGCTCTTCGTATGTCCATTCCATCAACTGTTGCCCAACCTGCTCGAACATCAAAGCGCGCTCGGTTGGCTCAGGTTGTTCTATCGGTTTCAGCAGTTGGGCAAGGCGTTGCAATAGGTTCATGGCTGATCTCCGTGGCCGGTTGAATGATGGAACTAAATATCTGGCAAAGTTGTTCAGCACTGGCGTAAATGAAATTCGACCCGCGCCCCGATGAGCGGAGCTTGTCTCCGTCGTAAAACTCAATTGCGCCCCAGTCGGTTAGACGGAAGATCTTCTTGCCGCTAACCCACACATAGCCATTTTTGTCTACCGTTATTTCATCCATGCTCACCCGGCGGAAAATAAAAAGAGCCTGACCGAAACACCGGCGCAGGCTCAAAGGCTCTTAGGAGTATTGTAGAGGATTACAGCGAGGATTTCAATAGATTTTTAACGCACCTCGTACACCTTGTACGAGGTGTTAAGCTCGGTACTCAATCCTGCACGCACAATGAGAAAGGCATGGAGTTGCGCCAGCGCGCGGCACCGTAGGCAAAGAGCCAAGTTCAACCCATCCAAGCGCTGCCAACGATGTACAGCCGCTGCAATGTTCGGTGTCACCTAGTGACCATTTCTCTTCACTATAATTTCCCGATGCCATTTTTGCCCGATGGCGACCATACTCGTACATGGCGCCGGCGGATAAAATATACATCGCTGCTCGGTTGCGGATTGTGCCTTCGGCCATATCCTCACTGTCCAACTGTTTGACAAAGTTGTCAAGAAATTCCCGTTGTCCAACTAGACCATCACCCAGCGCTGTCCAGTCATCATCAGCCATTGACCCCAGACCGCCCCGGCCCAACAAATAGGAAACGATGTAGGCATCGACAATCAGCGCCCACAGTTCGTCACCGAACGATTTAGGCGAAATATCTTTGCTACTCATGCGACCAACCAACAGCGCGGCGAGAACGGCGGTTTCCTCAAGATAGCCGTCATCCTGCACAGCGGTATCGATGGGATCGTCGCCGTCTTCATATTCGGCTGTATCTGGATTCCAGGTTGCCATTATGCTGTCTCTTTGACCACTACGTTACGTTTTCGGCGCCACCGCTGCTGCTCTGCGTCAAAGATGCGCTTGAAAGCGTCCTGTTGCGCCTTGAACTGTTCCCAGCGTCTTGCCCTGTCCTGTGGCCCGCTTTGTTGGTAACGCTTCTGTACCGCCGTCAAACGCCCACGCGCCGCCACCACATTTGCCGTCTCAAAATAGGCGTGCTTGGCTTCGTTGCAGTTGGGGCAAACTACCGTGATTTGCGTTACGTCGGTTCCAACCGGGCGCGACTGTAGCCCCTCAGTCAAACCAAATTGATGTTGACATTTCTCGCAAATGACCTGTTGTGATTGTGTCATCGTTCCTCAGTTCTGGAAAACACTCGTCACGCGCCGCGCCGTTGGCTATCACTTTGAGGATGATCCCGGCAATGGAATCGGTGTGGAGTTGTGCATGAATCTTGCAAATGTGACTACCGATTGTCCGCTCGGTGACGTGGCAAGCGTCCGCCAGTTTGCGCCGGGTATCAGCGCCAGCACAGAGAGCTTTCACGACTCGCCATTCCGCCCGACTCAGTCCCCAATGCGGTGTGCGTGCGTAGGGCGCCCGGTATGCGTGCCAGCCCTGCCGGTGAAATTGGCGGGTTGTGTTCATTTGCGCACCCCCAAGACGCGCGCGCTTACCGCCACCTCTGGCGGTAGACCTTGCTTGAGCCTGGAATGAATCGTTGTAGGCGCAATCCCTGTTGCTTGCGCCCAAGCGCGCAGACTCATGGTCTTTCCAAACGCCGTGATACCCTGGCCGGTTCTGGTGACAATAATTACACGTTGTGACTGGTTAGGTGTCGTCATTTCCTTTTTGCCCCCGGGTGTTTGCGGTAAAACAGGTCACGGCCTTGCTGCGTCATGGCGTCGATTTGGTCGTTACTGTACAACTGTTTGAACGTCGAACGGTGGTGATGCACGATCAATAAGTCCTGTGCTAGTGCCAGATGATAACCTTCGTCATGAATGCGCCGACAGTAGTCGTCATCGTCGGCAAGGCCCACACCAAAAGACTCGTCAAGCAAGCCCACATCGTTGATGCACTGGCGGCTGAACATCACACAAAAGAACGCCAACATGGACGTAGCGCTGATAAGCCTGTAGCCGGGTTGCACCGGTTCCCGGCCTTGCCAACAGTCGGTTGTGGTCGTCACCGGCCCCACAGCGCCCACACGACTGTCAGCGAAGGGCGCTTGCAGCTTGGCTATCCAGTCGGCTGCAACCTCGGTATCATTGTTGAGCAGCACCACATGGTCAGCGGTAGAGAGACACAACCCCTGGTTGACGGCCTTCACAAAGCCCAGGTTGCGCCGGTTGCGTACCAGCAAATGCGGATGGCGCTTTAGCTCGGATTCAATGATGGCGAATTCATCCGGCGCGCTGCCGTTGTCCACGAAAATAAGTCGGTAGTCGGTGGTGTGGGCGCGGATGCTCTGCAAACAGGCCACGGCTAATTTAGACTGGTTCCAGCTAGGAATGATTAGGTCTACCATAAATCCTTGATGAACACGAACTCGCCCCGCAGGTTCAGCAGGTCGGCGTAAATCAGTTCCAGCGCGTTGGCATTGTGGCCGCCAAGATGCCCGATGTGGCCGTGGATACATCTCGGTTGGTCGAGGATGTAGGCGCGCAGTTCGGGCGGGCGTCTGTGGTTGTTGTATGCTTGGTCAGCAATCCAATACCCCCGTTCCGCAAGTGCTTGAAATAATCCGTTCGACGTTTGCCACCCCGGCGCCTTAAACCCCCTGGTCAAGCCTAGCGGTTCCAGATAGTCGAGATACTCTAACGCCCGCTGATATGTCCAGTGTTCACATTCCCGGCTGTGTGGGTGCTTGTAGCCATGCGGGATCATGTCAATCCAATCAAGCTTGCGCACCTCAGTTAGAAAGCCTGTTGTGCAACGGCCTGGAATGGTGAACAGATTCACCCTGAACCCTGGTACAGCAGCCCGCAGTTGGAACAGCATGTCAAGCGCATTGTTCGACTCAAAAAAATCGTCAAAATCGATGACGTATTGCATCAAGCCGCCTTTTTGCACTCTACAAAATGATAATCGCCAACTACTCTATAGGTCGTGTCACCGAACGGCGCAAACATTTCCACAAGGTCAGCCGGCTCGAACGAAAAGGTATGCTCCTCGTAAGGGCCATGTTTAATGGCGTTTGCGCAGTTGGTGTCAACCGTGGAAAGCGTTATCCAGCCCCCAGGCCGACAGATGCGCGCCATCTCTGCCGCAAGCGCCGCCGGTTCCGGCATATGTTCGATGATCTCCCCGGCGGTCACAATGTCAAACTCGCCGTCACCAAACGGCGTGTTGGGTAGTAGTCCCAACACATACACAATCTGCGGACACATCTTCGCAACGATGTCACGGGCGGTATAACTTTGGTCATAGGCAACTAGCGTAACGCCAGCGGTCTTTAGCTCGGTGCCGATGTACTGAGCCGTACCCCAGACCCCGGCGCCGATGTCGATTACCTTATGTCCCGGCATCACATGTTTGGCGAGCGCACGATGGCGCACGGCGTCGAAGTGCCACACGTTGGCGGCCAGTTCAGCGTTCCAAATACGCTCATAGTATTTGGCGTCGTCAATAGGATAATCACGTAGCTGTTTCATACCTTTTCCTCCATTCGCTTTCGCTCAAAATATTCGGGGTAACGCTGGCTCTGCGCGTCCGTACCCTCGTAGTGGTTGACGGTGAGCGCTTCCACATAGCCCATTTCGACGCCCTGTTTGTAACACCATGCGCACAGGTCATCATCTTGCCCCCAGGCTTTGGGCAGCGTCTCAGGGTAGCGGTAGCGCTGATACGTGGCCGCCGGTAGCCAGTGGCACAGGCCGCCGACAATGCCGGTGCGCCCGATGGCGTACTGGCCGGCGTGGATGCTATAGACGCGCTTGGGTTGCCGGTTGATGCCTTCCACCCGTGGGGATAACAGCAGCGGACGCCCGGCAAACTCGAAAACCTTCACCATGTCAGCAAACAGGCCATAGGTTGCAATCTCGCAATCATTGTCCATTTTGACAATGAGGTCATAGCCGCTGCCGATGATGTCAAGCGCCAGGTTGCTTGCTCGGCTGATCCCGGCGTTTTCAGACAGAAGCACAACGGATTTGAAGCGCTGCCGGTTTTCTGCCAACCATTCGGCTGTACCATCATCAGATCCATTGTCAATGACGAAGTGATCGAACGGATAATCGGCATAGTCCCATAGCCGGTTGAAACAATGCTCGGTGTACAAGATCCTATCTCGGCAAAGTGAAAAAATCGCAATTTTCATTTAACATCTTTCCATGAAACCCGACGGATAACAAAGGCCACAGCACCTTTGCTTACGTTGAACATTTCAGCCAATTTGCCATAAGGATGAGAACCATCCGCATGTAGTTTTCTCATTTCCCTAACCTTGTCCTCACTTAACTTCGACCAGGTTCTTTTTCTGCCTTTTTGAATATCGGACATCTTGCGCCTCGTTTCTTCCGAGTGCTTTCGCCCCAACTGCGCCAACGACATTTTGCGAAGCTCTTCGGGGGTATGCGGGTGTCCCTTGTGTCCCTTTTGTACTTCGCTCATTTTTTGACGTGATTCATCCGAATGTTTGCGCCCTTTGAATGCACTTGGTCTTCCCTTAGCCGCCTCTGATATATTCTTGCATGCTTCAGATGATAGTTTTCTGCCCCGAAACGACCTACTCATATTTGCTTTATGTTCTTCTGTAAATTTACGTCCTTTTCTAGAATCACTCTGCTTTTTTCTAGTTTCTTCAGATGGGGAAATCCCATAATTCGCCCAAGCATTTTTTCTGATATTATATTCACTGCGCTCATTAATATATACCTGTTCCCGTTCAAGCAATTGATCTAAGCAGCATTCCTCTAAGATTACAAAATTAAAGTTTTCTCTCCCATGAATATTCCAGGAATGCTGTAATCTTTTATTCGTATGAGTATTTTTACGAAGGTTTAATTCATGCTGTCTAAATCTGCATTCTATATTAATAGAACTCCCCACATAACGCTTATTGTTGACCGTATTAACAATGGCGTAAATACCCGAAATCTTCATAGGTTGGCAGACCTTTCAAGGAAATAAAATAGCCCCAGGTGAACAGTCTAAAGCGAAGGTCTGCCAAGACACGCATAGACTGCACCCAGGGCGCAATAAACAATTATATCACAGCTTTCGCGTGTCTTGGCAATCACTATTATACCATACATAATAACATTTGTCCAGTGTAATACACCTGTCATACGCTTACTTTTGGCTGTTTCATAGTCCGTGTTTCCTCGCTACAATGTCCCGTGCTACTTCCCAACTAATACTGCCGCCGTGGGTGATGCCCGGTCGCCGCTTGGTCGTGAAGATGTGCTTATTGCAATGCACGCCGAACTTGTCTTGCTCCAACATCGTCAGCCACAAGTCCCAATCTTGCAGCCGCTGTAGACTCTCGTCAAATCCGGGGAAGTCAGCGCTACGGATCAGGCTCATGGTGCTGATGTAGTTATTGACGCGGAGCAGGTCAGCACTAAATTCAATAGCTCTCGATTTAGCCCCGTGCAACTCGTACCAGCCATACGCATAACTGGCTTGCGGATGCGTCTTCAGCGTACAATACAAACTTTCCAGTGCATCTGGCTGCCAGTCAATATCATTGTCACTAAACAGGACATACGGCGTCTGTACCATACTAAAGCCCCGGTTGCGCGCCCAATTCGCACCTCGTCCTTCGTCATAGACAACTACAATCACGGTGGGCTGTAGCGTCTGTTTGGCAAGGCTGCGTAGGGTTGTGTAGGGGTTTTCGCTTTCCCGGCACGGGATGACAACGGTAATCACTCAGCCGCCTCCGGTTCTGCCATGAGCAGATCAGCGAACTCTTTGCCCACCCGCTTCTTGGCTGTGTTAATCGCCCGCGCCACGTCCGCCGTGGTAATGGTCACATCGTCATCGTCATAAAGTGTTTCGGCGCGCATGGTCAGGACGGGGAAAACACGATGGCCGAACACTTCCCGAAACTCAGCGACCGGCATATCTTCATAGACGCTGCGCGCCGTTTGGTTGTGGCGGTGCTGTTGGAGCAGCCAGTAGCCAGATGGCGCAAGCACATGTGTGCGGTTGATCTTGCTGGCATAGCGCACGATGGGTTGCCGTGGGTCGGTAAACACAGACCGCCACACGGCTTCAGTGTCGAGCCAGGAGCGTTGTTCGCCGGTACTGTCCGTCTGTGCTTGCTCTTCCGCCTGTGTCCATTCCGCCGGGATGATGCCCCGTTGCACCATCAGTTGGCGGATCTCGTCAGTGGATAGTACAGCCGACCCGGCGTAGACGGCGTACACATCAGCCCACGCCTTTTGTACCTCCGCTTCGCTCAACTGGCCTTGAATGTCCCGTTGTTCAAACTCAAACAGCAAGGTCGGCGGTAACTCGCCTTGAAGCCGGTCTTGATAGGTGCGGATAAATTCAATGCCACCCTTGCCGGTTGCTTTCATGTGCTGGATTTCCGACTCACGGCCACGACCCAAAGCGCCGGTTTCCACGGGCCAGAATTCGATGGGGTCGTAACCGAACCCAAGCGCCAGCCCCATCATGATTAACTTCGTGACCTGCTCTAAATCAAAGCCGTCTGGTAGCTGTGACAGTGCTACCAGCTTTGCATCAATTTGGTCAACGCCCTCCTGAGCTAAAATTGCCACCCCGCCGTAGTATTCCCGCTCCAGCTTGCTTAGGTTGGCTTCTCTGGCTGTCATGGCGTCTTCCCATTGCTGTTCAGAAATGTTCTGTAGCAGCAATAAGCCTTTGGGCGCTTTGGCGCCAAGCTTTTCCATGTCGTGTTCGTAAATCGCCATCATCAACTGAACCAGCGACCAGCAGCGGCTAACGGCACAGTAACCCAGGCCGTAAAAATTCTCGTCAATGGATGGTAACGGCGTAGTGCGGAAGTAATCGCCTGGTTGCCAAAGCTGCTCTTTGCTACTCGCAGGCGTATAAGACAGCGGTGTGTTAGCATTGCCGGTCAGGTAGCAGCGGGACGGATCAACGTTGTAGAAAGCCCGCGCCGGCCCGTCGATGCCATCACGCCCAATCTCAGTAACGGCGCCCAGGTCGGAAGTGTAGAAACTCAGCGCTGCCCGTCCCGCAAAATAGCGCCAGCCCTCGCCATCCTCAGCGGTGCGGAGGATGTTGGTGTAGCGGTTGACGGTCTGTTTTCCACCAACAAGTGTCCATTCCCTGTTTCTGTCAATACTGACCACGGTGTTGATGACGCCGGCCAAGTGCGGTTCTTTGCGCCACATCTCTCCCAACCACTTGTCACGTTTGCGGCTATCAGAAGCATAGGCCGGTTCTGCCTCTTGTGTGTTTTTGATCCAGCGGTAGAACGATGTAAACATACGCTCTTTGTCCACAGCGCCCAGCCTGGGTTGTTTGGATAGCGTTGTCGCCCGTTCTACATTCTCTAGTGCCTGTGTGAGTGCCTTCGGTTTTCGTGCTGCCATTAACTAGCTCCTCTTGCCCAGCCGCTGCGACCGGATACCATTAGCTCTGTGAATCCCCAAACCATAGCATCGCAATTGTGAACTAGGACGCCATTTGCAAAATATTCATGCTCATCTTCCACAGACAGGTTGTACACTTTTTGCGGCGCAATTTTTTCGATGGAGATAACCGCAATTTCTTGAACAGCATTGTTGATCTGATGATGATTTGCATTCAAATTTAGTCGAACAGACAACACATTGCCTTGTTTCTCGTTTTCGCCTAGACAAACCAGCGCAGATTTTAGAACAGAACCGATTGTCGTCATGCGGCCTAACCAAGAACGCTTGTCCGCACTGAGCGCATTGCCGTTCGATGGCATATCGCTTGTTTCTATCGTTGTAGCGGTCAATGCAGATTCTTGAGCAAAAACGCAATTCCCCGCCTGACCGGTAGGATAAAAAGACTTTTCCGCAGCAATAGCAAACGCATTCGTGTTCTTTCTCTCTGTTTGACCATGTTGCTTTTCCATGCTCTTTGTGCCAAGCAATGCCCTTTTCGCTCCCATGCCACTGGGAAGCGAATTCCCGTGCATAGTCCATCTGCGCAATCTTTTCTTCCATGCGATCGCCACTGTGTCTTTGGCTGTGTTCCACAGGCGAAACACATTCGAGATTCTCGATAGAATTATTGCCCCAATCACCATCCACATGATGGATTTGATACCCGTCAGGGATTTTCCCGTTGCACTTCTCCCACAAATATCGGTGCAAAGCGCCGATACCTCGCGCCCTTTTCCCGTCAATGATTGGATAAAAGTAGCGAGCAGCCGACTTACTTGTGCTGTCTGGATACCTTCTGAATTCAATTCCGTCAAGCCATACGGTTTGAACCCTAAAACCACGAGACGATCTTGTTTCTGAATAGTCCATGCCTCAACAAATCCTCTCCCCGATACATATACCGGATGATTTAACGTGCATTCCAGTATTGTACCACACGAAAGCGTCAAGCGCAATAAACTAGATTTGTCAGAGGTAGACATACTCGTAATTACTCTTCTGTATCCCCGTCTTGTAAGCACTTTATCGTCAGCACATACTAACTCAATAGGCTTTTCGCCCCTCTCTGTATAAATCATCGTTCCCGCCGGAAAGCACCGATCAGGCGAATCTTCACCGGGAACCCATGAGCATTGTTGATCTTCCAGCAACGGAAACGCCCCGTGATGATGGATTTTCTTTTGCTCATACAGCGCCGATACCGGCTCGGCACGGGTGTGCTTGCCCCTGGTTGCCGTAACTTTTATCACTGGAACACTCGGATCAACTGTATGAATCGTATGCACCACCATGTCACCGCCGTTGTTTGTTTCCGCTACAATTGCATTTGCCTTATGCCGGTGATAGGCTGACACAGCTTGCCTTGCCCACTGCTCTGGGCTGCCATCCATAGAAGCGTCTTCCATTACATAGCCGTGTTTGTCAACCCCCACCCCGCAAACAACAATGCCAGATTCAGAGCGGGCGCTTGTGGATGCTTTCGGATCAACGGCCACAACAATCTTTCTCATGGCGGGAACTCTGGTCACTCTGGTTTCTTCCAACAATGCCCGATTCCACAGCGCCCCGTCCACATCTTCCAACAGTTCGGCGTTTAGCTCCTGCCGGCCTAAGCGTGTCCCCTCGTAGCGCCCGATGATGTTACGGAAAAAGCCAGCGGCCAAATGGTCTTGGTTTTCGTAAGTGCTGCCCCTGGTTGTGGCCGTCGCCTGGTCGTTTAGAATCTCTTTGAGCAACGGCGTGCGCTTGGGGGTGGTTGCAATGGCGCATTGCGGATTTTCGCCCAGCCGCAAACCAAACATGAGCATATCGTATGCTTCCCGGCCAAACCGCCAAGCGCATAGTTCATCGCAGATTGCCCAATGAAACTGTGGCCCGCGCAGTCGGTCAGGCTTATCAGCGGTGAATACCGTTGCAATTGTACCATTAGGCCAGGTGATCCTCCGCTTGGATGGCTCATACAATGGCCGTTCATCTTCGGGATGCACACTGAGAATACCGCTCACACCTTCAATCAACACATCGCGAGCATCGGCGGCTGTAGCTGAAATAATCGCGCCCCGGCTTTTCGGCATAGACAGTGCTTTGTATTTGGCCCATTCGGACAAGGATCGGCTTTTGCCGAAACCACGCCCAGCCAACAGCATCCAGTATGTCCAGTCACCAACCGGCGCTAATTGCTTTGGCCTTGCCCAGAATTCCCACAGAAAGTTGAGCGCTTTGTACTGCTCATTCGTTGGCGCTAACCAGCTCAGGATCTGCGCTTGCTCCGCTGGTGGTAGATTCGCTACCAGTTTCGCTAAAGACTGTTCGCCCTGGTTTGCCCGCAAGGTCTGTAAGTTTTCTAAGTAATTCGCCTCGATAGTCGTGTTCGATTGGCCCGCCATCCTTGCCCGTTACCTCTTGCCGTTCCACATAACCCCGGCGCTTGCCCTGTGTTTTCAGGTAGAAAATCATTGCCGTCGTATCACCGTTGTCAATATTTTTAAGCAAGCGCGACTCTACAAAATCAATCGTTGATTCCTTCGCTTCGTCATAAGCAGCCTTGACAGTTGGGTAGCGCTCTATATAGATGGCGACGGTTTGACGCGCACAGCCCAACACCGTCGCCGCCGCCGATAGAATGCCTTTACCTTTTTTGATCGCATCCGCCATTTGCTCGGCGGTGTACTTGTTAGCCATCTTTTTTATAGGTTAAATCGGTTAAATTCATGCCCTGACTCAGCCCGACTTCTCTGGCGATTTCCGCTTGCGTCCATTGCTGTAAGTACAGGCTGGCGATGCGGTGCAAGCTTTCTTCACGCTGGAACGGTGTTCGTTTTGTTGGTGCCATAGTCTACAACCTTAAAGATTTCGACTTTCTACTACGAGTTTCTCCCAAACCCATTGACAAGTTTTACTTTTTATGTTAAACTATTCATAGGCAAGGCAATCGAGACTAAGCCGTAAAACACAAGAAAAGGAACAGAATCATGAACGTAGTTTTTAATCACGATGTCAACGAGTCTGGCACAATCATGAAACGTGTCGCAGAGATTGACGGGAAGTTTTACCCGTACAATTTCAATCTAAACACTGCGCAGGTAACATGGGGCAACTGGTTTGCCAAGCACAGTGAAAAGGGTGTGGTGTACGTTGCTGACCCATACGAGACGTTAGAATCTGCAAAGAAAGCCCTTCGCGTCTAATCTACCATGCCCACCGAACCACCGACGGTGGGCAAACACTACAACTATGAGCAAAACACAAAACACCAAAGAACGTAGTGACCATATTCAATCTGTTGCCCAATCCCTCGTCAACCTATCGTTGCACGACAGCCTGTCTAACGCTGCCGCCAAGCCGCTACGCACAACCTGGCAGCACCAGCTAATGGAGTATACAGGTTGTACACCGTTTACCGCACGTTCGCACATTGCCAAGGCGTTGCGACGATTGCGGCATGAAAAAACAAAGGATAACTAATCATGAATCAACCTACACTCCTTGAATCAACTGTTCGCGCGGGCAAGACCTACCAACTCGAAGACAACGGTTGGAGCGTCAAAGGTTGCTCCATTGTGTATGCACCCCGTGGTCAAGCCGGCGAATATGCCAAGCTTGCGACAAATCCATATCGTGGTTGCGGCCACGCCTGCGCATATTGCTATGTCCCGAAAGTTCTCAAGATGGATCGCCCCACGTTTGACGCCGGCGCATTCCCTCGCGATGGTTTCCTTGATGCCTTGCGCAAAGATGCCCGCAAGTATCAAGCGCTTGGCATTACTGAACAGGTCATGCTCAGTTTCACCACTGACCCCTACCATCCTAGCGACAACTCGCTCACCCGTGATGTGTTGACCACGCTGCAAAGTTACGGCCTCGGCGTCTGTACGCTGACAAAGGGCGGCAGTCGGGCACTGCGCGATATTGACATTTTTCGCCCTAGCCGAGACGCATTTGCCAGCACATTGACTACACTTGACGACGATTTCAGCCGCAAGTGGGAACGTGGGGCGCAGCTTCCCGGCGACCGCATTGCGACACTGAAAGCGTTTCACGACGCCGGGATTTTTACATGGGTCAGTCTTGAGCCAACCCTGAACACCGAAAGCAGTCTTCAAATTATCGAACGCACCCATGAATTTGTTGACCTCTACAAAATCGGGCGGGCCAACTACCTGCCCATGACCAACACCACCGATTGGGAAAGCTACACCTACCGCATTCTGGAACTCGTCAACCGGCTGGGCGTCAAACATTATATCAAGAAAGACCTTCAACCATTCTTGCCCGCTGGTTACTATAACCCGAAATACATTAATCAGCATCACGGGTAAACAATCCTGCATAATGCGTCATCTGTTGCGCATGTCCGCAATAGTATCCCGCCCAGCGAGTCAGCGTATACCCCCGCTGACTCGCTTTTTCTTGCAGCAATTCCTTGCATATGTCCAAGTAGTTCGCGTATAGCACATTGTTGCCGTAGGTTGCTACTACATCACGCAAGCTTTCCACGTTCCAGCCGCCGTTCATTTTTAGCTTCTGTCGTAACCCATCATTGACCACGATTGCCAACGTTGGCGGAAACGGACGTTCGCTCAGAAAGAAAGCATCAAGCACCGGCCACGGTTCACCGTATGGATCGCAGTCGAGAAAGTTGACCGGCAGATGAGCGCCGATGCCAGCAGCCAAAGCCTGTTCGCAATCGCATTCGTACACTGCCCATGTAGGACGCTGAACCGCAAGCACCTTCGTTTTGTCCGGGTCTTTCTCGAAGACAACCCCCTGCGCAATGTCCATGTAGCAACGATTCCAAATAGCACCGTAGCTGCCATGCGTCTCCATGACAATCGGGCTAGCTACGAGCTTTAGCAGGTTGCTGCGCAGCGAAGTTTTCAAAAGATAGGTCGAATTGTCCTTCTGTTTCCCCGTCGTCATGTTGCTCCAAATAAAATCGACAAATGGTCATGATAGCTTCGCCACGATTGCGCACACCGGTGGCAAGAATAGCCTTCTCAAAATCGCCTATCTCATCAGCATAAAGCACCGGTTTAATTTGCTTGCGTTTGTCGCCTAGCATTCGGTCACTACTGATGGCGCTATCTTCGTCGCCAATGGTGGTTGCCTGCGCCGCCTCTACAATGGCCGCAATGTCATCAAAGCCCCAGGAGACCAGATCGTCTTCAATGCCCCAATCCGCAAGCTCATCAAATGACC
>PJQF01000345.1_pt1 | contig 14144 bp, 16 predicted proteins | sample 1503741 | NCBI WGS metagenome assembly PJQF01 (sample SAMN07775949, study PRJNA414020) | Biofilm metagenome, whole genome shotgun sequencing project. | isolation source: biomolecule (vanillin) treated reverse osmosis membrane biofilm | place: India: Nagpur | collected 2017-03-21 | reverse complement strand
GTGGGCGGTACTGAGCACGCGGTTGCGGATGGTCAGTTTGCCGATCTGGATCGGCGCAAACATTGCTTCGAAAGCCATGGCAGGGTCCTCGACTTACAACGGCTTGACGGTGAACAGCCCGTCGTCGTGGCCTTCTTCGGAGCCACCGTAGACTTGTTCGGCTACCGTGCGGATTTTGCTGCCGCGCGCTTGCAGAATCTGGTCCATGGCGCCGGCGAACCAACCCGTGAACATGTAGTCGACCTTGCGCCCGACCTTGCCGTACACGTAGACGAATGCCGAGTGTTCGAGCTTGACGCTGGCAGTGCCTTTGTCGAGGTCGATGTCCTGGATCTTGAACAGGCCCCAGCCGCGTTGCGACAGGCGTTTCATGTAGTGCTCGAACACCGCAACGCCTTCCAGGCCGTGGCATTCAGCTTCTTTTTCACACCAGTGCCAGGCGGATTTGTAGCCGGCCTTGTAGAGGATTTCGGCGTAGGCGTCAGCGCCCAGCACTTCTTCGATACCAATGTGGTTATTGACGAAGAAATGGCGCGGCACGTACAGCATCGGCAGAGCATCGGAGGTCCAGACACCGGTTTCGCTGTCGACTTCGATTGGCAATTGCGGGGCGATCTTGGCCATGGAAACTTGACTCCAAACAATTCGTTTTGATGCCCGCTGCGCGACTGGCAGCGGGCTGGGATTAGGAGAGCGGTGGCTTATTCGCCCCAGACGTCTTTGAGGACATTGACCCAGTTTTCGCCCATGATCTTGCGCACCACGCGCTCGCTGTGGCCGCGCTTGAGCAGGGTCTCGGTGAGGTTAGGGAACTCGCCCACGGTGCGGATGCCCAGCGGGTTGATGATCTTGCCGAAGCTGGTCAGGCGGCGGGCGTAGCCCTTGTCATGGGTCAGCATTTCGAAGAAATCCTGGCCATGGCCCTGGGTGAAGTCGGTGCCGATGCCAATGGCGTCTTCGCCGACGATGTTCATGGTGTATTCGATGGCTTCGGCGTAGTCGTCGATGGTCGAATCAATGCCCTTGGCCAGGAACGGCGCAAACATGGTCACGCCGACAAAACCGCCATGGTCGGCAATGAACTTCAGCTCTTCATCGGACTTGTTGCGCGGGTGCTCTTTAAGCCCGGACGGCAGGCAGTGGGAGTAGCACACCGGCTTTTTCGATTCGAGGATGACCTCTTCGCTGGTCTTGGAGCCGACGTGGGACAGGTCGCACATGATGCCGACGCGGTTCATCTCGGCAACGATCTCACGGCCGAAACCCGACAGGCCGCCGTCGCGCTCGTAGCAGCCAGTGCCGACGAGGTTCTGGGTGTTGTAGCACATCTGCACCACACCGACGCCGAGCTGCTTGAAGATCTCGACGTAGCCCAGTTGGTCTTCAAACGCATGGGCGTTCTGGAAGCCGAAGATGATGCCGGTCTTGCCCTGTTCCTTGGCTTTGCGGATGTCGGCGGTGGTTTTCACCGGGATCACCAAATCGCTGTTCTCACGAATCAGGGTCTGGCTGGCCACAATGTTATTGATCGTGGCCTGGAACCCTTCCCACACCGACACGGTGCAGTTGGCGGCGGTCAGGCCACCTTTGCGCATGTCCTCGAACAGGTCGCGATTCCACTTGGCGATAATCAGCCCGTCGATAACGATGCTGTCGGCGTGCAATTCGGCTGGGCTCATCAGGCGTCCCCTTATTGGCGATTCATGCGCCGAATCGTCTGCCGGCGCTTTGGGGCCAGCATATGCCCAGGGGCAACCCGAGCCGGGTGCAAAAACGACAGGGGAATTGCCGAAAGCGTCAATCCACGACAAAGGCCTACATGACACGTCTGACTGACGACTGTTCTTTGTCTTACGCTTGAGCCAGAATTCCGCATCACCTGATATGAGACGGCGCAATGAAATCGATTTTCCTGGCTTTGGCACTCATCGCAACCGGCGTCCATGCGGCCGAAGACACCGACAGCACGCCGTGCGATGGCATCGAGAACGACAAGCAAACCCTGGAATGCGCGACTTTCAACAAAACCACCGCCGAGCAATTGCTCAAGGATAACTACCAAGGCCTGCTGGAACGCATGGGTTCGACCTATGGCAGCAACAAGTCACAACTGGCCGACATTACCGCTCGTCTGAAGGATGCCCAGCAGAAGTGGGAAAAACTGCGTGATGCCGATTGCGCCGTGGACACCTTCCCAGCGGTGAACGGCAGCAAGGACTATGCGATTCAGCAGAATGATTGCCTGGCGCGGATGAGTGATGAGCGGTCGGAGTTTTTGGAGTCGATCGGGCAGGAATAACATTAAAAGCGCCGCGATGATTAACAAGAAACCAACTACCGTCGGCAGCGGTAAGGGTTTACCCGCCAGACCGCATCAAGAATCGTATCTCATGATGCACTGACAATCGGGTTCCACCCTTACCGAGAAGGCTGACATTTTCTATGCTTGTTTTTTAATGCGCACTGAGATTGATAAGGACATCCCATGACCAATACACATAAGCTAAACAGCCTAGTAGAGCTAGAAACCCAAATCAACAATCGTATTGCTGAATTTGAGGGAAAAAGTTCCAAAAACAAAAAATACAATCAACTATTAAAATACACACAAATACTACTCGCAGCCCTTACGACGTTACTCATAGCAGTCAACACCAAGCATTCTATCTTTATCGTGTCAGTGATTGCTATGACAACCAGCGCATTAGCAGGCGTCGCCAGTCAACTACTAAGCACGTTCATGTATCAAGAAAGAATGATTATGGACATCGCCACAACCTGTGCACTTCGTGAACTGGCGCACTCAATCACCATGGCCAAAAAGAAAGAAGAAGATGATAATGCATACGAAATAAAGCTAGACAAGATTGACAGTTACCAAGAACGCTATCAGGAAATCCTCAATACCGCGAACGGACAGTGGCAAAAAAATTTCCAAAATAACAAGATCAAAAAATGACCATTTTTTCAAAAATACTCTCTTTAAATAAGCTGCATATTATTGAAAAAATCTTGGGCAGCACGAACGCGAGTGAGCAGAAAGTGGACTACTTCAATATTGGCTACCCGATTGAAGGCCCGCCACTGCTTAGAGGATCTATGATCCTAGAGCTAAACCTGTCTTTTTTAACGGACAACGTCGACTCATTTGAAATGGGCAGCCCTGTCGACACTGGAAGCTTAAAATTTGGGTACCTCAATCCAAACTATGATAATAATCTTTTTCTTGAAATGATCAGCTGCAACTACGAAAAATTCCATTCGTTAACGACTGAATTATTTAGCCTACCTGAAAAATCTTTAAAAAACTTAATTCTACACAGTGCATGCCTTTCACTTAAACCCACTTTTGAAAAGCATTTCGACCCAACTGTTATTGACTTTATGTACAGCGAGCCCAACCCCCACGCCAGGCTTTTTGAGTTTCGCCTAAGTAAAAATTACCGCATAACGGAGCGCCATATAAACAAAATATACATACCCAACACCTATCTTTCCAACCCAACAATAAAAAAACTAAAAGCAAAACTAAAAAACAAGATCATCACCTACAACCCAAAGTACGGAATAGAGAGTAGGACGCGATAATGGAACACTTTTACATTGTTGGGTTCTATGAAGATTTCAAACTGGATATTTTTCCAACGCACACCTCACCTATCATTGCTGAGCGGCGAGATGGAAAGTACCGAAGATGGGCGTACCAAATCGAAAAACCCTATAAAATCACACCCACTCATCCGGTAGGTGATTTTTATGACAGCCCTCGACAAATGTTCGCCTACATCACCTGCAGCCTTAGCCCACCTACGCCATTGATGCCGCATTCACAAATAGTCGCGGTCTCACGAGAGCGACTACTTATAGAGCACCGAAAATTTTACTTAGGCATTAAAATAGCGATTGAAGCACTGAAAAATATTTACAACGTAGGTTTTTTGTATCGGTCATATTTATCGATAAAAAATGCGATATCTTAAAACGAAAGAAAACAGCCTAACGGTTTGAATGGGTGCACGTATGCACCGAATGACTCAGGATTATTCATGACTATTTGCGGCATCGAAATCAAGGGCAGCGAAGCCATCATCGCCGTCGCCTCCCTGGAGAATCAGGCGCTGACCCACGTCGCCCTGGCCACCAAGAAAATCGCCCTGGAAGACGACGACGAGGCCGCCAACGTCAAAGCCTTCGCCGCCCAGCTGAAGGCATTCGTGCAGGCAAATGCCATCACCCGCATCGCGATCAAGAAGCGCAGCAAGAAAGGCGAATTCGCCGGTGGCCCGACCACCTTCAAGATTGAGGGGGTGTTTCAGTTGCTGGACGGGGTTGAGGTGACGTTGCTGTCGCCGCAGACCATTAATGCGCAGAACAAGAAGCACGATTTTGAGCTACCGGCGTCGCTGAACAAGTATCAGCATGAGGCCTACAAGGCAGCGTGTTCGGCACTGGTAAAGAAATAAGCCACACCACACATCAGTGTGGGAGCGGGCTTGCTCGCGAATGCGGTGTGTCAGTAACAGATGTGCCTACTGATACAGCGCATTCGCGAGCAAGCCCGCTCCCACCTTTGATTTAGGGTGTCTTCAGTTCGGTGTACGGTTTTTGTACAGCAGCCAATCACCAAAGGATTTGTCTTCCAGGGCATACCCGCCCCGGCTCGACTTCCACACCAGCTCTTTGTCGCGCAGGGCATCGATACAGGCCTGAATCGTCTGGGTGCCCGGCACCACGTCGCTGCCCATGCCCTCCAGGGCTTTGCTGACGGCCGTGAGGGTGCAGTCCGTGAAGGGCGCGAAGGGCTCGTTGGCGCGCGATCGCGCCACCATCACTTCCAGCACGGCACGCTGGGGGATGGTGAGGTTGTTCCAGGCGCTTTCGAATTCAGTCCATACCCCCGCGCGCAATAGTTCGGCACGGCTGTGCAGCAGCTGGCCCAAATTGCTGGCCTCGCCCAATTCCAGCGCCACTTCACCGATGATGGTGCGCAGCATCTCGGGACGATGACCGACCAACTCAAACGCCTCATCAATGTCGGCAGCGCTGAATTGATTGCTGTCGGCCAGGTGCGCATTGAGGTGTGTGGTGTAAGCCTGGGTGAACGCTTTGCCGAGCAAGGGGAACGGCGTGATGCTGGAGCCGAAAAACGGCTGACTTTTGCCCAACACCAAATGCGCAAGCTTGTCGCGATTGGAACCGGTGAACACCAGGTGCAAGCCGCTCCCCTCCTCGTCACGGCCCTGGTTGAGCTGATCCCGGGCAGCCTTCAACGCAAACATCGCGTTGATCCCTGACTCGCTGGTCAATGCGTGCTGCGCTTCGTCAATCACCAGGACCACGGGTTTTTCGGCAGCACTGTGGAGCAATTCCAACGCTTGGGTCAGCGTCGCACCGACTGGCAGCTGTGGCTTGGTAAAGTCCCAGGACAGGGTACGCAGAAAACTTAGTTTTTCGATTCCAAGGTTCTTGGCCAGTTTGCGAATGCCCTTTTCATAGGGCACCAGAGCAGCGGCAATTGCGCCGGCGATCAGCTCTGCCGGATCTTTGTCTTTGTCGGCCCAGAGGTCGACATACACCGCCAGCCAACCCCGGAGCTGGCACTCCGGGATCAGGTCTTCGCGCAAAAAGGTGCTTTTGCCGGTGCGCCGAGGCGCCGCCAGGAACAGGCCCGAGGTGAAATCCTGGATCCCGGCCCCCACTAAACCGTCGGCAATGCTACTTGCCAGTGTGGGGCGGCGGAACACGAAGCCGCTGTGCTTGGACATGGTTTTATACTCAATTATTTAAGTAACTATAAATTATAGCCGTGAGTATAATTGACTATAATTGCCGGTCAAACCACCTCCCGTCGCCGATCTTCCCGCGGGCACTTGGCAAACCGCGCCCGATAGCTGCGCGTGAAGTACGACGGCGACTCAAACCCGCACGCAATACTCACCTCCAGCACGCTCATATCGCTCTGGCGCAGCAGTTGCCGGGCTTTTTCCAGGCGTAAGCCCAAATAGAAGTTGCTCGGCGTGTCATTCAAATGCAGGCGAAACAGCCGCTCCAACTGCCGACGCGTCACTTTGATTGCTTCCGCCAGCGCCAAGGTGCTCAGCGGCGGTTCGGTGTGTTGCTCCATCTCGCCAATCACCTGCACCAACTTCTTGTTGTTGATGCCGTAGCGCGTGGCGATCTGCATGCGTTGGTGGTCTTTGCGTGGGCGGATGCGGCCGAGCACGAATTGTTCGGACACCTGGATCGCCAGGTCGGGCCCGTGAGCCTGGGCGATCAGGTCGAGCATCAGGTCGATGGACGCAGTGCCGCCGGCGCAGGTGATGCGGCGACGGTCGATCTCGAACAGCTCCTGGGTCACGGTGAGCTGGGGATAAGATTCCTTGAACGCATCAATGGCTTCCCAGTGCAGCGTCAGGCGGTGGCCGTCGAGCAAACCGGCTTCGGCGAGCACGCAGGCACCGGTGTCGATGGCGCCAAGGGTGACGCCTTCGTGGTCGAGGCGGCGCAGCCAGTGTTCCAGTGCCGGCGTGGCGAACTGCAGCGGCTCGAAACCGGCCACCACCAGCAGGGTCGCGCCTTTTTTCAGCGGCTCCAGCGCAGCGTCGGCGTTGACCGACATGCCATTGCTCGCCAGCACCGCGCCGCCGTCGGCACTCAATACGTGCCAGCGATACAGCTCGCCGCGAAAACGATTGGCGACCCGCAGCGGTTCGAGCGCAGAAATAAAGCCGATGGCAGAGAAGCCCGGCATCAGCAGAAAGTAGAAATCCTGGGACATGGTGCGCTCTCGTAGGACGGACAGCGTGCTCACTGTGATACGCCAGTTCAATCGGTCATTCAAGGGGGCAGGTCGCTGCAGTGCAAGAGCGAGTCGCCGCCGTGCGTTTTGTCGCCCCGCAAGCTGCGTAACGTGATCCCACGGCGCACAAAGACGCCGGAACCCACAATAACAACCTGCCGAGGGAACCACCATGAACCGACTGATCAGCCGCTGCGTGCTCGCATTCAGCGCCAGCGCCATTTTGAGCACCAACGTCATGGCCGCCGATGCGGCTTCTTGCCAGAACGTGCGCATGGGCGTGGTGAACTGGACCGACGTAATCGCCACCAGCGCCATGACCCAAGTGTTGCTCGACGGCCTCGGCTACAAGACCAAACAAACCAGCGCCTCCCAGCAAATCATCTTCGCCGGTATCCGCGACCAGCGCCTGGACCTGTTCCTGGGTTACTGGAACCCGCTGATGACCCAGACGATCACCCCGTTCGTCGACGCCAAGCAGGTCAAGGTCCTTGAAAAACCCAGCCTGGAAGACGCCCGCGCGACCCTGGCGGTGCCGACCTACCTGGCGGACAAGGGCCTGAAAACTTTCGCTGACATCGCCAAGTTCGAAAAAGAACTGGGCGGCAAGATCTACGGCATCGAGCCGGGCTCGGGTGCCAACACCCAGATCAAGGCGATGATTGCCAAGAACCAGTTCGGCCTGGGCAAGTTCCAACTGGTGGAGTCCAGTGAGGCCGGCATGCTCGCCGCCGTGGACCGCGCCGTGCGCCGCAAGGAAGCCGTGGTGTTCTTCGGCTGGGCGCCACACCCGATGAACGTCAACGTCGCGATGACGTACCTCACCGGCAGCGACGACGCCCTGGGCCCGAACGAAGGCATGGCCACCGTGTGGAGCGTCACTTCGCCGACCTACGCCGAACAGTGCCCCAACATCCACAAGCTGCTGACCAACCTGACCTTCACTGCCGCCGACGAGAGCCGAATGATGCAGCCGTTGCTGGATCACAAGGACGCGTTCGAGTCCGCCAAGCAGTGGCTCAAGGATCACCCGCAAGACCAGCAACGCTGGCTCGAAGGGGTGACGACCTTCGACGGCAAACCGGCCGCCGCCAACCTGCAATTGAGCAGCCAATAACCTGATTCGAATCACCGTATCGCAGCCGCGCCTGGCTGCGAACGGCATCACTACGCCCGCCTGTAAGGAACCTGCCTCATGAACCACGACGTCATCATCACCTGCGCACTCACCGGTGCTGGCGACACGACCGCCAGAAGCCCGCACGTGCCGGTCACCCCCAAACAAATCGCTGCGGCCGCCGTGGAAGCCGCCAAGGCCGGCGCGACCGTCGTGCATTGCCACGTGCGTGACCCGCAGACCGGCAAATTCAGCCGCGACGTCGCCCTGTACCGCGAAGTGATGGAGCGCATCCGCGAGGCCGACATCGACATCATCGTCAACCTCACCGCCGGCATGGGCGGCGACCTCGAAATCGGCGGCGGCGAGCACCCGATGGAGTTCGGCCCCAACACCGACCTGGTCGGCCCGCTGACTCGCCTGGCGCACGTCGAGGCGTTGCTGCCGGAAATCTGCACCCTGGACTGCGGCACCCTGAACTTCGGCGATGGCGACACCATTTACGTGTCCACCCCGGCGCAACTGCGTGCCGGCGCCAAGCGTATTCAAGCGCTGGGCGTAAAAGCCGAGCTGGAAATTTTCGACACCGGCCACCTGTGGTTCGCCAAGCAGATGATCAAGGAAGGCCTGCTCGACAACCCGTTGTTCCAGCTGTGCCTGGGTATCCCATGGGGCGCACCGGCTGACACCACCACCATGAAAGCCATGGTCGACAACTTGCCGGCCGATGCGGTGTGGGCCGGCTTCGGGATCGGCCGCATGCAAATGCCGATGGCGGCGCAAGCCGTGCTGCTGGGCGGCAACGTGCGGGTCGGCCTGGAAGACAACCTGTGGCTGGACAAGGGCGTGCTCGCCACCAATGGCCAACTGGTGGAACGCGCCAGTGAAATCCTCAGCCGCCTCGGCGCACGGGTCATGACCCCGGCTGAAGGCCGCGTGAAGATGGGCCTGACCAAACGCGGCTAGACACGCAACAGGACTCACTGCCGAAACCGAATCAAAGGTGGCAGCAGGCTTGCTCGCGAAGGCGGCGAATCAGCCACCGAATGCATCAACTGACACCGCGCATTCGCGAGCAAGCCCGCGCCCACATTTTGAACCGGTTGCCAAAACAGAATTTGCGAATATTTTTAGGAATTTGCCATGCGTTTTATCACTGAGATCAAAACCTTCGCTGCCCTCGGTAGCGGCGTTATCGGCAGCGGCTGGGTGTCCCGCGCCCTGGCCCATGGCCTGGACGTGGTCGCCTGGGACCCGGCGCCCGGCGCTGAAGCCGCCCTGCGCAAGCGTGTTGCCAACGCCTGGGGCGCGCTGGAGAAACACGGCCTGGCAGCCGGTGCATCCCAGGACCGCTTGCGCTTCGTCGCGACCATCGAAGAGTGCGTGAAAGACGCAGACTTCATCCAGGAAAGTGCCCCGGAGCGCCTGGAGTTGAAGCTGGAGCTGCACAGCAAGATCAGCGCAGCGGCCAAGCCGAATGCGTTGATTGGCTCGAGCACCTCGGGCCTGCTACCGAGTGAATTCTACGAAGGCTCGACCCACCCGGAGCGCTGCGTGGTCGGTCACCCGTTCAACCCGGTTTACCTGCTGCCGCTGGTGGAAGTGGTGGGCGGCAAGCACACCGCACCGGAGGCTGTTCAAGCGGCGATCAAGGTGTACGAATCCCTCGGCATGCGCCCGTTGCATGTGCGCAAGGAAGTACCGGGCTTTATCGCTGACCGCCTGCTCGAAGCGCTGTGGCGTGAAGCGTTGCACCTGGTGAATGACGGCGTGGCGACGACAGGCGAGATCGACGACGCGATCCGGTTTGGCGCAGGTTTGCGCTGGTCGTTCATGGGCACCTTCCTGACTTACACCCTCGCAGGTGGCGATGCCGGCATGCGGCATTTCATGGCGCAGTTCGGCCCGGCGTTGCAGTTGCCGTGGACGTACTTGCCGGCGCCGGAATTGACCGACAAGTTGATTGACGATGTGGTGGATGGCACCCGCGAGCAGTTGGGCACGCACAGCATTTCGGCGCTGGAGCGCTATCGTGATGATTGCTTGTTGGCGGTGCTTGAAGCGGTAAAAACCACCAAAGCCAAACACGGTATGAGCTTCGCTGAGTAACTAATGTGGGAGCGGGCTTGCTCGCGAATGCGATGGATCAGTACCGAATGCATCAACTGACACACCGCATTCGCGAGCAAGCCCGCTCCCACATTTTTGACCGAGTACATTTTCGGATTACACGCCATGCCTGCACTGACTACTTACACCACAAAAATCCAACCCGACTGGGTGGATTACAACGGCCACCTGCGCGATGCGTTCTACCTGCTGATTTTCAGTTACGCCACCGACGCACTGATGGACACCTTGGGGCTGGACAGCGAAAACCGCGAAGCCAGCGGCCACTCGCTGTTCACCCTGGAGCTGCACCTCAACTATCTGCACGAGGTAAAACTCGGTGCCGAAGTGGAGGTGCACACTCAGCTCATCGCCCACGATGCCAAGCGCCTGCACCTCTATCACAGCCTGCACCTGGTGGGCGGTGAGAAGGAACTGGCAGGCAACGAACAGATGTTGCTGCACGTCGATCTCGCCGGCCCGCATGCGGCGCCGTTCACCGAAGCGACCCTGGAAAAACTCATCGCGATCAGCGCTGAGCAGGCCGACCTGCCACGGCCCGCCCTCCTCGGCCGGGTGATTGGACTGCCACCCAAAAAACCATAAGGAATCGCCATGCCAACCGCCGCCGCTGTTGCCGATTTTCGTACTTACCCGCTGATCAGTGAACTCGCCGATGCGCGGGTGCTGGACGATCAGATTCGCGTGCAATGGGCCGACGGGCGGCTGAGCCCGTTTCATCATCAGTGGCTGCGGGACAACTGCCCCTGCGCGGAGTGCGTGTACAGCGTGACCCGCGAACAGGTGCTGGAAATTGTCGATGTGGATGCACACCTCAGCGCTGTCAGTGCCTGCATCGACGATGGTTTTCTGCTGGTGGAATGGAGCGGCGGCCATCTCAGCCGGTACGCTCCCGGCTGGCTGCGGGCGCACGCCTATGATGATCAATCGCGCGCTGAACGCCGTGCGGCGAAACCCCGATCCGAACTGTGGGATCAGCGGTTTACGCTGCCGGTGTTCGACTACGCCGCGGTGATGGAAGACCCCAAGGTCTTGCTGCAATGGTTGCTGGCCCTGCGTGATTCAGGCCTTACACAAATCCGCGGTGTGCCGACCGAACCCGGCTCTCTGGCGCGGGTCGCCCAGCGCATTGCCTTTATCCGCGAGAGCAACTTCGGCGTGCTGTTCAACGTGCAATCCAAGGCCGATGCCGACAGCAATGCCTACACCGCTTTCAACCTGCCGCTGCACAGCGACTTACCGACGCGGGAGCTGCAACCGGGCCTGCAATTTCTGCATTGCCTGGTGAACGATGCCACGGGTGGCGAGAGTATTTTCGTCGATGGGTTTGCCATCGCCGCAGCACTGCGCACGGAAGACCCCGAGGCGTTTCGTGCCCTGTGTGAGATCCCGGTGGAGTTTCGCAATAAAGACCGCCACAGCGACTATCGCCGCCTCGCGCCGATCATTGCGCTGGATGCCTTGGGAGATGTTGCCGAGATTCGCATGGCTAATTTTTTGCGCGGGCCGTTTGAGGCGCCGGTGGAGCAGATGCCGTTGCTGTATCGCGCGTATCGGCGGTTCATTGCCATGACCCGCGAGGCACGCTTTCGGGTGGTCCAGCGGCTGAACCCGGGCGAGCTGTGGTGCTTCGACAACCGCCGTACGCTGCATGCGCGCAATGCGTTTGACCCGGCTTCCGGCGCGCGGCATTTCCAGGGTTGCTATGTCGACCGGGATGAGCTGCTTTCTAGAATTCTGGTGTTGCAGCGGTAGCCCGAGGCGCACCCTTCGCGAGCAAGCCCGCTCCCACATTCGACCGCGTTTCCAAGATAAAACTCGGTCAAGTGTGGGAGCGGGCTTGCTCGCGAAGAGGCCAGCACAGCCACCGCACATCCCAAGCAAAAAAAGCCCCGAACCAGCCGTGACTGGATCGGGGCAGAGTGCTGGGTGTGTGAGCGTGACATCCCGAGGGTGACCAAACCTTCAAGCTGCTTGCCTGGCAGTCAGTGTGCCCATTCCTCATGGCGGTAAATGGCCCGAAAACGACCTGTTCATAGCCATCTGAGCCATTCGTTGATTCTGCCCTTGCCGACCGGCCGAGGGCCTACCAGAATCCAGTTCAATCCCCGTTCCCTACACCAGGATAAACGTCATGATGCACGCGGATTTGATTGACCAGCACGACCTGCTGAGCCAGCTGCGCTCGCTGGGTTTTGAAGTGTCCAGCGGGGCCACCGCCGAGCAGGCCTGCGAGTGTGCGGTACGCGGTTTGAGTGCCGCACGGGCCAAGGCACTCAAGGGCATGGTGGAACAGATGTACACCGGCAGCGCGACGATTTTGCCGGCGGTGAGGCAGGCGATCGACAAGCAGTTGTTGCCGGCGCTGGTGCAGTTCAAGCAAAACTCCGGCGCCTGATAGAGCCCCGCGCGGGGCTGCGAAGCGGCCCCAAACCCCGCAGTTTGAGGTCTGCCTGACACACCACATTGCGCAGCCCAACGCGGGGCAAGCCCGCTCGCCACAAGGCTGGTTTAGAGCCTTACACTGGCAAACGTCGACTCATTACGCGCCTGACTCAACGCCGACATCGGCCCCGACAACGGTGACAACACCAGCGCCTGCGGAATCGGCATCATCGCCACTTGCTGGGCGGTGTTGGAACCTACGCGCTCATCCCGTGGCGGAATGCCGAAGTACTCGCGGTAGCACTTGGAGAAGTGCGGCGTGGACACAAACCCGCACACCGAGGCCACTTCGATGATCGACATCGGCGTTTGCTTGAGCAATTGCCGCGCACGGATCAGACGCAATTTGAGGTAGTAGCGAGACGGCGAGCAATGCAGGTATTTCTGGAACAGCCGCTCCAGCTGCCGACGGGACACGGCGACGTAGACCGCCAGTTCATCCAGGTCGATCGGCTCTTCCAGGTTGGCCTCCATCAGCGCGACGATTTCCTGCAGCTTCGGCTGGTTGGTGCCGAGCATATGCTTGAGCGGCACACGTTGGTGATCCTGCTCGTTGCGGATGCGTTCGTACACAAACATCTCGGAGATGGCGGCCGACAACTCACGGCCGTGGTCGCGGCTGATCAGGTGCAGCATCATGTCCAGCGGTGCGGTGCCGCCCGAGCTGGTGAACCGGTTACGGTCGAGGGTAAACAGGCGAGTGCTCATGACCACGCGAGGAAAAGCTTCCTGCATCGACGCCAGGCATTCCCAGTGCACGCTGCAGTCAAAACCGTCGAGCAAACCGGCGCAGGCCAGGGCCCAACTGCCGGTACACACGGCGCCGAGGCGACGCGACTGGCGGGCCTGGCTTTGCAGCCACGACACGTGTTCACGGGTGACGGTGCGCTGGATACCCACGCCGCCGCACACAATGACAGTGTCCAGGGCCGGGGCTTTGTGCATGGCGGCATCGGGGGTGATTTGCAGACCATCGCTGGCCCACACCTGGTTGCCGTCAACACTCAGGGTTGTCCAGCGATACAGCTCGCGACCGGACAGTTGATTGGCCATGCGCAGTGGTTCCACAGCCGACGCCAGGGAAATCAGCGTGAAATTGTCCAGCAGCAAAAAGCCGATGGATTGAGGCGCACGGTTCTGGGGTTGAGCCCCTGAGTTGAACGACGTCATCGCGGTATCTCCTCACACAAAGCGGGTGATGGCCTCAGGCGAGGCTCTTGTTATTGCGCTCTGCTCTTGGGCAGAGAGAGGCTTTAATTTGATAGAGCAAATGCCATGCCTAAAATTGAATGGGTATTCAATAAATCCTGAAAACGACCTGATGATGCGTCTATATAAGCCCGCGCAGGAAGTGCGGGATATACCCGAAAAGGACGTAGGAACAGCCTCGTTCAAGGGGTGTGAGCAGTTCGGTAGCACTTGTGGGAAGGCGCTTTGAGGGTGTGGGAAAAGTCTGTCACCGCACGCACGGCTGACGGGCGGTGGGGGAGGAAATCGTTTGGGAGCTACTTATCTGTTTGCGACGCGCTAAAAGGTGGCGCTTTTGAATTTGGGTGTTCACTTTTTGAGCAGTGTTGCCTGAGCTACCGCCATCGCGGGCAAGCCCGCTTGTGTCTTGATCTGGGAATAAACTCTGAGGTGAGAGGGGTGGAT
>PJQF01000344.1_pt1 | contig 14263 bp, 8 predicted proteins | sample 1503741 | NCBI WGS metagenome assembly PJQF01 (sample SAMN07775949, study PRJNA414020) | Biofilm metagenome, whole genome shotgun sequencing project. | isolation source: biomolecule (vanillin) treated reverse osmosis membrane biofilm | place: India: Nagpur | collected 2017-03-21 | reverse complement strand
CCGGCGATTCTAGAGAAAGCAAGCCTCTAGGTCAATTTCCAACCAGCTTTTCCTTCAATTAGATCTCTATCGGGTAAAACCCCCTTTTCTATCCGCCTGGCTTCCATGAGCAATGTCATAGATATAAAAATAAAGAAGGAAGTTATTTAAAGCTTTTCTGTAAAGCTTATAAAAGCTAGGCAGGCCATCCTCTGTGGATAACTGCCTTGAGGCCATATTCCACTTGATGTACAGAGGATGACAACATGGGGGAGAAGCGGTGCCCTGCCTGTGCTGCGCTGTCGGATAAGCTGTGTGTGGAATGGCATGTTATCCACAGCCCAGTTACCCACAGACTTTCACCCCCACTTGTACAACGAGCTCAGGGCCGCTTATCCACATACCTTATGCACAGACCACTGGTCGGCTTTTTCCGGGATAAGACATTGATTTTGGGTGCCCTGTGGGCAACCTACATGTGGATAAGTGGGCGGCTCGCCGCTACAATGGCGGCTGTTTTTGCCTCACCGGCTTTCAACTTAGGGGATATCCGTGTCAGTGGAACTTTGGCAGCAGTGCGTGGAGCTTTTGCGCGAAGAGCTGCCTGCCCAGCAATTCAACACCTGGATCCGTCCGCTACAGGTCGAAGCCGAAGGCGACGAGTTGCGTGTCTACGCACCTAATCGTTTTGTTCTCGACTGGGTCAACGAGAAGTACCTGAGCCGCGTTCTCGAATTGCTCGACGAACACGGCAATGGCCTTGCGCCTGTGCTCTCCTTATTAATAGGCAGCAAACGCAGCTCGGCGCCTCGCGCTGCGCCGAATGCGCCATTGGCGGCGAGCGCTTCTCAAGCTCAGGCCGCAGCGGCACCTGTTAATAACTCGCCTGCTCCCGTTGCCCAGACGCCTTCCAAATCGGCGTCACAGAAAAACGCACCTATTAATGAAGAGCCGTCTCGCGACAGCTTTGACCCCATGGCTGGTGCCAGCTCGCAGCAGGCACCGATTCGCGCCGAACAGCGCACCGTACAGGTCGAAGGCGCGCTCAAGCACACCAGCTACTTGAACCGCACCTTTACCTTCGAGAATTTCGTCGAAGGTAAATCTAACCAGCTGGCTCGCGCCGCGGCCTGGCAAGTGGCGGATAACCCCAAGCACGGTTACAACCCGCTCTTCCTTTATGGTGGCGTGGGCTTGGGTAAAACTCACTTGATGCACGCTGTGGGTAACCACCTATTAAAGAAGAACCCGAATGCCAAGGTCGTTTACCTGCACTCGGAGCGCTTCGTAGCGGACATGGTTAAGGCCTTGCAGCTCAATGCCATCAACGAGTTCAAGCGCTTCTACCGTTCCGTTGACGCCTTGCTGATCGATGACATTCAGTTCTTTGCTCGTAAGGAACGTTCACAGGAAGAGTTTTTCCATACCTTCAACGCCCTGCTCGAAGGCGGCCAACAGGTCATCTTGACCAGTGACCGTTATCCGAAGGAAATCGAAGGCCTGGAAGAACGCTTGAAGTCGCGCTTTGGCTGGGGCCTCACCGTTGCGGTAGAGCCGCCGGAGCTGGAAACCCGCGTTGCGATCCTGATGAAAAAAGCCGATCAGGCAAAAGTCGATCTGCCACACGACGCTGCTTTCTTTATCGCACAGCGCATTCGTTCCAACGTGCGTGAACTCGAAGGCGCGCTCAAGCGAGTCATCGCACACTCGCATTTCATGGGGCGCGACATCACCATCGAGCTGATTCGCGAATCCTTGAAAGACTTGCTGGCACTGCAGGACAAACTGGTGAGTGTGGATAACATCCAGCGCACCGTGGCCGAGTACTACAAGATCAAGATTTCCGACCTGCTGTCCAAGCGCCGTTCTCGCTCGGTGGCTCGTCCGCGACAAGTGGCCATGGCCCTCTCCAAGGAGTTGACCAACCATAGCCTGCCGGAAATCGGCGATGTGTTTGGTGGTCGCGACCACACCACAGTCTTGCACGCATGCCGCAAGATCAACGAACTTAAGGAATCCGACGCGGATATTCGCGAGGACTACAAGAACCTGCTGCGTACACTGACTACTTGATGACACCAGTGCAGCTTATTAAGGCAAGGGACTAGACCATGCATTTCACCATTCAACGCGAAGCCCTGTTGAAACCCCTGCAACTGGTCGCAGGCGTCGTCGAGCGCCGACAGACCTTGCCGGTGCTCTCCAACGTATTGCTGGTTGTCGAAGGCCAGCAGTTGTCCCTGACTGGTACCGACCTGGAAGTCGAATTGGTTGGCCGCGTGCAGCTGGAAGAGCCTGCAGAGCCTGGCGAGATTACTGTGCCAGCGCGTAAGCTGATGGACATCTGCAAGAGCCTGCCGAACGACGCGCTGATCGACATTAAGGTTGATGAGCAGAAGTTGGTGGTCAAGGCAGGTCGCAGTCGTTTCACGCTGTCCACTTTGCCGGCCAATGATTTCCCGACTGTGGAGGAAGGCCCAGGCTCACTGACCTGCAGCCTTGAGCAAAGTAAACTGCGCCGTCTTATCGAACGCACCAGCTTCGCCATGGCCCAGCAGGACGTGCGTTACTACCTCAACGGCATGCTGCTGGAAGTGTCGGAAGGCATCATCCGCGCCGTGGCTACCGACGGTCACCGTCTGGCAATGTGCTCGATGCGCGCCGATATCGGCCAACCTGATCGTCACCAGGTGATCGTTCCGCGTAAGGGGATTCTCGAACTGGCGCGCCTGCTCACCGAGCCGGATGGCAATGTCAGCATCGTACTGGGTCAGCACCATATCCGCGCGACCACCGGCGAATTCACGTTCACGTCCAAGCTGGTCGACGGCAAATTCCCGGATTACGAGCGTGTGCTGCCTAAAGGTGGTGACAAGTTGGTAATCGGTGACCGTCAGTCCCTGCGTGAAGCGTTCAGCCGTACCGCGATTCTGTCCAACGAAAAGTACCGTGGTATTCGTCTGCAATTGGCCAACGGTCAGTTAAAAATTCAGGCCAATAACCCGGAGCAGGAAGAAGCGGAAGAAGAAGTCGGCGTTGACTACAACGGTGGTTCCCTGGAAATCGGCTTCAACGTGAGCTACTTGCTGGACGTGTTGGGTGTGATGACCACTGAACAGGTTCGCCTGATCCTGTCTGACTCCAACAGCAGCGCTCTGGTGCAGGAATCCGACAACGACGACTCGGCTTATGTTGTTATGCCGATGCGCCTGTAATCATGCTCAGCAGAAGCTAGATGTCCCTTAGTCGCGTCTCGGTCACCGCGGTGCGCAATCTGCACCCGGTGACCTTCTCCCCCTCCCCCCGCATCAACATCCTCCACGGCGCCAACGGTAGTGGCAAAACCAGCGTGCTGGAAGCCATCCACCTGCTAGGGCTTGCCCGTTCCTTTCGCAGTGCCCGCTTGTTGCCGGTGATTCAGTACGAACAACTGGCCTGCACGGTCTTCGGTCAAGTCGAACTGGCAGAAGGGGGCCACAGCAGCCTGGGGATTTCTCGTGATCGCGGCGGTGAGTTCCAGATTCGCATCGACGGGCAAAACGCTCGCAGTGCTGCGCAACTGGCAGAGATCCTGCCGTTGCAACTGATCAACCCTGACAGCTTCCGATTACTGGAAGGTGCGCCGAAAATCCGCAGGCAGTTCCTCGATTGGGGAGTGTTCCACGTGGAACCACGATTCATGGCCACATGGCAGCGCCTGCAGAAGGCCCTGCGGCAGCGGAACTCATGGCTGCGGCATGGTACACTTGACGCCGCTTCGCAAGCGGCCTGGGACCGGGAACTGTGCCTGGCCAGCGACGAAATAGATGAATACCGCCGTGCCTATATCAAAGCCTTGAAACCAGTCTTTGAGCAGACCTTGAGTGAGTTGTTGGATCTCGAGGGGCTGACGCTGAGTTACTACCGTGGTTGGGATAAAGAGCGTGAGCTGAGTGCAGTGCTCGCGACTTCCCTGCAACGGGATCAGCAAATTGGCCATACCCAGGCCGGACCCCAACGGGCTGATTTGCGTCTTAGATTAGGCGCACACAATGCTGCGGACATCTTGTCCCGTGGCCAGCAGAAGTTGGTGGTGTGTGCACTGCGTATCGCCCAGGGTCATCTGGTTAGCCAAGCCCGACGTGGTCAGTGTATTTATCTGGTGGATGACTTGCCGTCTGAACTCGACGAGCAACATCGCCGTGCGTTATGCCGCTTGTTGGAAGAATTACGCTGCCAGGTTTTTATCACCTGTGTAGACCACGAATTATTGAGGGAAGGCTGGCAGACGGAAACGCCAGTCGCTTTGTTCCACGTGGAACAAGGCCGTATCACCCAGACCCACGACCATCGGGAGTGAAGGCATGAGCGAAGAAAACACGTACGACTCGACCAGCATTAAAGTGCTGAAAGGTTTGGATGCCGTACGCAAACGTCCCGGTATGTACATTGGCGACACTGATGACGGTAGCGGTCTGCACCACATGGTGTTCGAGGTGGTCGACAACTCCATCGACGAAGCTTTGGCCGGTCACTGCGACGACATCAGCATCATCATCCACCCGGACGAATCCATCACCGTGCGCGACAACGGTCGTGGCATTCCGGTAGATGTGCACAAAGAAGAAGGTGTTTCGGCAGCAGAGGTCATCATGACCGTGCTCCACGCCGGCGGTAAGTTCGACGATAACTCCTATAAAGTATCCGGCGGTTTGCACGGTGTGGGTGTGTCGGTAGTGAATGCTCTGTCCGAAGAGCTGATCCTGACCGTTCGCCGTAGCGGAAAGATCTGGGAACAGACCTACGTCCACGGTGTTCCACAGGAGCCGATGAAAATCGTTGGCGACAGTGAAACCACCGGTACTCAGATTCATTTCAAGCCGTCCGATGAAACATTCAAGAATATCCACTTCAGCTGGGACATTCTGGCCAAGCGTATTCGCGAACTCTCCTTCCTCAACTCCGGTGTGGGTATCGTCCTTAAGGACGAGCGCAGCGGCAAGGAAGAACTGTTCAAGTACGAAGGTGGTCTACGTGCATTCGTTGAATACCTGAACACCAACAAGACTGCGGTCAACCAGGTGTTTCACTTCAACATCCAGCGTGATGACGGCATCGGCGTGGAAATCGCCCTGCAGTGGAACGACAGCTTCAACGAGAACCTGTTGTGCTTCACCAACAATATTCCCCAGCGCGATGGCGGCACTCACTTGGTGGGTTTCCGTTCCGCGCTGACGCGTAACCTGAACACCTACATCGAAGCCGAAGGCCTGGCGAAGAAGCATAAAGTTGCCACCACCGGTGACGATGCGCGTGAAGGTCTGACCGCGATTATCTCAGTGAAAGTGCCGGATCCTAAGTTTAGTTCCCAGACTAAAGACAAGCTGGTGTCTTCCGAAGTGAAGACAGCCGTTGAACAGGAAATGGGTAAATACTTCTCGGACTTCCTGCTGGAGAATCCGAACGAAGCCAAGCTGGTCGTCGGTAAGATGATCGATGCTGCGCGTGCCCGGGAAGCCGCGCGTAAGGCTCGCGAGATGACCCGTCGTAAAGGCGCGTTGGATATCGCCGGCTTGCCGGGCAAACTGGCTGACTGCCAGGAAAAAGACCCTGCCCTCTCTGAACTGTACCTGGTGGAAGGTGACTCTGCTGGCGGTTCCGCCAAGCAGGGTCGTAACCGTCGCACCCAGGCCATCCTGCCGTTGAAGGGTAAGATCCTTAACGTAGAGAAAGCTCGCTTCGACAAGATGATTTCCTCCCAGGAAGTTGGCACCTTGATCACTGCGTTGGGCTGCGGTATCGGTCGCGACGAGTACAACATCGATAAGCTGCGCTATCACAACATCATCATCATGACCGATGCTGACGTCGACGGCTCTCACATCCGTACTCTGCTGCTGACTTTCTTCTTCCGTCAGTTGCCGGAGCTGATCGAGCGTGGCTACATCTACATCGCCCAGCCACCTTTGTACAAAGTGAAAAAGGGTAAGCAAGAGCAATACATCAAAGACGACGACGCCATGGAAGAGTACATGACGCAGTCGGCTCTGGAAGATGCGAGCCTGCACTTGAACGACGAAGCACCGGGTATTTCCGGTGAGGCGTTGGAGCGTCTGGTTAACGATTTCCGCATGGTTATGAAGACCCTCAAGCGGCTGTCGCGCCTATACCCACAGGAACTGACCGAACACTTCATCTATCTGCCGGACGTGAGCCTGGAGCAGTTGGGCGATCATGCAGCGATGCAGGAGTGGCTGGCCCAGTACGAAGTACGTCTGCGCACTGTGGAGAAATCTGGCCTGGTGTACAAAGCCAGTCTGCGTGAAGACCGTGAACGTAACGTATGGCTGCCAGAGGTCGAACTGATCTCCCATGGTCTGTCGAACTACGTCACCTTCAACCGCGACTTCTTCGGCAGCAATGACTACAAAACTGTGGTCACCTTGGGCGCGCAACTAAGCACCCTGCTGGACGACGGCGCCTACATTCAGCGTGGCGAGCGTAAGAAAGCAGTCAAGGAGTTCAAAGAGGCCCTGGACTGGTTGATGGCAGAAAGCACCAAGCGCCACACCATCCAGCGATACAAAGGTTTGGGTGAGATGAACCCTGATCAATTGTGGGAAACCACCATGGACCCTGCTCAGCGTCGCATGCTGCGCGTGACCATCGAAGACGCCATTGGGGCAGACCAGATCTTCAACACCCTGATGGGTGATGCGGTCGAGCCTCGCCGTGACTTCATCGAGAGTAATGCTCTGGCAGTGTCTAACCTGGATTTCTGATCCAGGCGAGACCCACAGAAAAAAGGCCAACGCTATGCGTTGGCCTTTTTTATTACGTGAAAATCAGTTTTTCTAAAATGCTCCACGTGGAACATCACCGTTTTCACCCATGGGAAGCTGTCGCCACACTCTCCAACCGGTACCCATACCCATAGATCGTCAACAGCTGCCAACCCCTGTCAGCAGTTAGCCCCAGCTTGTTACGCAACCGATAGATATGCGTATCCAAGGGTCTCGATGACACCATTTCTTCATGGGTCCAGAACCGCTCATAGAGGTACTCGCGGGACAGTGGCCGGGCCAGGTTGGCGAACAAGCAGCTCGCCAAGCGGTATTCCCGCTCGGTGAGGTTGATCGGTTTTCCCGCACGAGTGACGGTCAATTCGGCATCGTCAAAGGTCAGATCATTGAAGCTCTGTACTTCCTGGGTCGCCGGCTTCTGCAGGCCATGGCGACGTAGAACGGCGGTCACCCGAGCCTTCAGTTCATTGGGGCGAAAGGGTTTGCTCACGTAATCATCGGCGCCACTGTTCAACGCGGTGACGATATCGCTTTCAGCATCGCGGCTAGTGAGCATGATCACGGCGGGTGGGGACTCCATGTGTTCACGGGTCCAGCGCAGCAATGCGATGCCAGTGATATCGGGCAGTTGCCAGTCGAGTATCAGCAGGTCAAAGGTTTCCCGACGCAATTGGCGCAGCAGGTCTTCGCCACGCTCGAAGCAATGAAGGGTCCAGGGCTGTTCGGCGGTGCTGGGGATTTGTCGCAGTGTCTGTTCCACCCGTCTCAATTCAGCGGGTTCGTCATCCAGTATTGCGACACGCATGGGTGGGTCCTTTCTTCTCGAAGAGTACTGCAGCCGTAGTGAAGGCACGTACTGCACAGATGCCGGCCGTCGAATCTGAAGAATTGTGCGCAGATTCGTCGGCCCCTTGGATCTCTCGGTACGCTGGGATCAATAAGTGATTAACCCAGTTAAAGTCCTCGGTACCTACGTGGGAAAGATACCGGCTCCAAGCCTTAAGGAAAAGGATCAGCCGACGCATGCGCTGTCGTAAACTCCTGTGCCCTGATAGTGGATGCCCTTTGGAATTCCCACCTTTACGAGTCCCAAGCAGTAAAACTTTTCCACCGCGTCAAAAATGAGCTTCACTGGGCGCTATGCCACCTTCTACCGCATGCCAACAACAGGGACACGCTGATCAATGATGCTCTGGGGCAAGGCCGAAAAACGTCAACCCACCCATGCCCAACGGCTGTTCCACGGTCTGGTTCGTGAGTGGTTGTGGATCGGTTTGCTGTTGTTGCCGATCACAGCCTACCTCTCAATGAGTACTGGCCTGGCTTTGAACAACCCGCTGTATGACAGCCTTCGCCGTCTAACACCGCTGCCGGTGGATCCTCGTATCCTGCTGGTTACTATCGATGACGCCAGCCTGAAGAAGCTCGGCCAGTGGCCTTGGCCCCCTAGTTTGCACGCCGACCTGATCGATCGTCTGAGCGCTGCACAACCCGCCAGCATTCTGTTGGATGTAATCTTCAGCGATCCCGCCGATCCCCTCCAAGAAAAACGTTTGGCAGATGCGGTGTGCAACGCCGGCAACGTACTGTTGCCCTTGGGGCGTGACGACTCTGCCAGTTATAGCCCACCCAGAGTACAAATGCGGCCGCTGCTCAAATGTGCCAAGGGGGTTGGGCATATCAACGTGGAGGCTGACAGCGATGGCGTGGTGCGCAGCCTTTATTTACGTGAGGGCCCACCCAATGCGACGGCACCTCAGTTGGCGTGGTTGGCGTTCACGATGAGCGGCCAGCCTTCAGAGATGCCAGGTGAGCCTGTGGATTCGAATTCCCAGGATTGGCATCGAGAGTATGCAGTTCGCATCCCGTATATCGCCCCCGACAGCCATTTTCCAAGCGTGTCTTATGTCAGCGTATTACGTGGAGAAGTCTCCCCCGAGCGGCTGCGCAATCGCCTGATTCTGGTAGGAGCGCCAGCATCGGGAATGGGCGATCGCTATGTCACGCCGCTCTCACCCATGGTGGGAACCACGGCGGGCGTGGAGATTCAGGCCAACGTGCTCAATGGATTGCTGCAAGGTCGCAGCATTGTGGACTTGCCCGACTGGGTGGCAGCCCTGATGGCAACATCCCTGGTGGCGGCACTACTGGGGCTGCTGCTCTACCGCCCACGCTTTGCACTGTGGATGACCCTTGGTTGTATGTTCACGGCTTTGCTCGGCTCATTTGCCCTATTGCGTATCGGCTACTGGTGGTCGCCTGCGGCCTGCCTGATCGGATTGCTGCTCAGCTACCTGATCTGGAACTGGCGACGTCTCAGCGTAATCCTGGCGTACTTTGGCTGGGAGTTGGCCCGATTGGATGACGAACCCAAAGTTCTGCCTGAGCGCCGACGTGCGCCTGCCAGCAAAGGTGATGTGTTGCAGGGGCGCATCTTTGCCCTGGAGCAAGCGGTAAGCCGTACAAGGGACACACGACGCTTTATGGCCGATGGTTTGGAGTGCCTGCCGGTGGCGACGCTGATCACAGACACACAAGGCAATATCCTGCTGGCCAATCGCATTGCCCGCGACGTGTTCGGCAGCGATCTGGTCAACCAAAACCTATTGGACCAATTGGTTGATCTGGGTTATCCACCCCTGCACAACGGCGTGCGCCCTGCCCTTTCGGCGTTGGAGCTTGTTGAGTTCCGTGATATTCACCAACGCAGCCTGCGCATGGAGCTTGCTCCTTTACTACCTGCCGAAGGGGATGTGGCGCTGGGTTGGTTGCTAAGCCTCACAGACCTGAGCAAAGAGCGCGAGGCCCAGCAGCACCGGGAAACCATGCTGCGTTTCCTTTCCCATGATCTGCGTGCACCGCACTCGGCGATCCTCGCGCTGCTCGACGTGCACAACGCCGAGTCGCCAGTATTTTCTCAGATTGAGCAGCAAGTACGCCGAGCCTTGAGCCTGACTGAATCCTTCGTCCAGTTGGCGAAAGCGGAGGCCGATGGTTACCACTTCCAACCGACGCTGTTTGCCATGCTGGTAATGGATGCTTTTGACCAGGTAGCACTGATCGCCCAGCTCAAAGGTATTCACCTGGTCCACGATCTTGAAGAGGCGGATGAAGGGATGGTGTCAGCCGATCAGTCCCTACTCACTCGCGCGTTATTCAATGTGCTGGAGAACGCGATCAAGTACTCGCCATCCGGCACCACCGTCCGGTTGAGACACAGCAGCGAACAAGGTTGGTTGGAATGCCTTATCAGCGACCAGGGCCCCGGGATAGCCTCCAAGGATTTACCGGAGCTGTTCAGCCAGTACAAACGCTTTGATTCAGCCCAAGGCAGCGAAGGGTTGGGGCTAGGGCTCACCATGGTCAAGGCAGTCGTGGAGCGCCATGGAGGTCGTATCGAATGTGAAAGCACCCTAGGCAAAGGCACCACATTCAGACTGCAATTGCCCTTGCTGGAAGACTGTTAAAACGTCCTTTTCTGCTGTGCATAAAAAACCGGTCACAAGGACCGGTTTTTTTATGCGGAAAAAACTTATGCACGTTTTTCGAGATTTTATCGGCTCTGGAAATATGTAAGTAAATCAGCTTCTTATGACTCAAAAAAGCTGATTCGCCAACAAACCGTACACAGGTTATCCACAGATCCTCATATCACCGGCGTATCCACAACAACTGGCTCCGGCGGTAGAGAACCCATGGCCCGCTGCTGTGCCTCATTCCACGCCTGGGCGCGCTCATTCAGCGCTGCAATAGCGCGTGGGCCTTCGCCTTCTGCGTACATTGGCTCGCCAATCACCACCGTGATGGTGCCCTCGCGTTTTGCCCAACCGGTCTTCGGCCAGAACCTGCCGGCGTTATGTGCAATCGGCAACACTGGCAGGTTGGCGTTGACCGCCAATGCTGTACCTCCACGGGAGAACTTGCCTACGGTCCCAAAGGGGACTCGTGTTCCTTCCGGAAAGATCAGCACCCACACGCCGTCTTTGAGCAGCTCATCGCCCTTCTTGGCGACATGCTTGAGCGCTGCCTTGGGGTTGTCACGGTCGATAGCAATCGGGCGCAACATGGCCATGGCCCAGCCGAAGAACGGCACGTACAGCAGCTCACGCTTGAGCACTTGGCTCAATGGCGAGAAGTAAGCCGAGAGAAAGAAGGTCTCCCAGGTGCTTTGGTGATTCGACAAAATCACGCACGGCTGGTCCGGTACGTTTTCCGCCCCCTTGACCTCGAAACGAATGTTCAGGAACACCTTGGTCAGCCACAACGCGCAGCGGCACCAATAGACGTTGATAAAGCGATAGCGCGCCTTGAACGGGAGGAACGGCGCAATAAAAAAGCTCAGGGTGCACCAGAGAAACGAACTGGTGCCCAGCAGCAGGTAAAAGAAAAAGGTTCTGATGGCCTGCAAAATCGACATGGCGGCATTTACCGTTGCGGGACAGGGCCCGCCTGTTAAAAGCGCACTCCCGAACAGTCCTTGGTCAGGAAGTCGAGGGCGGCTAGTTGTTGATAAGTTCTGCGGCAACCGCCGCCAGATCGTCAAAAATCAAGGTGCCTACCGGCAGGTTTTTCGCCTGGGTCTTTTCGCCTTTCCCGGTCTTTACCAAAACTGGCTGAGAGTCGACGGCTTTGGCCGCCTCCAGGTCACCGAGGCTGTCCCCGACGAACCATATCCCAGCCAAGGGCACCTTGTAATGTTCTGCAATGGTTTTCAACATGCCAGGTTTGGGTTTGCGGCAATCGCAGCCCTCATCCGGCCCGTGAGGGCAGTACACCACCAGCCCCACCTCACCGCCCTGCTCCGCCACCAGCGTGCGCAAGCGCGCGTGCATGGCGTCCAAGGTAGCGATGTCGTAATAGCCACGGGCGATGCCGGACTGGTTGGTGGCGATTGCCACCGTCCAGCCGGCTTTGCTCAACTGCGCGATGGCCTCGATCGAACCGGGCAGTGGAATCCATTCCGCCACCGACTTGATGTAAGCGTCGGAGTCGTAGTTGATCACCCCGTCCCGATCGAGAATCAGCAGTTTCAACATGGTCAGCTCAGTGTCGAAATGTCAGCGATGTTGACGAACAAGCCGCGCAGACGCGCCAGCATGGCGTAACGGTTTTTCCGCACGCCGGCATCTTCGGCATTGATCATCACGGCTTCGAAGAACGCATCCACCGGCTCACGCAGGGTGGCCAGGCGCGCCAGCGCTTCGGCGTAGTTACGCTCGGCGATCAGCGGCTTGACGGCGTTTTCTGCCTTGGCGATGGCCGAATTCAGCGAGAACTCTTTGGCATCGGCAAACAGGCCAGGGTCGACGTCGCCATTGCCCAGGCCTTCGGCCTTGCTCAGCAGGTTCGACACACGCTTGTTCACAGCGGCCAGGGCATCGGCTTCCGGCAACTTACGGAAGGCCTGTACGGCTTGTACGCGCTGATCGAAGTCCAGCGCCGAACCCGGCTGCAGGGCGCGAACCGACAGGTAGACGGAAACGTCCACGCCTTCGTCTTCGTAACGCGCACGCAGGCGGTCGAACACGAACTCCAGCACTTGCTCGGCCAGACCCGCTTGCTTGACCTTGGTACCGAACTGACCCACCGCGAACACGATGGCCTGTGTCAGGTCCAGGTCGAGCTTCTTGTCGATCAGGATACGCAGCACGCCCAATGCCGCACGGCGCAGGGCGTACGGGTCTTTGCTACCGGTAGGCAGCATGCCGATACCGAAGATGCCCACCAGGGTATCCAGCTTGTCGGCGATGGCCACGGCCGCACCGGTCAAGGTAGTTGGCAGTTCTGCACCAGCACCGCGTGGCATGTACTGCTCGTTCAGCGCCAGGGCGACGTCTTCGGCCTCGCCATCGTTGAGGGCGTAGTAGTAGCCGGCAACACCTTGCATCTCTGGGAATTCGCCGACCATCTCGGTCGCCAGGTCGCACTTGGACAGCAAACCAGCGCGGGCGGCCGAGGCCGCATCGCCGCCGATGCGTGGTGCGATGTAGGCAGCGAGTTTGGAAACACGCACAGCCTTGTCGTAGACGCTACCGAGTTTTTCCTGGAACACCACGTTTTGCAGGCGCAGGTTGAAGTCTTCGAGCTTCTGCTTCTTGTCTTGCTTGAAGAAGAACTCAGCGTCAGTCAGTCGCGGGCGAACGACTTTCTCGTTACCGGCGATGATCTGCTGCGGGTCTTTGCTTTCAATGTTGGCTACGGTGATAAAGCGCGGCAGCAACTTACCGTCCACGTCCAGCAGGCAGAAGTACTTCTGGTTGTCCTGCATGGTGGTGATCAGTGCTTCTTGCGGCACATCGAGGAAGCGCTCTTCGAACGAGCACACCAGCGGCACAGGCCATTCAACCAGCGCGGTCACTTCGTCGAGCAGGCTTGGCGGCACGATGGCGGTGCCTTCCTGCAGGCGGGCCAGTTCTTCGGTGCGCTTGCTGATCAGCTCGCGACGCTCGTTGGCGTCGGCCAGCACATAAGCTGCACGCAGATCGGCGGCATAGTTCGCCGGCGAGGTGATGCGTACGGCTTCTGGATGGTGGAAGCGGTGACCGCGGGAATCTCGGCCGGCCTTCTGGGCGAGGATGGTGCAGTCAATGACCTGGTCACCGAGCAGCATCACCAGCCATTGGGTTGGGCGGACGAATTCTTCTTTGCGTGCACCCCAGCGCATGCGCTTGGGGATCGGCAGGTCGTTCAGGGAGTCTTCAACGATGGTCGGCAGCAGGCTGGCAGTCGGCTTACCGGTGATGACCTGGCTGAAACGCAGTTTCGGACCACTCTGGTCGATCTCACTCAGTTCCACGCCACACTTCTTGGCAAAACCAAGGGCAGCCTGGGTCGGATTGCCTTCAGCGTCGAAAGCCGCTTGGCGCGGCGGGCCGTCGAGGTTAATGCTGCGGTCCGGTTGCTGGGTTTCCAGCGCGGTCAGCAACACGGCCAGGCGACGTGGCGCGGCGTAGACTTTCTTGGCTTCAAACTTCAGGCCAGCGCTTTGCAGGCCTTTTTCGATCCCGGCCAGGAACGCATCGGCCAGGGTGTTGAGTGCCTTCGGTGGCAGCTCTTCGGTGCCCAGTTCAACCAGGAAATCTTGAGCACTCATTGTGCAGCCTCCAGCTTAGCCAACACTTCATCACGCAGGTCCGGGGTTGCCATCGGGAAGCCCAGCTTGGCGCGAGCCAGCAGGTAGGCTTGGGCGACGGAACGCGCCAGGGTGCGTACTCGCAGGATGTATTGCTGGCGCGCGGTTACCGAGATGGCACGGCGGGCGTCCAGCAGGTTGAAGGTATGGGACGCCTTCAACACCATTTCATAGCTTGGCAGCGGCAGCGGCTGATCGAGTTCGATCAGACGCTTGGCTTCGCTTTCGTAGAAGTCGAACAGTTCGAACAGCTTTTCGACGTTGGCGTGTTCGAAGTTGTAGGTGGATTGCTCCACTTCGTTCTGGTGGAACACATCGCCGTAGGTCACTTTGCCGAACGGGCCGTCAGCCCACACCAGGTCGTAGACCG
>PJQF01000343.1_pt1 | contig 14293 bp, 8 predicted proteins | sample 1503741 | NCBI WGS metagenome assembly PJQF01 (sample SAMN07775949, study PRJNA414020) | Biofilm metagenome, whole genome shotgun sequencing project. | isolation source: biomolecule (vanillin) treated reverse osmosis membrane biofilm | place: India: Nagpur | collected 2017-03-21 | reverse complement strand
TCCAGTTCTTTGATGCGCTGTTCGGTTTCAAATTCCTTTTTGGAATACTCAAGGAAAATGATCGTTCGCTCAAAGGCCGGATTGTAGCGCTGTCCCCAAACCAATGTAGGTTTGTGTTTTGCCTGCCAGTTAAGTGCCAATTGTAAATCGGGTGGTCTCCAAAGACCGGCCTTGCCTACCTGATACATGGCAGCCGCTTCCGCTAAGCGCAAATACATTTGCACCGCATCGGCTTCATCATCCACCCAGTTTTTCAACCGTACCCAAATACGCATCAAACTTTCGTGCGAAATATCGATCATGGATCGGCTGTGCAGCGGTGTTCCGTAGGAAGGTGTTAACAACGATCTTCCCGGCTCGCGGAATTTTTCAATCACCGCGATCACATCGTTTTCCGATACATCGGCAATGGATGCAATTTCATTTAAGCGTGTGGGCCTGCGTATACCAAAGTTCTCACCTCGTTTTTCGGTGATGGCCTTGAACATGATTTCGCAAATCCGCTGCTGATCTTCATCCAATTCATCAAATGCTTCATTCGCGTGCATGGACAACGCCTCGGACATGGTACCGATGGCTTCGTAATGCTTCAGGTCTACTAATTCACCTTCGTAGTCTTTGTAGCGACTCCAATAGCTCCACGTACGCATCAACGCGTGCTGAAGAATGGGCAACTGATCCGGATTGTCTCCCAAATCATTTAATAATTGCTGCACCAAACGTGGAGCTATGTTTGCATTACCAACCGCTACCGGTCCTTCAATAGCTCTGCGCTTTTGTTCGCGCGTCATTTGAGGAATCAGGTAATGGCTATCGTTGATTTTGCGTGTCAATTCGGGGAATTGTGCACAATCACCAATAAAATCAGAACGCATGGTGATGGCCACATAGATAGGGGAGTCCTCGTAGTTCACCGCCTCCATCAACAAATTGATGAATGCCAATGATTCGTTGACTGAGTTGGGATCGGTGCTGTCTTTAAAGCGGAATAACTCTTCAAACTGATCGACCAATACCAAATAATTAATATCTGCGGATCTTCTGGATTGTTGAATAGCCTCCACTAAACCAAGCGAGCTGCTTCGCAACAATGTGGAAACAATGGTTCTTTTGATTTTCTTATCCTCGGTATCGGCTAAGTTGTAATCTTTGGCAGTCTTTAGTAATGATTCTGCTAAATTATCAATCGGTCCGGAGCCTGGGCGCGTAACGATTACTTCCCAGTTCGGACTTGCATCGGTGAGGAAGCCTCCGTACAAAATGGGAAGCACACCACAATAAATAAATGACGACTTACCGGAACCAGAGGGACCGATTACGCCAACAAATCGGCTCTTGGAAAGTTTCAAAAGCACTTCATCGCTTTGGCCTTCGCGACCAAAGAACAGGTGACTTTCTTCGATCTTAAATGGCCTTAGCCCGGGGAAGGGGTTTTCCGTACCGACTGCAGCGGTGGCTCCGGGTGTTTCGTCTACGATCTGGCTCATAATTGTTTGAGATTAATGTGGGGATTAGCTTCCAAACTCGCTTAAAAAATTCTTTAATGTTTCAATGGATCGTGCGCTGTCAGCAGAGATCAGGGTGAGGTTTTGGTTTTTATAACCATCCAGATTTCCATTGCCAACGATAGCCTTACCTTGAATGGGTTTTTTCCTGCCAAAGCCGGGTGCCTTGAGCAAGTCGAGTACCTTCATACGAACCCATTGGTCGTTTACTTTTCCTTTGAAGATAATAGCCGCATCAAAGTTCTTTAGATTCTCTATATGGCGTTTACGCACATCCAATAAGTCACCTTCAAAAGCAGGGTACAATACCTTGAATCCGGATTTTTCAATCACTTCCTGAAAGGGCTTAACTTCCGCAGAATCTACCCGATCATGAACTAGATAAATGGATTTACCAGCAGACTCATCTAATCCAATGCGCTCTTGTGAATCTAAGAGCTCTTCGCGAACTATGTTTTTAAAATCTTCTAATGGATTCTGCATGATCTCGGCACCTTCTTGGGCTTCGGTATCACGTTTTAAGGTTTCAATGAATGCTTTTTGTTTGTCGCTGGCATTTTTTAGATTTTGTGCAATCCAGATCAGACGAGAAAACTCTTTCTTGGATTGCTTTTTGGCTAATGCGCAATCGGCTGCTAATTTGTTTTGTAAATCAACTATCGATCGATCAGCACCTTCCGGAATTTCGCCATAAGCACTTCCGATCAAGTGAATAGAAAGAGAGCATTCTTCCAAATCTCGTTTGATAGAACGCTCCACCTCATTAAGGTTAGTAGGTAATGTTTGATTGGGTAACACTACATAACCGTGGCGTAACAATTCGCGCTTGATGATATTACGCTGAACTGAAAGATCATGACCCGTTTCCGCCAGGTAAATGGATTTGCGCTTGTAGATATTCTTCACCTCTGACTTGGTGTCGCCATCCTTGAGAACTACCAACGCCTCATGAATATCATACGCCAGATCGACCATCTTCATCCAATATTGTTTTTCGGCTTCCGGGCTAAAGAAATCCGAGTATTCTTTCATGCTTCCGGTCTCGTCATCCAACTGATACATTTCGTATCCCAGAGAATCGCGAAGGCGAGGAGGTTGTTCATGTAAGTTGAGCGGGGATTTCAAAACTTTGAAAACGCGATTGGTTTTTGTTTTGGAAGCAGCTTTGTAAAATGCTTCTACCAAATCGAGGCAGCGACCCGATTCCGCAAACTCTTTTGTTAAGATGGTGACCAGAATGGCCGCATTGTCCAAAGCAGGAGCAGTAGCCGTGTCGAACTCACTCTTGATAACGATGTTGGGCTTGGTACCCAATACCTGAAAGAGCATGAGCTCTAAAAACTTTTTAAATTGTGTTACCCAGCCTTGTTCGCTTTTCTTAGCTACTTCATTATCTTTTTCCGCGTAGGTAACAAGTACGTCAATTTCAAATGCCATGGTTTAAATCGTTTGGTTGGCTACTTCTTTTTTTCTTTCAGTTACATTATAGATAAGGCCCTGCGCCAAATCATGGTGGCTGGCCATCACAAAATAAAAATCAGCGATATTAATTTTAAAAATTACCGCGCGATTAACTGCTTCTACTTCAGTAATGAGAGGTGTGGGGCCCTCCTGGAATAAATCACCGAAGACTTCGCCTTGATTTAAAGGCTGCACAATCTCGGAATTATTTTTTAATACAACATCACCAGCAGCTTGAATTAATATCGGGCTTTCGCCTGCAGGAATGGTAAGTTTTTCGCGAGGATTCAAAGTAATCGGCATGATCTTGTCAGCCAGATCACTCAATACTTTACCTGTAATGCCGGCAAAGGCAGGTAAACTCTTGATGAGCATCACCATTTCAATGGCAAGGAAGAATCCGTCATCCAAACCATCCAACAATTGGTTGTTTTCGATCGATGAGTCGAGGAATTTTTTATCCTTGAATGGCAGGCGATCGGCCACGATCTGGTATGCTTCTTTGTCTTTATTATAAATGACCCAGGCAGTCGTTTCCTGTAAAAGTTTATCACGGTTAAACATCTGACTGATCAACCCACGGCTCACCCGGAAGTCTGCGATGTAAGCAGTGGAGTGCACCGCACATACTTTTGTCCAGCGATTGTTATAATTAAAATCCCTATTCAAAATGTAGTTCAAAGTCTGAATTGGGTTGTAGCTTTCTCGCGGAAAGAAGGTCTGAAGTTTTTCCAGTTTATCTGCAGTAGGGCTATCGTCCAACAACGGAATCAATTTTGGCTTCAGGTCTTGTTCTACGAAAAGATCCAACAGCTCCAAAGCATATTGAATACTATCAGGTGTTCCTAACTCCACGTTGGTTTTTACCAATTGAACAGACTCCGGCTCATATAATAAAGAGAGGAGTAAGGTGAGATGTTCGTAGTTCTCTCGAATCTCCTCACGAAGGGCTTCTCGCACGTATTTAAAATGATCACCTTCGGCTAATTCGTCCAGTGCTGCTAAATTCCACAGCGTTTTGTTCATTTCCACATCCAGCAATTCCTTCACAGCCAATGCTTCCTTTCCAGTAGCTCTGTAATTAATGAGACGTAACGAGTAAAGAATTTGACGGACAATGCGCTTATCCGGATAGTCGATCTTTTTCCATAGCAATGGCATCCCTTCCTTGCCGCCAATGTGGCCGATGATTTGAATGAGCTTCACCATTACCAATTCATTTTGTCCCGACTTGTGGAAAGCGGTTTCCAAATAGGGCAATACAGCTTCTCCGGCTTCTTTCAAAGCAGATGCGGCCTGATGGGAATACAATGGAGATGATAACAAGTCTATCAACACACCCCAGGTTTCAGGCCGCTTCACTTTGCGTGCGGTTAGCAATGCTTCGTTACGCACCTTTTGATCTGCATCGCGAAGTAATTCCAATAAGATAAAGATGGTTTTTTGATTAGTCAGTTTACGCAAAAGTTTGGCGGCTAATATTCGGTCCGCCTGCTTAACCGACTTACTGATTTTCATTAATTTATCAGGAGAAATCGAAAGCATGTCACTGTCTTCGGCAGCACCCGCGGCTAATGATGCAAGCCCCTTTATTTCTTGCCCATCGGAAGGCTGGAGCCCAAGTTCTTTAATCTTATCAAGAGCAAACTGGCGAACCTTTTTGATTTTGCTTTCGCTAAGTTCCATTAATGATGATTCGAAAAGCGCTGGCTCCAGTTTCTCCATTAACTTTAAGCCGTAAATTACTTTCTCTTCAGCCGTGCTATGAATTTCTTTGCCCAGCACACTGTCCATGGTGTATTCGCGTACAACATCTTTTTCGACAGCTGCTTTATTTTTGACGAGTGAGGATTGGAGTGTTTCGCGATATCCGGAGTACATTCGATTGGTTAGCCAATACCAAAGTATCAAGATTGGAATGGTGAAAAGCGTAATGGTTAATAAATTGAAAATTTCGAACGTGTTGATGATTACGATCGCCCCCCCGGCAACTGTACTGGCTACCGCCATGACTGTACCTTCAATTTTTGTTTGGGTATCAATTTTCAAGTCTTTGTCGATCGGTACATAATAAAACTTGAAAGTGGGATTATCCAAAGCATCTTTCAATGAGTTCACAAAAAGCTTACTCATAGCAACCGCAATAAAGAAATAGACTAAAGAACCTTGATTTGCGGTTTGAAGGTCGTAGCCAAAAAAGGTACCAAGTCCCAGGGCTGCTCCGGTAAATAGTATCAGAAGAATTGGATTGATAATTAACGAAACCCGAAGACCATAATCCTGATTGATTCGGTCGGTGGCAAACGTGGTGAACAAAAAGGAGAAGATAACCACTGTTGCTTCAAAGAAACTGAGAAAGTAGGGCAGCGATTCGCTGTTGAATTGTACCGTTGAGACATTGAAAAAGGAATAATCAAGGAATCGAAGTGCTACTGTAGAAATAATTACAAAGGCGGAAAGAGAAACGATGTACTTATTGCCCAGAAACCCGAACAGGGAAAGTTTCTTGATTTCTGATTCGGACTTCACGGCAGATTTTTCGCCCGTGATGTACTTATTGGCTAGTACTAAAAATAGTACCAAATAACCGATGATGCTTACAAGGCCAATTGAGAACAGGGCGTCTACTTTTACGCCTGATGCGAGAGCGATCGGAATGGAGAAAAACGCAATAATCGATGCAATGCTGGTACCTAAGTCCACGCTTCCAATGATTCGCTTGGCCACCCGCACGTTGAACATACGTCCGAACGCACCCCAGAAAATAAGTTGGGTAATAAATGTAAATGGCAATATCAGAATGAAACCAAACCGATATAGTTCTTTTTTGTTTTCGACAAAAGATTCTCCGAATTCAATAAAGGCAGTAAATCCGATGATTAGAATCAGATTGATAATCGCCAAATTCTTGAAAGAGATTCTTCCTTGCAGGAAATTGTAAAGCATGGTGATTCCAATACCTGCAATACCCGAGAAAAAAATGGCTTCGGGCAAGTCTTTACCTTCATTAAAGGAAGTCAAAAATAGAGTTTGGGATGCTACGGCTACGGTAGCTAAAAAAACACCTAAGAGAAAACTGATTGCAAGAAGCAAACTTACTGGCCCTGTCTCTTCGGGCTCAACATCCAACAGGTTCCAGAGTCGTTTTAACATAGGGAATAGTTCTTTAACTTCTAAAATTCAAATATTTTGTCGAAAATTCCTAATAATTAACCGTTGATGTTGATTGGTTCCTTGCCTTGATTAACAGGTGGTTATGATTTGAATGTTAAGTATTCATGTACCATCTGTCGGGAACCCGATGTAATGGGGTTGATTCCACCTGCTTGACCAACTGATTATCAGCGAGAAAAGAATGCTCTTGTAATATTCTGGCATGAATTGGATAGGTGCTGTCCTGAAAATACTTTAGACTTGTAAAATTTTAATGAAGTTTGCATGAAGCGATTATTAATCACCTCCCTACTTTTTGCAGCTTTTGGCCATGCCTCTGCACAATCCCCCAAAAGTTTAACCGAAGCACAGCGTTATTTTACCTTAAAAAACTATGAGCAGGCTCTGCCCAAGTTCCTGGAAGCTTTTCAGGCGGGAGTAAAAGATGCCAATGCGTTTCATCAGGCTGCGCAATGTTACATGCATTCGCAGAGCACCGATGAACAGGTAAAAGGAATAACCTATATCGAACAGGCCATCGCGCTGAAAGCGGATCAACCAGCCTTTTATTATGACCTAGCAAATCTGTATCTAAAGAATGAGCAGTTACAAAAAGCGCTTGAAACATTCTCGGCTTATCGCGACAAGGTAAAGGCCGATAAGAAAGCGTTGGCTCTGGCTGAGAAAGGTTTATCGGCCACTCAAAATGCCATCGCCTTCATGTCAGTACCCAGAAACTTTACAGTTCATAGTTTCCCCGGCTCGGTTAATACCAAATACACAGAATACAATCCTGTTGTTTCTGCCGATGAAAGTGTGATGGCATTTACTGCCTTACGGCCCAACACCGGTCGTACACGGTCGGGTGATAAGTTTATCGAGGAGATATTGGTTTCTTATAATAAGGCGGGCAACTGGAGCGAGGCCAAAGTGGTTCCGATTTCATCTGAATACAATGTGGGAACTGCCGGTATTTCTGCGGATGGACAGAAGATGGTGGTTTTTATGGGAGGAGCTTCCGATCCGGGCAACCTGTTTCAAGTTACGAAATCAGGAGAAGAATGGTCCAAGACAACTATTCTGGCGCCCACCATCAATTCACAGGGACTAGAATCTACCTCCAGCTTAACGCCTGATGGCAAAGTGATTTATTTTGCCAGCGACCGTCAAGGAGGAAAGGGAGGACTCGATATCTGGAAGATCGAAATGAAAGCCGATGGTAAGTGGAGTTTACCGGTCAATCTGGGCCCGGAAATTAATACAAAAGATAATGAAGATGCGCCCTTTATTCATCCCGACCAAAAGACACTTTTCTTCACTTCCGATGGACACAACACCATGGGCGGCAGAGATATTTTCAAAACTATTTTAGTAAATGGTAAATGGACTAGTCCGGAGAACATGGGCTACCCCGTGAACACAACCTCAAACGACAACTACTTTACTTTATTGGCCGATGGTAAACGCGCTTACTTTTCATCGGATCGAAAAGCAGGACAAGGAGCACAGGACATATACTATCTGGATATGCCCGAGAATGCCATGACCATCCCATTAACGATGATCAAGGGTCGCGTGATCAACAGTGAAACCGGCAAACCGATGCCGACCAAAATGTATGTAGTGGATAATGAAACTAAAAAAGAATTGGAGTTTGTTTATGATCCGGATCCAAAAACAGGTGAGTATTTGATCATTCTCCCACCTTCTAAAAACTACGATATCGTCATTGAGTCAGAAGGATTTTTGCCTTACACTTTAAATGTGAACATTCCCAATCAAACCTACTTTTATGAATTATATCAGCAAGTGAGTTTGAAAACCATCAAACAGTTTGATGTAGTGGTGGGGCAAGAGGTGGTGGTGAAGAATGCCTTTTACGACACCGATACCGATGTAAAAACCGAGATTCGCAAGTCGAATGAAGCCAAGTTAGTGCAAACCGGAAAAGTAGATGTGTATGACATGATGATTGACCTGATGGCATCTTCTGATAAGGAAGGACTGGATTATCTGGTCGGTTTGATTGAACACACCGATCCGATTGACGGAATCAACTTTGATGAGAAGCAAAACTCAAAAATAGAAGTGGCCACCCGCACTTATTATTTTGATGAAAGCGATGAAAGCAAATTCGAGCAAAAGAAGGTGGATGGCAAAACCATTTTCTCTTTGCCCACCATGAACATCACCGAAGAGATTAAAAACAAAAAAGCCGAAGTGAAGAAATCTAACTTTGACAAAGCTGTCTTATCGAAGTTTGTGAAGGTATTCTTCGATCAGGGTAAAAGTGATGTGAAAGCCCAGTATAATCCGGAACTGGAAGGCATATTGAAAACCCTTCAACAATATCCGGACTTAGGTGTTGAAATTTCAGGCTTTGCATCTTCCGAAGGAACTGAAGAAGCTAACCGCGAACTGTCGAACAAACGTGCTATCGCCATTCTGGATTATTTCAACCACCAAGGCGTAGTACGAAGACGTATTGTGGCCAAAGGCTATGGCGCGACCAAAGATCAGAAAGCCAGCAAAGAGGAGGGAAGAAGAGTGGAAGTGAGAATTGTAGAACTCAAATAGATTTTCCGTAATTAAAAAAAAGTCCTTTTCACTTTCGTGGGAAGGACTTTTTTATTTAGACGAGTTTTGGTTAGATCGATAAAGCAACGAACTATCGCCATAGCTTAAGAAGCGATAATTATTGTCTAGCGCCTGCTGATACACTTTTCGCCAATCTTCACCAATAAAAGCTGCAATCAGCAGCATCAACGTAGAACCCGGTTGATGAAAGTTAGTGATCAACGCATCCGCAGTCAGAAACCGATAGCCCGGTATCAGATAAATAGCCGTTTCACCTTGAATGGTATCTACGCCATCACGCTCCATTTTCTTCCACACATTTTCAAAAGCCTTTTCGCGATCTATGTGTTTCAAATCAGAATAAGGATCACGTTGCCCGATAACAAATTCGGCAGACGGATTTGTTTCTAATTTAACGCCATACCAATACAAGCTTTCCAAGGTGCGAAGTGATGTGGTTCCTACAGCCACAACTTTACGGTCGTGTTGAAGTAGATTGGAAACATTGGCTTTGGTAATATGAATTTGCTCTTCGTGCATCACATGTTCCCATGCGTTTTCCACCTTCACCGGCTGAAAGGTCCCGGCACTTACATGAAGTGTTACAAAATCCGTTTGGATTTTCTTTTCACTCAACGATTTAAACACCCGGTCGGTGAAATGCAGTCCTGCAGTTGGTGCAGCCACAGCTCCATCATGTTTTGAATAGATGGTTTGATATCGCTCCCGGTCGCTGGCTTCTACTTCCCGCTTTAAATAAGGAGGTAATGGAGTGACTCCTAACGAGGAGATTACCTCGGCAAAAGTTTTCTCTCGCGGTTCCCAGTCAAACGAAACAATGGATTGCTCCCGATCGATCAGATTTACATTCAGTTTGGTCGTGCCGCTCTTGCGTGAAAGCGTTTGTCCATTCCATCGTTTTGCGTTGCCAATCACCACCTGCCAATGTGCCTGGCCGGTAGCTTCCATTGCCAAAGCTACAATCGGTGATGGTGCAATCGGATGGAGAAGAAAGATTTCGATGAGGGCTCCGGTGTCTTTCACAAAATGCAATCGTGCGGGTATCACCTTCGTATTGTTAAAGAAAAGGATACTGTTTTCCGGAAGATAATTGGAGAGTTGCAGAAAGCGAGCATGCTCGATCGCACCATCCTGATAAACCAGCAAATTGGATTGATCGCGTTCCGCCAGCGGATGCAAGGCAATACGTTCGGCCGGAAGCTCGTATTTGTATTGATTAATATCGATTATCGGAGATGTCATTTAGGCAAAGGTAATAGATGAGTCAACAGGTCAGCTATGTGCAGCGGGCGGATATTTTTTGTTAGTTTTGATTTTCAAACTTTCAATCATGTCGCTTCGACTCAGTTTTCACAAGCATGTGCTGGAATTCAACTTTGATGCACGCACATCACGCGGAGCCATGAAGGAGCGCGTGTCGTGGTTTGTGAAACTGTGGGAGGAATCCAACCCTGATGTGTTTGGGTTAGGCGAATCGGCACCCTTGCCAGGATTGAGCAAAGAATCATTGGAAGATGTGGAAACGGAACTGACCGCTCTCATGAAAAAAGTGAATGCGATGAGTTCCTCCCTGCCGGAGAGTTTGGATACAATGGATGACCTCAATCATTTTATTAATGCCACGTGGGGCGTTAAGCATTCTGCCAACCGGATGGCAATCGAGTCGGCTATTTTGGATTTGTTTCATGGAGGTAAGCGTACGTTGTTTAAAACCAATTTTGTTGAAGGAAATGCCATCGTCATCAATGGTTTGATATGGATGGGTGGGCTCGATCGAATGCTCCAGCAAATTGACATTAAAATCCGGGATGGATTTCGTTGCATTAAATTGAAAGTAGGCGGCCACGATTTTGAAAAAGAGTGCGACATCCTTCAATATGTGCGAAGAAAGTACTTTCGGGATAACATTGAAGTACGGCTCGATGCCAATGGTGCGTTCAAACCGGAAGATGCTTTATATAAACTGAATTTGTTGGCGCGGTTTACGATTCATTCTATTGAGCAACCGATTAAACCGGGCAACCCCTTCATGGAAGAACTATGTGCCAAGTCTCCCATTCCAATCGCATTGGATGAAGAGCTACTTGGTATTGATACGGTGAACGACAAGCGAAACCTGCTCCATCGTGTAAAGCCCAATTATATTATAATCAAGCCAAGTTTACATGGTGGGCTCTACGGCACCCATGAATGGATAGAAGTAGCGGAAGAATGCAATGTAGGCTGGTGGCTAACCTCTTCGCTGGAGTCGTCTATAGGCTTGAATGCGATTGCCCAGTTTGCTTCAACTTACCCAATGAACTTGCCGCAAGGGCTCGGAACGGGTACAATCTATACCAATAACTTCCCTTCACCCTTAGAAGTAAAGAATGCCGCTTTGAGCTATAATCCGCGTTTGGAGTGGGATTTGAGGCATTTGTTCCCTCGTGAGAGCCTTTATCTGGACGAATAACTAAATATTTTAGTTATTTTTCTTGCGTTCAATTCGCTAAAAGCTTTATTTCGCTAAAAATATTAGTTATGGAGGCGAAACTAAAACTGTCCAGCAAGAAGTTAAATTCAGGAAGATTTCAAGTGAATTTCTCTACAGAGGGAAGTTGCGAAAACTTCTACGGCTACTTATTAGCGGAGCCTTTTACACCGGTTCATGAGGTGATTGCAAAGATCAATCGCCACATCGAGTCGATGACAAACCGTCCTCAGTATTTACAGCGTAATCTCTTTTCACTGGGAAAGCGTCAGGTCAATTCAGGAAGAATACTCATTTTCAAAAAATAGTATGGTAAAGCTCAATGAAAACATGCGCAAGCTGCGCAAACAACTCAAATTGACACAAGATCAATTTGCGGCCAAATTGGAGATCAAGCGCTCGCTTCTTGGTGCCTATGAAGAAGGCCGCGCTGAGCCGAAACTCGAATTGCTACAAAAGATCGCAGCGGTCTTCAATGTTTCAGTGGATGACCTGATCGGAAAGGATTTAGATGAAGGCGCGCCTGTTTCACCCATGTCCTTATCCAAAGGAAAAGAAGTGTTGGTGGTTACATCTGATTTGAATGGCAAGGACAATATTGAATTAGTGCCTTTAAAAGCTGCAGCCGGGTATTTAAATGGTTATGCTGATACGGAGTTTGTAAAGGAATTGCCCAAGTTTCAATTGCCCATTTTAAAGCAAGGCACCTACCGTGCATTTGAAATCAGTGGCGATTCGATGTTACCCATTTTGCCGGGCACCATTGTGATTGGTGAATATGTGGAAGACATTCGGAAGATAAAGAGCGGTAAGACCTACATCGTTGTTTCTCAACGCGAAGGTGTAGTGTACAAGCGAGTGTTCAACTACCTCGAAGAGAGCGGCAAGCTGTTTTTAGTTTCGGATAATCGTCATTATTCGCCTTATCAGTTAGACGCAAATGAAGTGATGGAAGTGTGGGCAGCTAAAGCATACATCAGTGTGCAGTTCCCTGACATCGATTCAAAAAATGATGTTTCAATAGAAGAGTTGGCGAGTGTCGTATTGGATTTACAAAAGGAGATTTTTCAGTTGAAAGCTGAAAAAGAGAAAGATAAATAACTTAGCGGTTGCCAAAACCTGTTTTCCGATGGCCTTTGATTTTCATTGGCCACGGGAGCAGTGAGGGTTTATTCGAGTAACCGGATTGTTTTCTTGCGATCTACTTTTTGCGTAGCTGTTTCTGCAAAGTTTCGTACCCATCGGATTGACTTGGGATTTTCATATTTGCTTAAGGTGGATTCGCAATGCTGAATTATCTGATTTTGGATTTCTACCGATCGTTCGCCTTCCACGATCAAATGAACGGATGTCCCCAATCGCTCATTGGGCAACCCGGCAATAAAAAACCGATTCGTTAACCCCATCGAATCTAAAATAAGCGCAATCTTCTTTTCGATTTCCTCGGGATGTAATTTAATACCTCCACTATTGATGACATGATCCCAGCGGCCTAGCCATTGAAAGGAATTTTCATCCCGAAGTTCAACAACATCGTTGGTGATGATTTCTGTTTCTAGGAAGGGAACGTGAATACATAGGCATTGACGATCATCCTGTCGGATACGAACGTCAGGCAGAGTTTGAAAGTATTTACTTCTTTCTTCTCCGTTCACCTTTCGCAGCGCGATGTGCGAGAGTGTCTCCGTCATTCCATAGGTTTCATAGAATTGACATCGAAACTGTTGCAGCTCGTTTTCTGTTTTTAGATCAAGTGGCGCACCGCCAATCAGAATAGAGCGGATGGAATGAAAGAATCTTTTTTCATCGGATTGAAGGATAGTTTGGATCTGAAAGGGGACAAGCGCTACAAAATCGATCGATGATTGGATTGATAAATTAGTAAAGGGATTTGCGCTGGGCTCGGACAACACCATATTCATTCCAAGTTCCATGCTTCGAACCAACATCATTCTTCCGGCAATATAGTTCGGGTCGAGGCATACCAGCGATGTTTGCCCTGCTTTGAGTCCGATCGCCTGGGCAGTGGCCAATGCACTTTTCCGCATTTGGTCACGCGTTGCCTGAATTGTTTTGGGAGTTCCGGTTGAACCTGAAGTTGTCAGTGAAAAGGATTTTTGCCCACCCAGCCACATTCGGCAAAACTGAAAGGCTCTGCCTTCAAACGATTTATCATTTCCTTCTGGTAACTCAGCTGAAGAGTAGATTCTGTCTTTAGTTTGAATAGAAAAACCGTTCATACCAATTGCGATTTTATGGCAGTAATTTCACTTTCAATGGGTAGCGTTTGGCGAATGCGTTCGAGTCGTTCCAGCGTTTTTCTCAAAAAACTTTGATGCACGGAGGAGCTCGGCTGAAAGGGTTTGTGAAGCAACGCCTGACGAATGCTGTTCCATTCCATCAACAATTTTTTAGTAGCCGTGTCAAAATATTGGTCGCCAAACTTCTCAATGATATATGCTTCTGCTTCTTCCGTAGGATGAATCCGATCGGCTTTATAAAACCGATAGTCGCGTAAGTCGTCCATCATGATTTCATAAGCTGGAAAATAATCAATACCCGATTTTTGTAATTCATGAGCACACAACCGCAAGATAGATTTGCTGACGGAGTTAAGTTGTAGTGTATCTTTGGTGTGGCGCACAGGACTAACCGTGGTAATGATTCGAATGTTCGGATTTAGTTTTCTTAACAAATCAATTGTTTCATTTGCGGACTGCAAGATCATCTCAGTACTTAACAACTCTTTGGTGAAAAGTGAGGAAGGCATCTTGTGGCAATTGGATACGATCGCATGATTGTCTTTCCTTCGGTATACAAAAGCAGTGCCGTAAGTCAGAATCACCACCCGGCAACTCTTTAAATGCTCGTGAGTTATTTTGATCTGTTCTTCTATTTTTTCGCGGAGTGCTTCGCGTGAATTACCAAAAAAGCTCGAATGAAACTGGTAGTGAAACCAGGCTCCCTGACTTTCCACGAAATCCATTTCATCCGGCACTTCTTTTCGGCAGATCATTTGTAAGGTTCGGTGAATAGAAATGGGATTGTAAATCGTACCAAACGGATTCGCTAGTGTATTAAATTTATTGGTGGTCAGATAGTTGCC
>PJQF01000341.1_pt1 | contig 14517 bp, 12 predicted proteins | sample 1503741 | NCBI WGS metagenome assembly PJQF01 (sample SAMN07775949, study PRJNA414020) | Biofilm metagenome, whole genome shotgun sequencing project. | isolation source: biomolecule (vanillin) treated reverse osmosis membrane biofilm | place: India: Nagpur | collected 2017-03-21 | reverse complement strand
AATGGCAAGTCCCATCGCAAAACCGGAACCCGACATGCCGATGAATTGCTCGGCTGAAATGTTGGAAGCGATAAGCGATGCACCGATAGCCCACCAGGTCAGCGAACCTTCGGCTAAGAAGAAATCTTTCGAATCAATCTCACTGCGCTTTTTGCGGGTGTAGATCCAATAGCCATACAGCGAAACAATTAAGAAGTAAACAAGAAAGACGATGTAATCTGATATCTGTAACTTTTGCATGTTAGTTTAGGTTGCGGGTATGATTGACACACCCTGCGTTAGGTTCACTAAATAAAAATCAGGTTCTTTTTCGAAAGTAGCAACATATTGGTGTAATACTTTTTCGCGGAAGCTTTTGATCTTTTCGGTTTTAATGAGGTTAAGCGTGCATCCGCCAAAACCACCGCCCATCATTCGCGCGCCTGCCACGGCATCTTTCTCTTCTTCGGCCAGCGAAACCAGAAAATCCGATTCATCGCAACTGACTTCATATGCCTGACTGAGCCCCCAGTGGGTTTCATACATTAGCTTTCCAAACTCGATCAACTCTCCCTTTCGGAGGAAGTTAGCTGCGCGCTGTGTGCGGTTAATCTCTTCCACCACATAGAGACATTTGATAAAAACATCTTCACCAAGACGATCCTGAAACTCATACAGCATGGCGCGGCTCACATCGCGCAGCGACTGTACTTCCGCATGTTGCTGATGAATCACTGCAACTCCTTGCTCGCACGACTTTCTGCGATCATTGTAAGCCGAAGAAGCCAGCGTATGTTTCACTTTCGTATCGATGAGCAATAGTGAATAGTCTCCTAAATGAACCGGGATCACCTCATGCTTTAACGCACGGCAATCTAACAGCAAAGCGGAGTCTTTTTCACCCATCAGGCTGGCATACTGATCCATAATGCCGCACTGCAAACCCACAAACTCATGCTCGGCATACTGTGAGATTTTCGCCAACTGTAAACGGCTGAGATTAGCATGAAAAAGTTCATTCAATCCCATTCCAAATCCATTGCAAAGAGCAGCTGAAGAAGACAATCCTGCACCGGCCGGAATATCGCCACCAAAAACACAATCAACACCACGAATGGGAATGCCCGCACGCTCAAATCCATCAATTACCCCCATTAGGTAATTGACCCACGTTTCACCGGGATTCAGATCATGAATAGAAAACGACACACCCTCGTCCATGTCTGATGCGTAGACATTACAACGTTCGGTTTGGCTGGGTGCCATTGCGAAATAGATCGCATGGTTAATGGCAGCGGGTAAGACGAAGCCTTCATTATAATCGGTATGCTCACCAATCAGATTGATTCGGCCGGGAGCCTTGATAACAAGCGGAGTATTGGGAAACTTTTGACGAAAAGTATTAACAACCTTACTTACAATAGCAGACATCTTACAAGTATAACATACCCAACTTTGAAAGCAAAAGGTGCCGCCTAAATTGTTCATATCATCCAAGCCGCTATTACTCGATTTCATCTCGTGCTTCGTCCGCCAAACAGTCATTAGGTCTTTATCATACGCCCTGACTCAAAACCTCGGCCTAACGCTCCTCTTCAAGCTCCGAATTCGGACACCCAAGGGTAAAATGTGAACAGCCCAACTTCTGACAACCATCTTTTACAACCTAAAATCGCGGTTTATCTTCTGGTATATGGTTTGCCATTATAAGCAAAACCCTACACCCAATGCTCCAGCATTACATCATTCACTTCTTCCGAAGCATCCAGCGCCAGAAACTATTTTCACTCATTAACCTATTAGGACTTACAGCCGGCATCACCAGTGCATTGCTCATCTTTCAATATGCCCAGCATGAGTTTAGCTATGATACTTTTCATCACGATGCGGAAAACATCTATCGTGTGAATCAGACTTTCATCTGGGGCGAGAACAATGATCATGAATTTGCCTCTACGGGTCCGGGTGTAGCATATGCGGTGAAGGAAGAATTGCCGGAGGTGAAATTGATTTCCAGTATTCATACACCGGGTGATTATCTGATCTCGTATACTAATTCAAAAAAACAGGTAGTTACTTTCGATCAGACGAACATCCTCGCGGCTGATTCCAACTTCTTTCAGCTCTTCAACTTTCCTTTGGTAAAAGGAGATCCTGCGTCCGCATTGCGCCAGGCAAATACAATTGTCATGACTGAAAAAACAGCTAAAAAGTATTTTGGCAATGAAGACCCGATGGGCAAGCAAGTGCAATTAGGCACCGGAGCACAACAACAGACGTTTGAAGTAACCGGAGTGGTGAAAGATCTTCCCAGCAACACGTATTTGCAATTTGAGATGTTGGTATCAATGACCAGTTATCCGGTGATCAAAAAACTATACTGGAGTTGGGTGTGGACGCAATTGGAAACGTATGTATTACTGGATCCTTCCGCATCAATTTCACAGGTACGTGAAAAATTAAAAGCCATTCCGCCCAAACATGCGGAAGCTACCTTGCAGCGCGTGATGAATATGTCGTATGCCGATTATGTGAAGTCGGGTAAAAAGTGGGAACTGTTTTTACAACCCCTTACGGGAATTCATTTGCCTTCGAAAGTAATTTACAACCGACTTCCCAATGACGGGAATATTGTGATCATGTATTCGCTGGTGGGTGCGGCTATCTTTATCATTTTGCTCTCGTGTGTCAACTTTATGAATCTCTCTACGGCTCAATTTACCAAACGGATGAAAGAAGTTAGCGTGCGAAAAATTCTAGGGTTGAGTCGCACTTCGTTGAGTGCGGGTTACTTTATGGAAGCGTTTATCTTTTGTGTGATGGCGTTTGCCATATCACTGGCGCTGATACAAGCATTAATGCCTGCGTTTAACTTATTAGTGGGCCGCGAATTGCATTTTAGCTTATGGAACAATCCGAATCTACTCATCGCATTGGGTGTTTTGCTTTTCGCGATGAGTTTGATCTCCGGCAGCTATCCGGCTATTTTCTTAAGCGCTTTCAATCCTATTCAGGCGATGAAAGGAAAGTTAAACACCGGCACGGAAGGTAAAACGTTCCGCAATGCATTAGTCGTGTTTCAATTTACGATCTCCATTGCATTGATCAGTTGCACCGCGGTGGTGTTTCAACAATTGTCGTTTGTTGCGGAAAAAGATTTAGGCTTCGATCGTGAAAACCTGCTGGTGATAAGTCATAGCGAACGCATTACTGATGCACAAGACATGGTTGCCGCTACGGAGAATATCCCCGGCATTGTCAGTGCTTCCATGAGTACTTCCGTGCCCCCGAATGTATGGGGTGGTGATAAGTTTACAGCAGAAGGTATGGGCGACCGCACTTTTCCCTTGAACTTTACTTCTGCCGATGAAAATTACATTCCTACTTTAAAAGTAACGTTAGCTTTTGGCCGCAACTTCAGTAAAGAAACACCGGCCGATGTCAGTCGCGTGATTTTAAATGAGACAGCCGTGGCGCAAATCGGTTGGGCATTGGATGAGAGTGTCATTGGCAAAAAGATCCAACTTCCCGGCTCCGATATCTTCTTTGAAGTAATTGGCGTAGTGAAAGATTACAACTACTGGACACTCGGAAATCCAATTGAGCCCATGGCTATTTTTCATTTGAAGAATGATCAACTGTTTGGCGGTGGCACGAAGCAATACTTAGTGGCACGTATTGATGGGAAAACTGCTCAAGGCTGGGAGAATACGATCACGCAATTAGAAGGTTTGTACAAAAAGAAAGCCGGAGATTTTCCTTTTGAATACACGTTTGTGGATCAGGCATTTGCCAACACGTTTAAAGGCGAAGCCAACTTTGCCAAGACACTCACGGCTATGGCGAGCTTGTGTATTCTCATTGCCTCCCTCGGATTATTGGGAATGATTGTTTACGCTCTGGAACAAAAGACCAAGGAAATTGGCATTCGTAAAGTTTCAGGGGCCTCGGTGGCGGATATTCTGTTGTTGATCTCGAAGAGCTACACCGTGTTGATTATCATTGCCTTTGTGATCGGAGCACCACTCTCCTATTGGTTGATGACACAATGGCTACAAGGTTTTGAATACCACATTACACCATCGCCTTTTATTTATATCGGTGCGGGTGTGGGAACCTTATTAACCGCGTTGGCCATCACTAGTTATCACTCCGTGAAAGCAGCATTACTCAATCCGGTAGAGGTGTTGAAGGATGAATAATGCATAAACGTTGTTATCGCAAATAAAAAAAACTCACTTAAGAGGTTTTAGTAAAATACTTTGATTTCAGCTTTTGTTTTATTTCAAGCGGAAGGCTTTCTCCTTTTGAATATTTATCAATAAGAGATGTGAGGCGCTTATCGCTATATCTGGATATTTTATAAAATCCAGCCCCGGTTCCTATCACTGAAACGATAGTGCTGGCCACCACTGCCGGAGGTTGAGGGAGTGGAATATATTCGCCACCTACATACTTAGTTTCATAATTAATGGTAATGTAACCAATAGAAAACAATGCCACTGTTCCACTGGCTACAGTTAACGCGAGCGCGGATTTCTTCTTTCTCTTGAACATCTTTCGAAGGGCTTCAATGGTATCTTTCTTGGCATCACTCAGCTCCTGAGCATCCGACAGCAGAAACGATACCTTCTTATCAAACTTTGACAATTTGAGTTGTGCCTCCACAGCTGTTACCTGCCGGAAAGTGGCTATGCCATCCATTAAACCACGTCCGACACCGCATTCTACAAAGTAGGTTTTACCTGCCTCCACCTGCATTTTAAAAGTAGCTTCAGACACCGTGATGGCTTTGAACGTAACCGGGCCGGGTTTGCATGGAAATAAAAAATACGTATCCGGAGAGATCAAACCAATTACTTTCTCCTGATGCAAAACCTGGTAGGGCTTCGTTCCAATTAATCGCCCTTGGCGAAAAAATACAATGGTCGCTAAAGAATCTTGTGCTACACTCGTTGTCGCGAGGGACAACAACAAACCAATCGTTACAATTTTAATAAAACGCATAATTAAAAATTACTCTTTCTCTGTTTTCGTATTCTCTCTGGTAAACAATCCCAAACATCCTATAAACAAAACTACCACCAGCCAACTCGAAGCCAATGTTACTTTGTTCCCAATCAAATAAGGCTTGGGTTCAAACTTAAATTCGACTACATGCTTTCCTTGCGGTATTTTTAATGCACGTAACACATAGTTGGCGCGCAGTAAAGGAGTCTCTTTGCCATCGATGAAAGCACTCCACCCTTTCGGGTAATAGATTTCTGAAAATACTGCGAGGCCATCGGCAGCACTTTCGGTTTCATATTTTAGGTAAGACGGCTTCATCTCTGCTACGCGGATGCTACTCAAACTATCGTAACCAATACCTCCATATAAATTAGCCGCAAACTTCGATTGATCGATGACTGCGGTTTGTTTGGTATTGATTGTTTCTGTTTTCTTCAACTCCTCGGTAGGTGAATTAACGGCAACCACTTCTTTCACAAACCAAGCCGGTCCATTCGCATTGGGATTGGGAATGACATTGGCGGCTTCGGGGCCATACACCACGTACTTGGTGTTTAGCATATTCATCACCCCGTATTTGGTAAAATCCAAACTGCCTTTCTGGGCATCGGAATACAATTGTTGTGTTTCTTTCAACAAGCAAGAGTCGTACAGATCCTGATAGCGTCTCAACTTGGCGCCATGATAACCACCCAATGAATGATGGGCATAGGAAGTGCGGGCTTCGGACATCGCGCCCTGTAAGTTGTAAACGCGATAGTAGGATTTGTCTTGTAAGATGCGTTCGTCAGCCGCGTTGTTGGCGACAAATGAATTATCACGCTTGCGCTGAAAATTGTCTTTGGTGAAATAACGTCTGTCGACTACGGATAAATCAATCGCTACTAAAAAGATGATGATGGCATAGAAACCCCAAGCGGATACTTTCTTTTCAAAGTTGAAATACAACAACAAAAACACCGGTAGAATAAATGCAAATGCACGCCACGCATCGGCACGTAACAAACTCCTGCGGTCTTCACTCAACGCCTTCACAAACCAAGCGGGTAACTGTTTTCCTTCGCCCTCATTCACAAAACTTCCCATTCCGGCAAACGCAATCAACACCAAACACAATCCGCCTGTCGCTCCGAAGGCAATCAGAATTTTCTTTTTCGTTTCTTTTGTAATGCCGATGGTGAGCAATCGCTCCACTCCCATCATGCCTAACAACGGCATGGCAAACAAAATCATTACCAACGCAAAACTCACCGAACGAAATTTATTGTAACCCGGAAAGTAATCGAACATAAAATAGTTGAACGAAGCAAAGCTATCGCCCCAACTCAGCATTAAACCCAATGCACCGATGGGCACCAGCCACCACACATATTTTCGCTCCGCAAACAAAATGCCGATCACAAATAAAAAGATCACAATCGCTCCTGCGTAATACGAACCAATGGTAGAACCTTGCGGTCCCCAATAAGCCGCAGTATAATTCGCCAGTTGATTGGCCATTTCATTATCTCCTGAATTGACCAGTGCTTTATACGTAGCGCTATTCTGATCTTGCACAAACGATTTGGTGCTGGTGCCACCGTAAAAATCGGGGATCATCAACGCCATGGATTCCCACACACCGTATTTATACGCAAACGCATATTGCTTTGACAGGCCGTTGGCATCACCTGCCTCTCCTTGCGAAGCAGGCTTCACTAACTCCGACTTTCCGCGAATGGAGTAGTTGGTATATTCGGTAATCGCCCAGAATTGTCCGAAGAACGTGCCTGCTGCCAACACCGCTGCTGGTATCAACGCGCCAATCGTTTTCACAAAATCGCCCAACTGTTTGGTTTGAAAATGGTGAATGAGTTGTACCAATCCATACACACCTACAATCAACACCGTGTAATAGGTAATCTGCATGTGATTCTCACGTAAGTGAAGTGCCAACGCCAATGCGGTCATTCCGAAACCCAATAAACGCTTGCCCGAAAATGCTACATGAATTCCGGCAATGACAAACGGCATGAATGCAATGGCACCAATGCGTGAATTATGGCCGGCCGATAAACCGATGATGACATACGAAGACAACCCAAAAGCCAGTGCGCCTGCAATGGCCAGATACGGGCGCACCCGAAATGCTAACAGCAGAATGTAGTAGCAGATAAAAGCTGCCAAAATATTATTGATCGGATGCGGCAGGAATAAACTCATGATCTTCTTGGTCCACACCACAGGCCCATCGCTCCATTTCAGACTGACCAGATAAGCCGGCATGCCACTAAACATATTCGAGGCCCACAAACCTTCTTCACCGGTTGCCTCGCGGTAATCACTCAGCGACTTGCTGGCACCCTGAAACTGCTGAATATCCGGTTGGCTGATTGACTTATTATCAAAAAACACCGGGCTGAAGAAAAAGACGGTAACCAGAAGAAACACCAATACGGCAATGACGTGCGGCTGAACGACAGACCACTTAATTTTTTGCATGGAAATGGCTTTTATAGTCTGCAAATGTGCAAATTTGATTTGGTTTAATGCATACCCTAAACGCCAAATGCCATGATTTTTCGCTTTGCACTCCTCGCTTGTATTGGTTTGATCATCAGCTGTCAACCTCCGCGCACGGAAGGTCGGTCGTCTGCAGCAGATATCACTGCTATTAAAGCCGTATTAGAAAAACAAGTTAACGCGTGGAACGAGGGTAACATTGATGCCTTCATGGAAGGTTACTGGAAATCGGATTCACTCCTATTCATCGGATCGAAAATTACGTACGGTTGGGACAGCACCTTGGTTCGCTACAAGAAAAGTTATCCCGACAAGGCCACGATGGGTCAACTTCGTTTTGATATTATGCGTGTGGACTTTGTATCAACGGATAATTATCTCGTGACCGGAAGATACACGCTGCTGCGAGCCAACGACCAACCCACCGGCATTTTTACCTTATGGGTAAAACGCGTTAACGGAGCGTGGGTAGTGGTGTACGATCATACTTCGTGATCTTACCGGGTATTGAATAGAAACTTTCTAAATGAATCATTTCACTTGCAACAACTAAGTGAGAATTTCATTTGAATTACATCGGAGTTATTATATTGTTTTAGCAATAAAAAGTTTGTTGAAACCCGTAATCCATTAGATGCATCAGTTGAAATAGTCCCATTTAGGGGGTAATAGCTGACATAATCTTTAATTGAACCGTTCGCATTTCTTGTATAGATGTCATACGAGAAAAAAATTGGGTTCAAATTGTTGTTATAAAAATCAACCTGATACGTTCCAGATTTTGGTGAAGATCCTTCTATAAGAAACGAAATAAATTCCTGTTTCAAATCATATGTTCTTGTTGCTGAAATAAAGTAGTAATCTTTTTCAGTGTAAACATTCTCATTTGAATAAAAAGTTACTTTAGTAATCCCACATTTAGCTGGCTCAAATGCAATATTCGAATTATTAATGCTGATTGACGAAGCCTGAGGGAAACAACCAACTATATTAGAAACTATTGCAAATGAAGTTGATTGGTTAGGAGATACAAATTGAAAACCACTAGTGCTGGAGAATCGTGTGCTGGATCCTGACGAAAAGTTATTTGCTGCCAATACTTGATTGAATGACCAAGCTAATGAACCTCGATCTGGAATAGATACTAAATCACCTCCATCTTTACAAGCAAAAAGAATCAACAAAAAGTAAATACTATTCTTTAATTTCATTTTAACTAATTAAAACACGAAACCTAGTCTAAGCGAACTATTAAAATTAGATCCTAATTGAAAAGTGCTTCCACCTTTCGATTTAGAAACAGTTCCAGAAAAAGGTGTAGTTTCAATATCTGAAGAACTAATACTTTGAAAACCATATCCTACTTCTAATCCAAGATAAAGTTTTTTAACAATGTAATAGTCCGCTCCAATAACAAAATTTGCACCTAACCTTAAAAATCCCCTTTCAGTTCCATTAATATCATATGCACCGCTAATACTTTTTATCGAACCTCTTGTTGAGGGATCCCGATCATCTGAAAAACTTGAAGATTTTAGCGCAAAGTCTGCCTCTAAACCGACATAAGGAGATAACCGATCCGTTCCTGCAAAATGCCACTCATATCCTGGTCTAAGATTAATATCAAAAGAAGATTTGGTAACATTCTCTATATCTTTTTGGTTTCTAAAGCCAAGAGAAACACCCATTCTAAACGCATTCTTCTCTGAAACGAATTTTCTAAATCGAAGGTAGTTAATCGATATTGGAGCGGATGAAAACGGATTGAAGTTTACTTCCAAGGTTGAACTTTTAGCATTCGGCTTGTATTCATTCATCACTGAAGTTTCTTGAGCAAAGCTGGAGAGACACCCAAACAAGGAGAAAATAAAGAATAAATATTTCATAAATAGTTTAATTTTTGGCAAAGGAACCAAAGTTGAAAGGAATTAAAAAATAAATCGTGTTAATTGTAAGTGATTTATCACAATCATCACTTACTCAACGGTTTGATTCGTTTATCATGGATAATCCTTCGCTGGTTCAACACTTCACCGCTGAAATTCTCGCGCACCGCGGTATTATTCATAAGATCTGTCGGGTGTATCGAAAGGATGCCGATGACCGCAATGATTTGTATCAGGAGATTGTGCTGAACGCCTGGCAATCTTTTCCGCGGTTTGAAGGTCGCTCGAAATTCTCTACGTGGTTATATCGCGTGGCCATCAATACGGCTTTGTATCAAACGCGCAAAGACAAATTCTTTGGCAAACTATCGGATCTGGATTCTGCGGAAAACCAACCGGAAGAGTTATCCAACGAAGATGATTTGCGACTGCTTTACCAAGCTATCGATCAATTGGATCCGGTTGACAAATCAATCGTGTTGTTATACTTAGATGAACTGCCGTACAAGGAGATATCAGAGATTACCGGGCTCACGGAAACGAACGTGGGGGTTAAACTGAATCGGATTAAACTAAAAATGAAAAACCTACTTTCTGCTTATGGAGCTCGATGATTTGAAAGAACAGTGGGCCAGGCCCGACTGGAATAATATGCAGGCTAACCCTGCCAACGAAGCGGATCAAATTCAAGCGATTATTTCTAAATCGAGGCGTGGTATCCGGAAAATTTTCTCTATTGAGATGGGTATTGGTGTGTTGATGTATATTCTTTTCGGGATACTGGCATTTTGGGCAAAGGAAAGTGTATCTTTTTTCTTGTACAAGCTCGTGGCCGTGATTACTGTCTTCGCCATTCCGATTTACTATCGTATGTATCGTTCGATTCGGTTGTTGGAAACAGCGGACTATGGAAAAGATATGAAGACGCACCTTTCGGCTTTTCTGACTCACTATAAAATAACGATGGCGATTTATCAATGGGGCAGTTATGTGATGATTATCGGGGCGTTAATTGTTTTTTATACGGATCAATCGTTTGAGCGGCAAACGCTATCGTATAAAATATGGATTACTGTTTACATGCTTATTTGCATGGTCATGACCAAGCCGCTGGTGAACCGGTTTTACGGTCGCAAAGTGAAATCGATGGAAGCGTTTGTGAATGAATCGTAAGCTTCAAGCTGCTGGCTACAAGCTGCAAGTGGTGGGGAGTAAGTTGAAAGTTGTTGGTTGAAAGCTGCAAGCGGCAGGCTACAGGCTGCAAGCGGTGGAGAGTAAGTTACACGCTGTCAGTGCGAGGAACGAGGAATCTTTTCAAACGTATTTTTATCAAAGATGCCTCGTACCTCGGCATGACAAGAGTGATGAGACGGTTCTAAACTTTACTTAAACAATCCACCCAACATGCCACCAATGTTGCCCAGTGGGTTGTTGTTGCCGCCTCCGGTCATTTGACCTAAGATGCTTCCAACATCCAATCCGCTGTTGCCGGTAGTGGATTTTAAAATGCCACCCAAGTCAAAACTGCTGTCGTTGGGGTCGTTGGTTTTGGAGATCAATTGATTCATCACAGTCGGCAATAATGAAGAAGCAATGCCTTGTGCTACTTGAGGAGATACTCCGAATTTAGAAGCAAAGTTTCCGGCTACCTGCGAAATGATGTTGGACACCATCGGGTTGCTGGTGAGTGAACTGCCTCCGCCATTTTGAAATAAGGAGACGATCTGCTGCAGATTGCCACCGGAAGCCTGACTTTGCAAACCGTTAAAGATTTGTGAAGCTACATCTTTGATCGCAGCGTTGTTGTGTTGGTTTGGAATAGCAGGGTTGTTGATGATGGCATCGCCTGCATTCTCTTCTACTAACTTCATTAATTGGTCTAACATAGGGGTTTGTTTTAGTTTATTTGTTACTGGTTACTAGTTGCAAGCTACAGGCTGCAAGCTGCAAGCTGTTCGGGGTAAGTTGAAAGTGGCAGTGCGCGTGTTGGCTCATACTCTTCCTACTAATCGTTTTACATATTTGCCGATAATGTCGAATTCTAAATTAACGGCATCGCCTACCTTCAATTGGTGAAAGTTGGTGTGCTCATACGTGTAGGGAATGATTGCCACGCGAAAGCCATTCTTTTTCGAGTTGAAGCAGGTCAGGCTAACGCCATTCACCGCAATGGATCCTTTCTCTACCGTTACGTTTCCGATGCCCGGATCATATTCAAAGTCAAACAGCCAACTGCCATTCTCTTCTTGTATGCGTGTACACACACCGGTTTGGTCTACATGGCCCTGCACAATGTGTCCGTCAAAGCGGCCATTGGCCACCATGCAACGCTCGATGTTGACACGCGTGCCCACTTTCCAATCCCGTAAGGTGGTTTTGGATAATGTTTCATCGATGGCCACCACGCTGTGTTGCCCCGCGCCTGTGCGCTCTACGGTGAGGCACACTCCGTTGTGTGACACGCTCTGATCGACCTTCAATTCGTGACTGATCGCGCAAGCCACATTAAAACGCGTGTTCGTTCCCTCCTGCTGCAAGGATACCACCTCGCCCATCGCCTCAATAATTCCTGTAAACATGTCTACTTCTTTAACTTACTCACGGCCTCTACCTGATCGGGGCGCAAGGTTGGATATTTAATATTCAATTGTTCAAGATACGTTTTGTATTTGGCCGGATCATAATAGAACGGTTGCAGCTTGGGTGCAAACTCTTGCATGATCTTCGTGTTCAGTTGAATCGCAGGGTTGTCCTTCTCGCCTACCAGCGGAGTGTATTGCTGCTCTTTGGTCTGCTCGTTTTTGTAATAGTCCCACGCCTTCTTCAGCAACTCCGGCTTCGTGAATAAATCCACCAGCGTCATCGCTTCTGCTTTGGCACCATACACAATTCCCTTGTGCGCAATGGGTGTTGCCATCGTAATCGCGTTGGACCAATGGTGACCCGGCAGTCCCGGAATATTCGAAGGGTAATTCAACACAATCGTAGGTACGGTCCACGATACATCCGCAATATCATCCGATCCCCCTCCCATTGACATCATTTGTCTTCCCATTACATTCACCATCCCCACCGAACTCGGCAAACCCATCGTATCTAACTTTGTGGCGAGTCCTTCTGTTTTCGGAGCTTTCAATTCTAACTGCGTGGCCTTGGCCAGCAACTGATCTTCGGGCGACCAGCTTGGCAACCCTACCTTCTTAATGTTGCTGTACATCACTTCGGCCATCGGCTTGTTGAAGTGACCGGGCCAGGCAGAACCTAAAATCTCGTAGGTAAATTTCGTATCCGTCATCAACGCGGCACCTTCGGCTGTCTTCACGCCTTTGTCGAACAACGCTTTGATGGCAGGGTACGTGCGCTCACGAAAGTAATACCACACAGAGGCTTTGGAAGGCACCACATTGGGTTGATCGCCCCCATCGGGAATGACATAGTGCGAGCGATGTGTTAACTCTAAGTGTTCACGTCTGTAGTTCCAGCCGATGTTCATCAACTCTACGGCATCCAGGGCACTGCGTCCCCGCCAAGGGGCACCGGCCGCATGCGCAGCCTGACCTTCGAAGTTAAATTTGACCGATACGAGTCCGTTGTAACCATTATCGCCATACGACACTTTCAGATTGTCGCCCACGTGCGTAAAGATGCACGCGTCTACATCTTTGAAATAACCGGCCCGCACATAATAGGCTTTGGTGCCCACCAACTCTTCGGCAATTCCGGGCCATAATACGAGGGTGCCCGGCATTTTATCGCGCTCCATGATTTTTTTGAGGGCCAGTGCGGAGATAATGTTGAGCGCCTGACCGGAGTTGTGACCTTCACCGTGTCCGGGAGCACCCTCTACGATCGGATCGTGATACGCCACGCCCGGTTTCTGCGATGCTTTCGGAATACAGTCCACATCCGAGCCCAAGGCAATGACGGGTTTGCCGTTGCCCCACTTGGCAATCCATGCGGTGGGCACACCGGCTATGCCTTTCTCTACGGTGAAGCCGTTTTTCTCGAGTAAAGTGGTGAGATAGGTAAAGGTTTCTTTCTCCTGAAAGCCGAGTTCGGCAAAGCTGAAAAGCATGTCGTTGATTTGCTGACCGAGGGCGGCATTTTTCTCAACTTCGGCAGCGACTTCTGCTTTCAGTTTATCGATTTTGGCGGGCGACAGCTGCGCCTGGCAGAGTGAATAACTCAAGAGCCACAGGAGAGTGATTTTTATCTTCATGTAGAAATAGGTTTAGGGTAATGCAAGGTAAGGAAAAGTTGGTGGTTCTTAGCTGCAAGCTGCAGGCTACAGGCTGCAAGTTGTGTGGTGGAAGTTAAAAGTGGAAGGTTGAGAGTTAAAAGTGGATGGTAACTAGCTTCAGGCTGCAGGATACAGGCTGCAAGTTGAAAGTGGGGAGTTAAAAGTTGGTGGATATTAGCTGCAGGCTTCTGGCTGCAGGCTGCAAGTTGAAAGTGAGAAGTTAAAAGTGGAAAGTGACAAGTTAAAAGTTGGTGCTTTTGGGCGGCAAACAGGCTATCCGTTCCAAGTCCTCGTGGCGGCCATGATCTCGCAGGCGTAAGTGGCCGTTACGGAGTTTATCCCGCCAAAGGCGGGAGGCTTTCCACTTCTATCCTTGCCGCAAGGGCTTCGGCAACCAATTTCAGAGTGGCGACACGCGCGGGTTTGACCTCACCCCGACACGCTGGACGTGGAGATACGGGTGGGTTTGCCCCTCTCCACAGGAGAGGGAGATGAGATGGGAATTGAATACCGAAATTCGGTTTGGGAGGAGCTTCATCAGGCGTCCGCCCCCGTTACACAGGCGAAGCTCCGGCCTCTTATTAGATGTAATCTACTGATTATACGACTGTTACCACTTTTACAAGGGCCTCCGGAGGCTGTGCCGGAGGTTACAATGGCTCCACAGGAGTTTACATTGGCCTTTCAAGAGTTGACATTACCCTTTCAAGAGTTTACAATGTCCTTTCAAGAGTTGACATTGGCCTTTCAAGAAGTTACAATGGCCTTGCAAGAGTTGACAATGCCCTTTCAAGAAGTTACAATGCCCTTTCAAGAGTTTACATTACCCTTTCAAGAGTTGACATTGAACCTTCCTAAAATTACTTGACACTTTTAAGGGTAGTTACTAAAAGTGTTTTA
>PJQF01000340.1_pt1 | contig 14551 bp, 12 predicted proteins | sample 1503741 | NCBI WGS metagenome assembly PJQF01 (sample SAMN07775949, study PRJNA414020) | Biofilm metagenome, whole genome shotgun sequencing project. | isolation source: biomolecule (vanillin) treated reverse osmosis membrane biofilm | place: India: Nagpur | collected 2017-03-21 | reverse complement strand
GTGGGTCAGTTAGCTCATCTGTCACTGATGCGCCGCCTTCGCGAGCAAGCCCGCTCCCACAATGTTGACCGAGTTCAGTTGCTAGCACCGCAGTGCTCTACTTTTCTGTGGGAGCGGGCTTGCCCGCGATACAGGCACCTCGATACATCAGGCATACCCCGCAGCAGGCCCCATGCCAGCTCCCAGATTGGCGCAGTAAAGTCTGAAGAGCAGCCCACCCTTTACCTGATGTACCCAGTTCCAAATGTGGGAGCGGGCTTGCCCGCGATACAGGCACCTCGATACATCAGGCATACCCCGCAGCAGGCCCCATGCCAGCTCCCAGATTGGCGCAGTAAAGTCTGAAGAGCAGCCCACCCTTTACCTGATGTACCCAGTTCCAAATGTGGGAGCGGGCTTGCTCGCGAATGCGGTGCGCCATTCACCCACTCCATCAACTGACACACCGCTTCGCTTGTGCTTTTGATCTAATCACTGAGGTCAGCTGTCAGGCCGCCGTGCTCTACTTTTGACTTTGATCTTGATCTTAGGCGCCCCGTTAACCACGCTGGGCGGAGTGAGAGCCCGCCGAGCCTAAGCGAGGTGCCGAGTGGTGGGGCAAGAGCCCTTTGGTTGCGTTGGGGCTTTTCCAAAGTGACCCGCTGTAAGAGCGGAACCCTAAGCCGCCGTTACCGCAGCAACGGAGATGTACCCCATACAACCACCAGCCTGGTCGGCCCAGAGGCCGCCACGCCAAACAGCACATACATCCAATTCCAAACCCCCGAAGCCCCCCAAACTCCCTCCATCGCTCAACTCTCCAGGGGGGAATCAACGCCATGGACCCAACACCCAAAACCAGCCCCGACGAAGTCGTCACCCTGGTCGTCAAACACCTGATCAAACCCGGCCGTGAAGCCGACTACGAAGCCTGGCTACGCCGCATCGTGCGTATCGCCGGTGAGCGCCCAGGTCACCTCGGTGTCGACGTGGTACGCAGCAAACAAAACCGCCTGGCGCTGTTTACCTGCGTACTGCGCTACCGCTCCACCGAGGCACTTGAGCGCTGGCTCGACTCCGCGGAACGCAAGGCCCTGATCGACGAAGCCACGCCCCTGCTCGCCGACGGCGACAACACCGAAATTGGTGCCGTCAACGAATTCTGGTTTGCGCCGCTGGCCGACAGCGCCGCCAAACCACCGCGCTGGAAGCAGGCGGTGGTGACCTTGTTTGTCATCCTGCCGCTGACGCTGCTGGTGCCGATCATCTGGGGCCCGGTGTTGCGCCTGCATCCGTTCCTTTCCAACTACGTGGTTGCCACCTTCCTCGTCACCCTGACCATCGTGCTGCTGGTGGTTTACCTGCTGATGCCGGCGGCTACCCGTCTGTTCGCTCCCTGGCTTGAAGCCTCTGTAAAGGAAACCCTATGAACGCCGATCTGATTCTGTTCAATGGCCAGTTCCACACCGTGGACCGTGAAAAACCACGCGCAACGGCCGTCGCCATCCACCAGGGCCGCTTTGTGGCGGTCGGCACCGACGGTGAGGCCATGGCCTTGCGTGGCAGCGGTACGCAGGTGATCGACCTCAAGGGCCGCACCGTGATTCCCGGCCTCAACGACTCGCACCTGCACCTCATCCGTGGCGGCCTGAACTACAACCTCGAGCTGCGCTGGGAAGGTGTGCCGTCCCTGGCCGATGCGCTGCGCATGCTCAAGGACCAGGCTGATCGCACACCAACGCCGCAATGGGTACGTGTGGTCGGCGGCTGGAACGAATTCCAATTTGCCGAAAAGCGCATGCCGACCCTGGAAGAGCTGAACCAGGCCGCGCCGGATACGCCGGTGTTCGTGCTGCACCTGTACGACCGCGCCTTGCTCAACCGCGCGGCGTTGCGTGTGGCCGGCTACACCAAGGACACGCCGAACCCGCCCGGTGGCGAGATCGTGCGCGACAGCAACGGCAACCCCACCGGCATGCTGGTGGCGCGGCCTAACGCGATGATCCTGTATGCAACCCTGGCCAAGGGGCCGAAATTGCCTCTGGAGTATCAGGTCAACTCCACCCGCCAGTTCATGCGTGAACTCAATCGGCTGGGGCTCACCAGTGCGATCGATGCCGGTGGTGGTTTCCAGAACTATCCCGATGACTACGCGGTGATCGAACAACTGGCCAAGGATGAGCAGTTGACGGTGCGTATCGCTTACAACCTGTTCACCCAGAAACCCAAGGAAGAACTCAGCGATTTCAAACACTGGACCGGCAGCGTCACCCTGCATCAGGGCGATGACTACCTGCGCCACAACGGCGCCGGCGAGATGCTGGTGTTTTCGGCGGCCGACTTCGAAGACTTCCTTGAGCCGCGCCCCGACCTGCCGCTGACCATGGAACAAGAGCTGGAGCCGGTGGTGCGCCACTTGGTCGAGCAGCGCTGGCCATTCCGTCTACACGCCACTTACAACGAGTCTATCTCGCGCATGCTTGACGTGTTCGAGAAGGTCAATCGTGACATCCCGTTCAACGGCCTGCCGTGGTTCTTCGATCACGCCGAAACCATCACTGCGCAAAATATTGAACGCGTGCGCGCCCTGGGCGGCGGTATTGCGATCCAGGACCGTATGGCGTTCCAGGGCGAATACTTCGTCGAGCGTTACGGCGCCAAGGCCGCCGAAGCCACGCCGCCGATCAAGCGCATGTTGGCCGAAGGCGTGCCGGTCGGGGCGGGCACCGATGCCACGCGGGTGTCGAGCTACAACCCGTGGACCTCGTTGTACTGGATGGTCAGCGGCCGCACCGTCGGCGGCCTTGAATTGCACGCCGAAGGCCTGTCGCGCCTCACCGCGTTGGAGCTGTTCACCCACGGCAGTGCCTGGTTCTCATCGGAGCAGGGCAAGAAAGGCCAGATCAAGGTTGGCCAATTGGCCGACGTCGCCGCGCTGTCGGCGGACTTTTTCAGCGTCGATGAAGAAGCCATCAAATGGATCGAGTCGGTGCTGACTGTGGTCGGCGGCAAGGTGGTGTACGGCGCCGGTGACTTCGAAGATTTCGCACCGCCGTCGGTGCCGGTGCTGCCGGACTGGTCGCCGGTGGTCAAGGTGCCGGGGCACTGGCGCCCCGGCTCACCGCTGCAAGCCCAAGTCCATCAATGCAGCGGCCCGTGTGGCGTGCATGCCCATGGCCATGAAAAAGCGCGGCTTTCCAGCGTGCCGGTCAGCGACTTCCAGGGTTTCTGGGGCGCGTTTGGCTGCTCGTGTTTTGCCTTCTGACAATCAACCCCCAAAGGAGCTACCCCATGACTTACACACGCTTGAACAAAGACGACGCTGTGGTGCTGTTGGTGGACCACCAGACCGGCCTGATCTCGCTGGTGCAGGATTTCTCGCCCAACGAATTCAAGAACAACGTGCTGGCCCTGGCCGATGTGGCCAAGTTCTTCAAGCTGCCGACCATCCTCACCACCAGCTTTGAAACCGGCCCCAACGGCCCGCTGGTGCCCGAGCTGAAAGAACTGTTCCCGGACGCCCCGTACATCCCGCGTCCTGGCCAGATCAACGCGTGGGACAACGAAGACTTCGTCAAGGCCGTCAAAGCCACCGGCCGCAAGCAACTGATCATTGCCGGCGTGGTAACTGACGTCTGCGTGACATTCCCGACCCTTTCCGCGCTGGCTGAAGGTTTTGAAGTGTTCGTGGTGACCGACGCCTCCGGTACGTTCAACGAAGCCGTGCAACGTGCGTCGTGGGCACGCATGAGCGCGGCGGGTGCACACCTGGTGAACTGGTTCTCGGTGGCCTGCGAGCTGCAAGTCGACTGGCGCAACGACATGGAAGGCCTGGCCAACCTGCTGTCGCCGCGTATTCCCAACTACCGCAACCTGATGAACAGCTACTCGGCGTTTACCGCCAAGTAACCTGCGCTCAGGCATTCAGGTAAAACCCTGTGGGAGGGGGCTTGCTCCCGATCGCGGTGTTTTAGCCACCTCAACGGTGACTGACAGACCGCGATCGGGAGCAAGCCCCCTCACACATGGGTGGGTGTACCCACATTGGGTTTGTGGTGGGGCTGCTGACAGGCTATAAAACCGCAAAATGTCCACCGAGAAGCGACAATGAACCCCTTCGAAGACATGCGCCTGTTTTGCCAGGTCATGGAGTCCGGCAGTTTCACCGCCGCCGCCGAGCAACTGGGCCTGTCCAAGCAGTTTGTCAGTCGCCGTCTGATCCAGTTGGAAGACCGCCTCGGTGTGCGGTTGCTCAACCGTTCCACGCGGCGTCTGGACGTGACGCCGCTGGGCCAGAGTTACTACGAATCGGCCTTGCGCCTGCTCGGTGAAGTCGAGCAGGTGGAGCAGGGCATCGCTGGCCAGAACAGCGAACCACGCGGCACTCTTCGCCTCAGCGCGCCGTTGTCGTTTGCCATGGCTCATCTTGGTTGCCTGTTGCCGTTGTTCCTGCAGCGCCACCCGCACGTGTCGGTGGAAGTCGACCTGAGCGACCGCCCCGTGGACTTGATCGGCGAAGGCTATGACTTGGTGCTGCGTATTGGCACGCTGGAAGATTCGACGCTGATCGCGCGGCGCATCGGCAGTGTCCAGCGGGTGTATTGCGCCAGTCCCGAGTACCTGGCCCAGCGCGGCACGCCGCTCAAACCCGACGATTTGGGCGACCACGACTGCCTGCCCTACGGCCATGGCCGCCAGGTGCAATGGCGATTCCTGAGCAAGGGCAAAGTGCAGTCGGTAAATGTCAGCGGGCGGATGCGCGTCAATAACGGCGAGCTGCTGCGCGACACGGCCATTGCCGGCCTGGGCGTCACGTACCTGCCGACGTTTATCGTCGCCGATGCATTGCAGGACGGGCGCCTGGTCACGGTCTTGGAAGACTTCGCCCCCGAGGCGCTGACCTTGTCTGCGGTTTACCCACAGCACCGGCAAAGCGCCAGACCGGTGCAGGCCCTGGTGGAGTTTCTGCGCGAACGCCTGGCCGGCGGCTGCTGAGCAACTGACACAACACAGCCCCCCTGTGGGAGGGGGCTTGCTCCCGAAAGCGCTGGGTCAGTGACTCTATGGGTCGGCTGATACGCCGCTGTCGCGAGCCAGCCGCTGCCACATTCTGGTCAGCGTTCGGCTCAGCGATCGACCACGTTGGCCAGCGCTGAGCCGCTTACATAACGCTCAAGATTCGCCAGGAACGTCTCGGCAATTTCCTGCCTGCTGTTGGTCGAAATGGCTGAGGTATGGGGCGACAAGCGCACACGCGGATGGGTATACAGCGGGTGCCCGTCCGGCAACGGTTCCGGCTCGGTCACGTCCAGCGAGGCTAGGCCGATCCGGCCGTTGTCCAGCGCTTCCAGCAACGCCTCCTGGTCCAGCAGGCCACCGCGCGCAATGTTGATCAGGTGCAGCCCCGGCTTGGCGCTGCCCAGCACATCACGGTTAACGATATGCCGAGTGGCCTCGGTGAGTGGCGCGGCCAGTACCAGGTGGTCTGCGCGGGCGAACAGGTCGTGGATATCCCGCGCGGTTTCTACACCTTCCAGCTCAATGGGCGCCGCGCGTTGGCGCAGTGCGATCACGTTGATGCCAAGAGCCAGGGCCTTTTGCGCGAGGCTTTTGCCGATGGCACCAAAGCCGAGCAGGCCCAGGGTGGTGCCCTTGAGCGGGCGCAGTGCGGTGAAATGCCACTGGGCGTCCTTCACCCAGATGTCCGGCAAATGCTTGGAAGCGGCAAAGAGCGTCGCCAGGGCGAATTCGGCGAGGTTATCGGCGGCGCTGCCCCGGGAGGTGCTGACCGGTGGGCCGTTGAACAGCCACTGCGGGTAAAAATCGATGCCCGATGACACCAGGTGCACCCACTGCGCGCCATAGGGCCAGCCGGGCGGTGGGGTGTCCGGTGCGGTGTAGCCGCGCACATTGATCGGGCGCAGCAGCAGGATATTGGCCTGGGGCGGCAGGTCACTCGGCACGCCGGCGGGCACGCCGATCACTTGGGCCTGCGGGTGGATCGTCGCGAGGCGTTCGCGAATCACATCGTTATAATCTTCGTCCAGTTGGCTGGCGATAATCACCTGACTCATGAGCGTTCCTTCTTCAGAGGGGGGCACGTTGGGCGAAGGCCGCTTTGCCGACGCCTTGCAGCACGGCGTCGTTTTGTGGCGTATGCACGCGACTGCACAGTACGTCGCGGTAGTGACGTTGCAGCGGGCTGTGGCGCGACAGGCCAGGGTTGCCCGAGGCTTCAATGGCCAGCTCCACGGCGCGAATCGCATTGCCGGTCACCAGGTATTTAAGCTGCGCGGCATTGGCGGCAGGCGTGTGACCTTCGGCGGCCGCATCAAGCAGGCTGCGATTGGCAAACAGCAGGGTGTCGATATGGCCGACCGTTTCTTGAAAACGCGGCAAGCTCGACAGCGCGGCGCCGAGATTGGATGGCTTGCGGTGTTCCAGCCAATTCACCAGCCAGTCCCGCGCGGCCTGGGCCACCGCGTCATACACCGACGACAGCAACACCGACATCCACAGGAACCCATCGGCATCGAGTTCCGGCTGCGGCGCGCTCCAAGGGCTCACACTGACGGCGTGGTCCAGCGGCACTAATACGTTATCGAGCACCACTTCATGGCTGCAGGTCGCCCGCATGCCCAGGTGGTCCCAGGTGTCGACGATGCTCACGCCCGGGCTGTTTTTGGGCACCAGCCAGGCACCGACCAACGGGTCGCTGTCGTCACTGCGCGCCCACACGCTGAACCAGCTCAGGCCATGGCTGCCGGTGGAGTAGATTTTGCGCCCGCTGATGCGCCAGCCCTCGGCGGTGCGCACCGCCGTGGTTGCCGGCAGGCCGCCACGGGCCGGGGTGCCGAGGTCGGGTTCGACGCGCAGGGCGTTGATCAACGCACCGTTGCGCACCGCGTCTTCGGCGACGCGCACGCGCAGGTGGCGGGGCCAGGTTTTGCTGTCTTGCAGGCGTGTGTGCTGCAGGTACTGCATCACCAGGATCAGTGCCGTAGAGGGCTCGCCCTTGGCAATCGCGCTGATGGCTTGGCGTGCCTGGGGCAGGTTGGCGCCGCCTCCACCCAGAGCTTTGGGCACGGTGAAGGCGACCAATCCATGCGCATGCAAGCGCTTGAAGTTGTCATGGGGGAAGGCGCCGCTCTCATCATAGACATGCGCGTTGCTGGCCAATTCAGCGCTGAGGCGTTCGAGCAGGGCTTCGAAGTTGGCGACTTCCACGGAGCGTAACGACGGTTGCGTCATGAGTCTGTACTCAGTCAAATGGGGGGCGGGCGGGTTCGCAAGGGCGCTGGTTGAGCCCCTGCATGGGCTGCCCGACACGCGGTGATCGGGCGCCAGCCACCTCGTTCAAGCCAGGGCCTTGAGGGGCGCTTCAGCCACGCTGTAACGATTGACCGGGACTTGCAGCCCGAGGTTGTCGCGCAAGGTGTGGCCGCTGTACTCAGTGCGAAACAGCCCGCGCTGTTGCAGCACCGGCACCACCCATTCGGTGAAGAACTGCAAGCCATCCGGCAACACCGAGTTGATGATGAAACCGTCACTGGCGCCGGTTTCAAACCAGGTCTGGATCGCGTCGGCGACTTGCTCCGCCGTGCCGACAAAATCGCGATTGGGCCGCGAAAAACGCAGGGCCACTTCGCGTAATGTCAGGCCTTCGTCCCTGGCCCATTGCTTGATGCGGTCGGAGCCGCCTTTCTGACTGTTGGCGCCCAGGTCGCCGAGCTCCGGGAACGCTTCATCCAGCGGGTATTGGCTGAAGTCGTGGTCGTTGAAGGGGCGGCCCAGCGCCACAATGGCGTCTTCTATGGTCACCAGGTCCACGGCCTGCTGATAGCGACGTTCCACCTGCGCAGCATCGCGCCCGACAATCGGGCGGATACCGGGCAGGATCGACAGGCTGTCGGGGTCACGGCCAAAGCCCTTGGCGCGGCGTTTCAAGTCGGCGGTGTAGGCCTTGGCCTCGTCGATATTCTCGACGTGCACAAAAATCGCATCAGCATGTTCGGCGGCAAAGTTACGCCCATCTTCCGAGGTGCCCGCCTGGAAAACCACCGGCTGGCCCTGGCGCGAGCGGGCGATGTTCAGCGGGCCTTTCACCGAAAAAAACTCGCCTTTGTGATTCAGGGCATGCAGCTTGTGCGGGGTGAAAAACTCGCCGCTCTGTTTGTCGTAGGTAAAGGCGTCGTCTTCCCAGGAATCCCACAGGCCCTGGACCACGTTCAGGTGTTCCTTGGCGATGCGGTAGCGCACGGCGTGTGGCGGGTGCTCGGCTTTGCCGAAGTTATCGGCGGTGCCGCTCAGCCAGGAGGTCACCACGTTCCACCCGGCGCGGCCGCCGCTGATATGGTCCAGGGAGGCAAATTGGCGCGCCACCTGGTAAGGCTCGGTGTAGCTCACCGTCACCGTCGCCACCAGGCCGATATGCGTGGTCAATGCGGCGAGGGCCGAGAGGATCGTCAGCGGTTCGAACCGGTTGAGGTAGTGCGGGCTGGATTTGGCGTGAATGTGCAGGCTGTCGGCGATAAACACGAAGTCGAATTTGGCGCTTTCGGCCAGTTCAGTCTGCTGCTTGTAGAAGCCAAAGTGAGTACTGGCATTGGCTTGCGCCTGTGGATGGCGCCATTCGCCCCAGCCGTGACCGACACCGTGGACCATGGCGCCCAGTTTCAAATGGCGTGGCTTCAATTGACCTGGCTTGCTCATGTGCTGCTCCTGTTAGCGCGATGCTTGGGAATGGGGGACACGCTCGGCGTTAAAGCGCTTGTCGAAGCCCTGCGACACATCGATGTGGTTGGGCAGCAGGCCTTCTTTTTGATAGGTGTCGGCTGTGGCTTGAAGGCCGCGGATGACCGCGTCGTCGATCAGCACGGGGGACAGATGGGTGTCTTTGGCCACCTCCACGTGCACGGCTAACGGCAGGCCGGTGATCCTGGCCTGGGCGGCGGCGTATTCATCGGGGTGCGTGTTGGCCCATGCGTAAGCGCGATCGACGCGGGCGACAAAGTCATCCAGTTGCGTGCGTTTTTCAGCGATGGCCTGGCGGGTGGCGGCGAAATACAGGTGATTGCTCAGCAGCTGATTGCCACTGATCAACACGCGGGCCTGGCTCTGTGAGGTGACCACGGTGGTGTAGGGGTCCCATGTGGCCCAGGCGTCGACCGTACCGTTATCCAGCACCAGGCGCGATTCGCTGGGCAGCAGGAAAATGAACTGCACGTCCTGGGTGGTCAGGCCAGCGCTGGCCAGGGCCTTGATCGCCAGGTAATGGCCGATGGAGCCGCGCCCGGTGACGATTTTTTTACCCTTGAGGTCGGCCACGGTCTTGATCGGTGAGTCCTTGGGCACCAGCAGGGCCGTGGTGTTGCGCCCTTCGGCGTGGATGATGCTGACCACCTTGAGCGATGCCCCTGCACCCAGGGCGAACACATACGGTGCATCGCCCAAGGCACCGATATCGACGGCGCCGGCATTCAAGGCTTCGCCCAACGGCGAGGCGGACGGGAACTCCGCCCACTTGATTTCGTACGGGACGTTTTTGGTTTCGCCGGAAGCTTCCAGCAGCGCCTTGATCGTGGATTTCTGATTGGCCACCCGCAGCGGTTGCAGGTCAGCGGCGTGGGCGGTGGTGACCAGGCCGAGGGCGAGGGCGGCGCCCAGCAGAAGGCGCTTGAACGGTGTGGAGAACAGCATGGGACAAACTCCAGGCGTTTGTTGAAAGGGTACGGATACCTCCGCCTGGAGAAGGGGTCGGATGTCCTTGGGCGCTGCACCGCTCGCGGTGCAGCTGTAGCGTCAGTGGTGGGGTCAGATCACATGGAAGCCGTGGGTGGCGTCGCGGGCCAGTTGGTCGACCAGGCCGAACTCCCAATCCAGGTACGCCTGCATGGCTTCCTTGGGGTTGTCGGTGCCTTCGTACGGGCGGCGGTAACGGTCGATGCGTGGTGAGGCCAGGTGGGTTTCACCCGCTTGCAGCGGCAGTTGCGCGTTGATCCAGCCGGCCGTGCCGTCTTGCAGCAGGAACACCTGCTTGCCGGTAATGGCTTCGACCTCGGGCACTGCCAGGCGCGCCAATTGGCTGCTGCCGCAGGTCAGCACGTAACGCTGGGCAGTCGGCACCTTGGCCAGGGCCTCGGGCAACTGCGCGCGCAGCACCCACCAGGCCCCCGGGATATGGCGCTTCACATAGTTGGCGCTGGCGGTGAAGTCCAACACGACCGTGTCGCCATGTCCCAGCCAGTCAGCGAGGGTGTGTGGGCTGATGAGTTCGGCTTGGGGCGGCGCGGGCACCGGGGCAACCCAGGCGCCGTGTTGACTGAAATGCGCCGGTTGCAGCGCGTCCAGCACATGCACTTCCCAGCCAAGCTGGGCCAGCCAGGACGCCGACATATTGGCCCGCACGCCATCGTCATCCGCCAGCACCAGCCGCGCACCGCGCACGCTGGCGACGTGGTCGGTTTCCTGGACCAGTTGGCCCCCCGGCGTGGAGCGCGCGCCGGGCAAGTGGCCGGCTTCGAATTCTTCCGGGGTGCGCACATCAAACAGGTAGGTAGTGCGCGTCGGTTCCTGCTGCCAGCGCTGCAGGTCCGCCAGCGTGGCGCGGCCGACGCGGGCCGTGTCGGCAACGCGACGCGCGTCCTGGGCGGCGATCCGGCGGTGTTCTTCGGACGTTGGGGCAAAGCGGCGCGACTGGCCATGGGCGAGTGTCTGCCCGGCCAAGGTCCAGCCGATGGTGCCGTTGCGCAAGGCCGACACCGGGTTGGCGATGCCGGCATTGATCAGCGACTGGGTGCCGATGATGCTGCGGGTACGCCCGGCGCAGTTGACGATGATATGCGTGGCCGGGTCCGGCGCCAGTTCACGGGCGCGCAACACCAGTTCGGCGCCGGGCACGCTGATGCCGGTGGGGATGCTCATGGTCTGGTATTCGTCGAAACGGCGCGCGTCGAGCACCACCACATCGGCCTGGCTGTCGAGCAAGGCCTGCACCTGTTCAGCCGCCAGGGACGGCGTATGCCGTTCGCTTTCGACCAGTTCGCCAAAGGCCTTGCTGGGCACGTTGACGTCGATAAACAGCTCGCCACCGGCACGCCGCCAACCGTCGAGCCCACCTGCCAACTGGCTGACCTGGGTGTAGCCCAGCGCAACCAGGCGCTCAGCGGCACGCTGCGCCAGCCCCTCGCCGTTGTCGTAGACGGTGACCTGGGTGTCTCGACGCGGAATTCGCGAATACACCTCCAGTTCCAGCTTGGACAGCGGGATGTTCGCCGCGAACAGCGGGTGAGACTCGGCAAACGGCGCCTCTTCACGCACGTCGAGCAGAGCGACTTCCTCACGGTCCAACAAGGCCTGGCGAATCTGGGCAAAGCTGCGGGTCGATACGGTGGTCATAGGGCAGGGCTCTTTTCTTTGGACACATCCCAGATGTTCGGGAGGTAGGCGTTGGAATAACCGGAGATAAACAGTTTCTCGCTGCCGTCGGGCTGGTACACCGCGCGGCGCACGGCACCGATATTGGCGCCGTACACATGGATGCTGATGGACACCTGGTCGCGGTGGGCATTACTGACCTGATGAATATCCCCCACCTTGGGCGACACCGCCTCGACCTGGCCCGGCAGCAACTGAACAGGCTTGCCTTCGGCCACCAGGCTGCCGTCGGGTGCGCGTTCGAACCCCTGGGAAAACTCCGCGCCACGCAACACGCCAATCAGCCCCCACACCCGATGGTCATGAATCGGTGTGCTTTGCCCCGGCCCCCACACAAAACTGACAATGCTGAAACGCTGGCGTGAGTCAGCATGCAGCAAAAATTGCTGGTAGCGCTGCGGGTCGGGTTGGGCGTATTCGTCGGGCAGCCAGTCATCGTGGCTGACCAGTTGCGCCAGTAACTTGCCGCCACGGTGCAACAGGTCGCCTTCGCGTGGGTTGCCGTCGATCAATTCCGCCAGGGCGCCTATAAAGGCTCTGAGTCTCTCGGGGTGCGGGGCCTGGGTCATGGCAGTTCCATCGTGCGGTTGATGGTTTTATATAAGCATAATGTTTATATTTAATATGCTATTTTTTAATGATTAGCTTATAGCTGAAGGTAATTTAGAACCGGTCTGAATAGCGTTAGACGTTATTGATTCCAGCCTGGGCTATCCAGGCAGCGTGGCGGCAACTATGCTTGGCACACATCTTAATGACTGTTCTCTATGTGCGGCCCAAATGAAAATTGACGATATCGATGCCTTTGTCGAAGTGATTCGTTGCCAGTCCATCAGCCATGCAGCCGAGTCGTTGCAGCTGACCCAGCCGGCTATCACCCGCCGTGTGCAGAACTTCGAGCAGGCGCTGGGTGTGGAGCTGTTCGACCGCAATACCAAACCCCTCAAGCCGACGCTGATCGGCACCCGGGTCTATGAGCAATGCCGTTTGATCCTGCGTGAGATGGATGCCCTGCGTGAGCTGGTAGCCACGGACGCGCCGCCTACCGGTGTGCTGCGCCTGGGTGTGCCGCAGACCATCGGCGATGCGGTGCTGTTGGATGCGCTCAAGCAGTTGCGTACCGAATACCCGGACCTGCGCGCCCAGGTCGCCACCGGCTGGGGCAGCCAGTTGGTGGGCAAGATCGAGCGCGGCGAGCTGGATGCGGCGGCGGCCTTGTTCCCGGCCGGCAAGATATTCCCGGACAACATTGTCGGTGAGTCCATCGGCAAGATGGAGCTGGTGGTGGTGTGTGCCCAGGCACAGTTACCGAAGAAGCCCTGCAAGTTGGCGGACGTGTACCAGAATGGCTGGATTCTCAACCCGGATGGCTGCGGTTTCCGTGCCGGTTTGCAGCGCACGTTGTCCGATCAAGGCTTGGCATTGCGGGTCAACCTGGAAACCTTCGGCACCGAGCTGCAATTGGGGCTGGTAGCGGACGGCCTGGGGCTGGGCCTGGTGCCACGCCCGCTGTTGGAGCGCAGCGCCCATCGCGAGCAACTGGCGGTGATGCCGCTCAAGGACTTCAAGCCGGTGCTGGATTTGTGGCTGATCTACCCGCATTTCCTGGGCAACCTGCAAGGCCCGGTGGATGCGTTTGGCCAGTGGGTGGCGGCGTCGTTGCACAAGCTGCGGGACGCGGCCTGAGCATTAAGGTTATGAAAAAAAATAATAATTAGCTTAGATTAAAATGTGCTTTTTATTATTTTTTGCCATCCCATAGGCTGACTGGAAGTCCTTAAGGCCATCCAGGAAGTTTTGCCATGAGCAGCGTCACCCCGATCTCCAGCGTTTCCAGCAACGTTCGCCAGCGCGTCACGCCAGAAGAGTGGGAGGTGCGCGTCAAACTGGCCGCGGCCTATCGACTGGCGGCGTTGTACAAGTGGACCGACCACATCTATACGCACTTTTCCGCGCGTGTACCGGGGCCGCAGGAGCATTTTCTGATCAACGCCTTCGGGCTATTGTTCGATGAAATCAGCGCCTCCAACCTGGTCAAGGTCGACCTCGACGGTACCCTGGTCGATGACCCCACCGGCCTGGGCATCAATTACGCCGGGTATGTGATCCATAGCGCTATTCACGGTGCCCGCCACGACCTGCAAGCGGTGCTGCACACTCACACCCGTGACGGTATTGCGGTGTCGGCGCAAAAGGACGGGCTGTTGCCGATCTCCCAACATGCCATCGCGTTCTCCGGGCGAGTCGCCTATCACGGCTATGAGGGCGTGGCCCTGGACCTGGATGAGCGTGAGCGGCTGGTGGCGGATTTGGGTGACAAGAGTGTGATGATCTTGCGCAACCATGGGCTGTTGACGGCTGGCGTCAGCGTGGAGCATGCGTTCCAGCAGCTGCAAGGGTTGGAGCGCGCCTGCACCATCCAGATTGCGGCGCAGGCGGGCGGCAATGCTCAATTGATTTTCCCGCCGGCAGACGTGGTGGCCAAGGTCGAAGAGCAGGCCAAGGTGTTCAGCAATGGCGAAGGGCCGGGCGTGGCACGCCATTGGAATGCGTTGATTCGGCAATTGGAACGCACCGATACCGATTACAAAAACTGAGTTTGAAATCACTGAATGACTAAAAAATGGGGGAGCGGGCTTGCTCGCGAATGCGCAGTGTCAGTCAACGGATATATCGACTGACCCACCGCTTTCGCGAGCAAGCCCGCTCCCACAGTAGATCTGTGTTGCCAATCAGGGTTGTGTACGGCGCAGGCGCGCATCAAAAGATATGACATCACCGCCTGCTAACAGCGCCACTCACCCTGGCAGAGCGTCGTTGACCAAGGCGGGGCAATGGTTGGGCGACTATTGCGCAGAAGAACCGGCACGCTTGCGTGGGTAAAACGCAGGGCAAAATGTGGGAGCGGGCTTGCTCGCGAATGCGCAGTGTCAGTCAACGGAAATATTGACTGACCCACCGCTTTCGCGAGCAAGCCCGCTCCCACAGTTGATCTGTGTTGCCAATCAGGGTTGTGCACGGCGCAGGCGCGCATCGAATCGGGCATGCGCAGCTCTATGACATCACCGCCACTCACCCTATCAGTGTGTCGTTGACCAAGGCGGGGCAATGGTTGGGCGACTATTGCGCAGAAGAA
>PJQF01000339.1_pt1 | contig 14569 bp, 14 predicted proteins | sample 1503741 | NCBI WGS metagenome assembly PJQF01 (sample SAMN07775949, study PRJNA414020) | Biofilm metagenome, whole genome shotgun sequencing project. | isolation source: biomolecule (vanillin) treated reverse osmosis membrane biofilm | place: India: Nagpur | collected 2017-03-21 | reverse complement strand
ATTACTTGCACTGCCAAAACAAAGGTGAAAGCGATGCGTGTGGCACCTGCTCAGCTTGCAGCAAGAGTGCCAAATACATTCACCCCGATACCAGTTTTGTTTTTCCGCTTGGCAATGTGAAAGGCGACAAAGATGAAGACCGTTTCAAAGCCGATATTTTAAAAACATGGAGAAGCTTTCTGCTGGAGCAACCGTATGGTGATCTCAATGACTGGATTAGTTTTTATGGTGGCGAAGACAAACAGGCGCTGATCTCGCGCGAAGAAAGCCGGGAGATTATCAAAACGCTTTCATTAAAACCTTTTGAAAGTCCGTTTAAGGTGATGATCATCTGGCAGCCTGAGTTGATGCATCCTTCGGCAGCCAACGGCATTTTGAAAATTTTAGAAGAACCACCCGCCAATACTTTTTTTATTCTCGTGACAAACGCCATTGAGCGATTGTTGCCCACGATTCTATCGCGTACACAAATTGTGCAAGTGCCATTACTTGCTGATGAAGAAATTGAAGTGCACCTACAACAAAAAGGGTTGAGCGAATCCCGTCTAACCGAAATCCTGTCGTTGGCCGATGGAAGTTTGAACACCGCCATCAAACTGATCGACTCGGAGCAAGATCAATATCAGGAAAAATTTTCGGGATGGATGCGGACGTGCTTTAAAAGAGATTATGGCAAAATGGTAGCGATGACCGAAGAGTTTCATGAACTGGACAAACTGGATCAGCGAAATTTTCTTGTGTATAGCTTGGGCATGATTCGCGAAACATCGCTACAGTTTTCCGGTGCTTCAGCCATCAGTCGAGTGAAAGGAAGTGAGGTAAAGTTTGTGCAAGACTTCAGCAAAGTGGTCAACGTAACCAAAGCCGAAAAGATCAATGAGCTAATCTCCAATGCATCTTATCATTTGGAGCGAAACGGAAGCCCTAAAATAATTTTTCTGGATTTATCTTTGCAGTTATCGCAGGTTTTCAATCCCTAAACATTTATTCCTTATTTTTGCGCGTTAATTTTTTGAAAAATAAAATTATGAACCGACTCGTTACCATTCTGGCGCTTAGCTTTTTCACATTAATCTCAAGTTGCGCACAAAAGTCTTCCAAATCCGACTATGTAGTTACCTTTAAAACCAGCTATGGCGATATGGTAGCTATTCTATACGATGAAACACCCAAGCACAAAGCCAACTTTGTGAAACTTGCCAAAGAACATTACTTCGACAGTTTGTTGTTTCACCGTGTCATTGCCGGATTCATGATTCAGGGTGGTGACCCAAATTCTAAAAAAGCAAAACCGGGCGAACCATTAGGTATGGGTGGCCCGGGTTATACCGTAGATGCCGAATTCAACCCTAAATTTTTTCATGAAAAAGGAGCGTTGTCTGCCGCACGTTTAGGTGATGGACAAAATCCTACGAAGGCTTCCAGCGGCAGTCAGTTTTACATAGTGCAAGGCACCATTATTCCAGAGTCGAATATGGAGGAGCTAAAAATTGATCAAATGAAGTTAAATATGGCCTTCCGTCAATTCATGCAAAACCCTGCCAGCAAACCGGTGATCGATTCGCTGAACCAAGTGTACATGACGGGCGACATGGAAGCTTACAAGAAAAAGTTGTTTGCTCTCGTGCCTAGTATTGAAAAAGAAACCAGCACCAAAATCATGAGAGATGTATCTGCCGAAAAGATAAAGGCATATACGACCAACGGTGGAGCACCTCATTTGGATGGTGAGTATACCGTGTTTGGTAAAGTGATCAAAGGTCTGGAAGTAATTGATAAAATTGCTGCCGTACAAAAAGATGGTGGTGACCGACCCATTGAAGACGTGCGCATGTTTGTGACGGTGGAAGAATTATCCAAAAAGAAAATCACCAAGTTTTACGGATATGTATTTCCGGAAGTAAAAAAATGAGAATCCTCGTTACTGGATCGAATGGACTGCTAGGTCAAAAACTGGTTGAACTGATTTCATCCGGCAACGATTATTTAATTGCTACCGCTAAATCATCGTTGTTCATCAATTTACCCAGAGGTGAATTTCATTCACTGGATGTAACCGATGCGGCATCCATAGAAAGCGTGATCGCGCAAAGCAAACCCGATGTGATTATTCATACAGCCGCGATGACACAAGTTGACCAATGTGAAACGGAACAAGAAAAATGCTGGCTCAACAATGTGCAGGCAGTAGAAAATCTGGTGAAGGCATGCGAAAAGTTTTCCGTTCGACTGATTCATCTATCAACTGATTTTATTTTTGATGGCACGCATGGTCCGCTGGACGAAACTGAAAAACCAAATCCACTTTCCTACTACGGCAAAAGTAAACTAGCTGCCGAAGAGCTAATTCAAAAAAGTAACATTGACTGGGCGATACTGCGCACTGTTTTAGTTTTTGGAGTTACGAAAGACATGAGTCGCTCGAACATTGTGCTATGGGTAAAGAAAAGTCTGGAAGAAGGAAAAACCATTCAGGTAGTGAATGATCAATGGCGCACACCAACCCTCGCAGAAGATTTAGCAATGGGTTGCTATTTGGCCGCTACGAAAAACGCTAAAGGTATTTATAATATCTCCGGAGAAACGATGATGACTCCGTATGACATTGCTCTGGCGACCGCTGAATTTTTCAAACTCGATTCATCGCTCATTAAAAAAACAGACTCCACTCAATTTAAACAGCCCGCTGCGCGTCCTCCGAAAACGGGATTCATCATCGCGAAAGCGAAAAGAGAACTTGGGTATCAGCCGCGGAATTTTTCGGAAGGCTTGAAAGTTGTGCAGCAGCTACTCCTGAGTTGATCCACCTCCACAGTTCGGTACCACTCGAACATAAAAGTGCTTTTCACCCGAATAGTCTATTGCAGCAGCGCACCGAGGGCAAGTGTCATCCGGAAAAGGTTTTGTATTCAACTCAACATAAAAAAAAGGTGCATCCTTGAGTGCCCCCTCATTTGCAGAACAATCCAGAAAGCCCAGAAAGACATTCGTATGATCTTTCCAACTTTCCCCGAAGCGGTACTTTGTCGGATCTTCAATTTTCATAACGGCCTGACTGCATAGAACAGACACCAGTCTTACTTTTACACATGTACCCGTTGGGTCTAATTCCTTTTCGTTGTGGCAAGCCATCAGAAAAAAGATTGTGATTATCGCAAAAGCTAGCTTCTTCATATTAGGACAGGGTTCATTATCTAATATCATTCATTTCTTTGACCCTACTCGCTCTCGAAAAGTTGGAATCATCCAATCTTTTCTTTGGCAAACCCATTTGGAAACAAGATGGTTAGCAATGAAGCAATTAATAAAAAATTAAACTCTACCCCGTTTCTACCTCCGCCTACTACAAACCAACCTTCCCGTCCATGAATCATGCCGATTCCCGCCAGCAAAATAGCTATGGTTATCAATACGGCCCACTTCAAATAGCGGTCGAGGATCAGGCAAACTGCGGCTGCAACATGAGAGAGTTTGATCAGCCAGGCCAAATACAAACCGATGGGGGCAAAGCCAACTTGATTCAGGTAGAGATTGCCAAATGCCGCGATGCCGCCATTAAACATGCCGGGGACACTATGCATTAATAAAATTATCGCTACTGCTATTCGATGTAAAAAGGTGCTGTTTAAATTCATATCTTAAAATGTGAATTGTTAAAAAAATGATCGAGCGTACTTTTCCAAAAGTAATTACGTATGGCAATTCAAAATTGTAAAAAACCGACAGGCGAACTAGGCTGGGCAAATAAATGAAGAACTGTCTGACCCAAGCCGTTTCTTTTGCACAAAATCATATGGAGTCATGCCCGAAAATTGTTTGAATTCATTGATGAAGTGAGCCTGATCGCTGTAGTCTAAGCGATGGGCTATTGCTGTCAACTGCGAATAGTTGGTTTGCGTGAGCAATTGTAAGGCTTTCTCGAATCGCGCAATCCGTTGCAACTTTTTAGGTGCTACTCCAATAGCTATTTTAAATTTTCGCTCTAGGCTGCGCTCTGAAATTTTATGGTTGAGTGCCACTCTCCAAACATTTCCAGCTTCATCGATTTCGCGTGTGTGGATAATTTGGTTCACTAAAGGGTCGATTCGATTGAGCGCTGAAATTTTATCAACCAAATACTTACTTGAAATGATGACGCGTTCGCGATGTGATTTTGCAAGAGCTAATTTGCTTTGAATATCGGACTGACAAAACAATTGAATTTCCGGTACCGTATTCACCAACTCGTGGGCTTCCACACCAAAAAAAACATGAAGTGCATGCGGATGAAAACTGATACCAAAATGCGAAAAGGTACTGTTCATGATAGCTACCGTTTCTTTTGTATCGATGCCGCTTAAATAGCAACTCGGCATCTTTTCACCATCCGATTTACGAATGGATTCAAAACAGCCCACATCCTGAAAAATGAATCGGGGATAGCGATCAGCAAAACTTTTAATTTGAAGAAGCCCTGTGTTGGATTGATAGGAATCAAAGCTCCAAAAATACCGAACATAGGGTTTTAGCAAATGTGGCGGAGCATATTGATGGTAGATCATTTCAATCCTGAACGAATACTCAAATCTACCGTTTTGTAGGATATTATGATAGCGTCAGGTCTGATTTCAGTTTTGTCAATTCGCCCAGCAATTTTGTTTCGGTTACCCAACTCTCTTTGTTCATTTGGCGGGCAATGTTAACAATAGAAAAATTGAGTGTTTCAATTTCCGTTCTACGCTTCATCTTCAAATCTTGCAAGGTTGAAATCAACTGACCATCTGAGTTCTTGCTGATCATCAATAAGCTATTCAGCACATCGGAAACATCCAACACAACTCCAACCTCATTTGCAATAGAAACGCATTCTTTGATAATGCGCGTAGCTATTTCTTTTGCTTTATCATTTCGGTGAAACAAACCATTGTCAATTTCCAACAACGGACAAAGCGAGTTGAATACGCTGTTCGCAATTGCTTTTTTCCAAATGATTGATTGAATATTTTGAGATGCAGCGAACTTGAAATAATCATTCTCAAGCTGTGTTACGATCTCTTGTAATTGAACATCGGTTCCTTTGGTAACACCAATCTGTGAAACGGCTACTGGCTTATAGCGAACAACATTTGCTGAAATTGATTGACTGGTCGTGAAAAGCACACAACGATAAATGGCCGGGAAGCTATGCCGCAAAAAAGGCTGCTCTACTTCTAATCCGTTTTGCATGATCACTAACGGTGATACGCCCATTTTTGGGTAAAGCGTTTTCGCCAGATCTTCATTACCAAAAGATTTCGTTGTTAATACCACAATTCCATTCAATAAAGGTAATTGACTGAAGGATGTCACTTCAATAGTTGCCTCTAACATCAATTGATCCGGAAGCTCAACTTTAATTTTTTCGTACGTAGTAATTCCTTGATCAACGCTTCCGCGGATAAGTATCACGTTCCGACCTTTCAATTTCAAAAACACTGCTAATGCTTTTCCGATGGCGCCTGCACCTATTATGTAAATTATCTTTTCCATAAGCTATCAAAATTGACTTCGTCCTTATCCGATATTTTCAATGATAACAGCTGTGGCCCCTCCTCCCCCATTACAAATGGCCGCCAGCCCATACTTTCCTTTTTCTTGTTTCAGGACTGAAAGCAGTGTGCATACAATTCTCGCACCGGATGCACCTAATGGATGTCCCATAGCAACAGCACCACCATATACGTTTGTTCTGGACAAATCAAAACCAAGAAGCTGCTGATTGACCAAAACAACAGCCGCATACGCTTCATTGATTTCAATAAAATCCATGTCTTGAAGAGTGAGCCCGGCTCTACGAAGCGTAATAGCTATGGCATGAGCTGGAGCTTCAGCATATTCTTTTGGGTCTACTGCTGCATCGGCATATGAAATGATACGAGCAAGTGGCTTTAATTGATATTTTTGAAGAGCTTCCTTAGAAGCCAATAGGATTGCCGCTGCCCCGTCATTCAAGTTGCTGGCATTCGCGGGAGTGATCGTTCCATTATTGTCAAAAGAAGGTTTTAGTTTAGCCACCTTCTCAGGAATAATCTTGGCGATGTCTTCATCTTCATAAAAGAGAATTTCTTCACCCTTCGTTTTCAAATGAATAGGTGCAATCTCGTTTTTGAATTTACCTTCTCGCGTTGATTCATTCGCTCTGGCATACGAGTTTAATGCATACGCATCTTGCTCTTCGCGTGTAATACCGAATTTCGTTACACTCAGCTCGGCAATATTGCCCATGTGAATTTGGTTGTACGCATCCGTCAACCCATCTTTCAGCAATCCATCTACAAACGTTTCGTCACCAAATTTCTTTCCATGTCGAAGCATCGCATAGTGTGGTGCATTGCTCATGCTTTCCATTCCTCCTGTCATTACCACTTCATCTAAAGCTAATTCGATTTGCTGAGCTCCCATGATCATAGCCTTCATACCAGCTGCACACACTTTATTCACGGTAGTTCAATCGACCTGATCCGGAACTCCGGCTAATTTAGAAGCTTGTCGCGCTGGCGATTGGCCCAAATTTGCAGACAATACATTGCCTAAATAGACTGACGAGATTTGTTCCGGCAAAAGTCCGGCTGATTGATACGCTTCCCGGATCGTTATAGCTCCCAACTCGGGTGCATTAAAAGTCGACAAACTACCCAGAAATCCTCCAATTGGTGTGCGCTTCGCTGCGACTATAAATACTTCGTCACGCATACGCCTTGCTTAATTGAATGATATCTTCAGATGAAACTCCGTAGATCGGAGGAGTTTGTACACCCAACATGTTGAGGTAGATGCACAAAGCACCCCGATGATGTGATTCATGAATGATGAGTGCACGCAAAAAATTGCGAAGTGTGGTGGGCTTTCCACTTGCGGTCACTATTGTTTTGGATAAGTCGGCTTCGCTTAACTTTCCGAAAATTTCTACCGATTGTGCATGCATCTCATTAAAGTAACGCATGACATTTTCATAACCGTCCGCCAACTCTTTGCCACAACCGAGGTAATTTATTTTATTGCCTAGCGCTACTTCGGCAAATAAATTTCTTTCAATAGCTGCGATGTGACGTACCAAATCGCCAATGGTAAACTTACCCGGTAGGTATGCCCAATCCATTTTATCCGGTGGCACGACCTTTAATATTCGCAAGGTGCCTTCGCGGGTTCGTTCATAGAATTCAAGAAAGCTTTCGATTGTAGTAATTTCCATAGGGTGAGTTTATTTTTTTAATTCACGTATCATCGATTCCAAAAAATTCATTGAAGCATTTAAGTAATTCATTTTGCCTGATGATTTAGCATGTAACATCGCACCTTGAATTAATGAAGTAAGTATGGATGTGAATTCCAGCACATTGACATCGGGTTTTATCTCATCATTTTTGATGCCTGCTTTCAATAGTTTTTCAACAGAATTTCTCCAATACCCCAGCGCATCGTTGGCTTTTTCTTTTAATTGTGGATGTGTATCATCCGCTTCGGTTGATGTATTGGCTATGGGGCAGCCATTGTTCAAAAAGGAATGCTTTGAAAAGTTGCGGTAGGTTTCCGGATAGACGAGCAACTTATCTACAATTGATTGGCGCTCCTCCATTTTACTTCTGATGTAATTGGACACTTGTTGAAAATTATGTTCAAAGGCAGCCACCGCCACTTCATCTTTGTTTCGAAAATTGCCATAAATACTCCCTTTGGTTAACCCTGTCACTTCTATCATGTCGGTGAGAGAGGTTCCCGCAAATCCTTTCACATTAAAAACTGAGGCTGTTTGCTCCACTATAAATTGTCTGGTTCGGTCTGCTTTCGTAGCCATTTCAATTTTTTCTGTAATAGTACAAATAAAATATACCGATCGGTATATTTTATTCAATTTATTTTTTACCTTGCATTGAGCTTAAAAGATTGCCTGTTTTTGCGGTCGCATTTTTCCATTTGTTACTTACGGCAATTCTTCTAATCTTCACGAACTTAAAAATCCGTACTATGGCAGAAAATCGAGGACAATGGGGTTCTAAATTTGGTTTCATCATGGCAGCGGCCGGTTCGGCTGTCGGTCTCGGTAACATTTGGCGGTTTCCCTACCTCACCGGTGAAAACGGTGGTGCTGCTTTTGTGCTGGTGTACATTTTCTGCGTGGTGCTGGTTGCAGTGCCAATGCTTATCAATGAAATAGCCTTGGGTCGCCTCACGGCCAAAAACCCAGTGGGTGCCATTCAACAATTAGGCGGCAGCAAACTATGGGTAACCCTAGTGGGTATGTTGCCTTTGATTGTAACCTTTGTGGTGCTTAGTTATTACAGCACCATTGCCGGCTGGACAGTCGGTTACATTATTACATCACTTTTCTCCATCAATATGCCTTTCGCAGAATTCATCGCGAATCCCAGCTATGTCATTCCTTTGGGTGGATTTGTCATCTTAGTCACAGCGTGGATTGTTTTAGGAGGTGTATCAGGAGGAATTGAAAAGGCCACCAAAATCCTGATGCCCATGCTTTTTGTTTTGCTGATAGTCGTAATCTTTAGAAGCATTACACTTCCCGGAGCAGGAAAAGGTGTCGAGTATTATTTAGTCCCTGATTTTTCGAAGATCAACGGACGTGTCGTATTAGCAGCTCTAACACAGGCATTTTTCTCATTAGGTGTTGGTTGGGGTATGATGATTACGTATGGATCGTACTTACCTAAATCCCAAAATATTGTTTCATCCAGTTTGTGGGTAGGTGCGATGGATACCTCGGTAGCATTGTTGGCAGGCTTCATGGTATTCCCTGCTGTGTTTGCGTTCAACCAATCTCCGGCAGAAGGACCCACTTTGGTATTCAATGTGCTGGCGAATATCTTTCAACAAATGCCATTGGGAAATATTGCCGGTGCTTTATTCTTCTTGTTATTGTTCTTTGCCGCCATCACGTCCACCATCTCTATGCTCGAAGCACCTTCGGCTTATTTTATGGATCAGAAAAAATGGAATCGTAAAAAAGCAGCTTGGACGGTAGCCATCGTTGCTTTCTTGTTTGGAATACCTTCGGCTTTGTCAACCGGAGCGGTGGATAGTTTGTCTTCGATGCAAGTAGATTTTCTCGGAGTAGTGAAAACCGGATTCATGGACATCTTTGATTACTTGTTTGGCAGCTTGCTAATGATGCTCGTAGTATTATCTACTTGCTTATACACAGGCTGGTTTTTCAAAACCGATTTATTAGTGGATGAAATCGAGCAAGGTATGCCCTCATTCAAAACGGGAAGTATTTTGGGTATTGCACCTTACAAGCTGTGGCTCTTCATGGTGCGCTTTGTGTGTCCCATCATTATCGGCTTGGTGATTTTGAATATGTTTGGGGTATTTGGGTAAGCTGTTAGTTTAGTTTAGTTTAGTTTAGTTTAGTTTAGTTGAATTGAAGGTTTTTAAATCACTTGTATTTTTAACACTGATCAGTCAATGTTCATATTGTCAAATTGCGTTTGAAAATAAATTGTCAAAGAATTGTACTTTGAAAATCCTGAAGTATGATTCCTTGCAATTGATAGAGATTTACGATGGCAATAAAGACATCAAATTAAAGAGCATCAAAACCGATGAGACGTCCTATTTCGAAGATCCAATATTTTTCAAATTCAACGATTCAAACTTTCTAAGGATTCATGAAATTGTTTTTGGAACCGGTTACTTTAACACAGAGCACATATATCAAATCAATATGCAATGTCAGCTAGACACAGTTGCATTTGAAGAGGCTTCACGAAACCCAAATGAATACTTAAAACCAGGCGAATTAATTCTAAAAGGAGAGTACAAAAATTTCAGTGATAATGAAATAACTTTCTATTTCGGAATCTGGAAAAAAGATGACACAAATTGTTGCCCATCAGGTGGGTACATCAAAGGAAAATACAAATTAATAAATAAGAGAGATGGCAGTAAATGGATTACCTCATTTATTGCTTTTGATGTTAAACTCGTTCCTGAATTTTAATGCCTAAGGTCAATCAATCCAACATCTCACTCACCGGTTGTCCGGTGCATCCGCTCGGAAATTTGATCTGCAATAAAACAGAGAGCGTAGGCGCAATATCGGTGATGGTGTGATATTGCGATGAGCTTCCTTGCTTGATTCCCGAACCATAAAATAAAATCGGCACGTGTGTGTCGTATGTATACGATGATCCGTGTGTGGTGCCTTGCGGCCCTCCTCCGGTGATCCAGCCTGGTTCTAATTGGTAAATAATATCGCCACTTCGCTTAAAATTATAACCACGGATGATCATTCCTTTCGTACCGCCTTCGGAGTAATTTCCTTGTTTGATAATGGCTTTTGGATAAACTTGTGCGACACCTTCCGTTGCCTGCAAATAATTGGTGATTAACTCCGTGGCGATCAGTAAATCGATTCCCGAAGATTTCGGATCTCCGGCAAATAATTCCTGATTCAAAAACACTTGATCGTTGCTGATGCGATCAATCACTTTCTTGCCGGGAAAATATTTTTGTAAGTGATCGTTTAATCCTGCCTCTACATTCGCCAACGGAAAATTGCCAGCGGGAATTTTATTGTCCTTCAGCGATTGTGGCACATCGACTACCGCATGATCTGCCGTAAGGAAAACCACATACTCACCCTTCCCTACTTCCTGATCTAATTTTTTCAATAAGTCTTCGATGTTTCTATCCAAGCGCAAATAAGTGTCTTCTAGCTCAACGGAATTGGGCCCGGTGCCGTGGCCAATATAATCCGGAGTAGAATACGAAATCGTTAAAAAGTCCGTGTCATTATCTTTACCTAATTGCTCACCAGATAGTGTTGCCTTCGCAAACTCGGTTAGCAAATCATCTCCCATCGCAGAATTCACCAACAACTCATAGTCGCCATTTGCTTTGCGCAGATCTTTCAGGTTATACGGAAACATCGCTTTGGCGCCTTGCAGTTTGCGCTCGTAGGGAGATTCGTCAGGACCGCTTTCAGTGTATTGAGCAATAGGTAAAAGTGTATTCCACGTTTGATTCAAATAGTTATCCGCCAATTTTTGAGCATTAAACGCATCAACCCATGTTGGCAAAGCAGTGAGGTAATAGGTGCTGCTGATAAATTTGCCTGTCTTGCTATCATACCAGTACGCTGCATTGGCCATGTGCCCAGCAGGCAACACAGCACCCCGGTCTTTCATAGAAATGCCAATGACCTTGGCCCGCTTTTGCGTGAATAATTTGAGCTCATCTGTAATAGTCGTAGACAACAACCTCCAAGGTGATACATCGCCATTGCCTTCCGGATTGCCCACTGCTTTGTAGCGATCATCTTCCACGCAATTCACCGACTTCTTTGCGTTCTTATCCCACCAATCATTGCCAATGATACCATGTACGGCTGGTGTGGTGCCGGAGTAAATCGAAGCATGGCCCGGGCCGGTATACGTTGGCACATAGTTGTAATGTGCATTCTTGAGCATGTAGCCGTTGCCGACTAATCGTTTGAATCCGCCTTCGCTAAACTTACCATCAAAACGATAGAGGTATTCCTGACGCATTTGGTCAACCACAATGCCCACCACGAGTTTCGGTTTTTTCTGTGAATAGGAATAGGCCGATAGCATCGCCAAAAAAAGGATTGCAACAATTTTCTTCATAATGCAAGTATCTAACAATAATCCGACTTGGGATTTATCTCAAAGTTAAGTTTTAGCGAATGAATTCCTTCAATTATCCTCACAAATCAATCGCTCAAATTCGGCTTCTTCGTACACTTGCTTGCGCAGAAAATGACCGGATTGATCGTAATAGATTACCACATGCACATTCGCCTCGCGCACTTCCTTGTCGGTGAGATAAATGGGGAAATCTTCTTTGCCAACATTGGCCACATACGAAAAACGAATCGGCACAACTAAACCTTTTTGAGTCGAATAAACGCCTTCTTCTTTATTCTTGGAAACTAAAAATACAAGTTCATCGTGAAGGCGACCGATGATTCGAAACTGATCGACCGGATCGATTCGTTTTTGGTTAGTTGTCAAATCGAACAGAGTCCATTGATTTGCCTTTTTTACCCACACCAGTTTTTCATTTACCACTTGCACCTCCTCAAACTCGAATGGAGTAAGCGGCTTCGCCTGCCAATCGATTACTGCGTAGCGGCCGGTTTTGTAAGCAATGCATCGTTGCTGATCAACAACCTGCACATTGCGATCAAACTGCGGCTTGAGAATTTTACTCGTATAAGCATCAAACAATCCGAATTTCTTATCCTTCCAAAGCGAAAAAAAGCCTGCTGCGGTTTGCACCACTGCATCATACTCCACCGGCAAAATTACTTTGCCTTCCAGATTAGCCAATCCTGTTTTGGTTTTACGATTGATTAAAAATAAATTCTTTCCCACCGATTCAATTTTCGAGAAATCAAGTACAAATAATTTCTTTCCGTGCGCGAGGTCGTACACCGTTTTTTTTCCTTTGCCCTCCGTAAAAAAGTACGACACCGAATCCTTCGAAGGAATAAAATGAATCCGGTGATCCAGCGGCAGTGCCAGCGACTGACTTGCGTTACTAAAAACACGAACCGAGTCGCGCTCACGCAAAAACAACAATCCGCCTTTGAACCAAATACTATCGGCAGAAGTAGACCGAATGGATTTCGCATTCAAATCATAAACTTTCAGTTGCCCCGTTGCCTGCAATACCAACCATTTTTGATACTGCGTAATCTTATCCCACAATTGATTGTCCAGATTGGAAGCTACTCCAGAGATGCTATATTTTTCATTTACTTTCCGCACCACTCCATAATTCGCAAGCGTCATGCTTTGTCGCGCGAGTGGTACCACAAATTGGAGTTCGCCATCTAAAATTCCCTCCAACGCTCCCATACGCACGAGTAAACGATCTTTTGACAACATCTTGACCTCGTCAAATACACGCTCTTGTTTCAGCGGTTGGCCATTAGCTATGGAAGCCAATTCGGATGCGGTGACTAACGTCTTTTTCTCCAGTCGAGTGAGTGCATACACGCCTTCCATATATTCAACCGCGTCAAAGGTTGGAGGTAACAATTGCCTGCCCGTAAGTGTATAGATTGCCCATGCCCCTTTAGCTTTTAAAGTGAGAAAAGATCCTATTACTCGAGCTTCTTGTAAACAGTCTGCTATGATTGCTTGACCCGATTTGTGAATTACTTTTTGACACAATGAATCGCCCACCAACCAAAATCCACTGCCGATATCTTTTGTGTAAGGCTGAAATGAACTAATCAATCGTCCGGTTCGATTCAGCAATCCGGCACTCGTAATGAGAACATCTTCATGAATGCTGCTGCAACGAACATCTTCGTCTATCGAAGTAAATTGTGGAGCTACTACTTCTTTACCCAACGAATCTAAAAAGCCATAGCGATTGTTTTGAAGAAATGGAATCCAAAAACCTCTGTTGGCATCCAACACCTGCTGTACAGAATCATTCAGAAACCACCAAGGGATTGGTTGCTCTTGCGAGATCAACAGATGCAGCGCAATATTTCGAGCCATCTTCTTGTTTTCATAATCACCTCCTTGTTGAAAATAATTATTGAAAGATTCGATCGACCCATCGGCTGTGCTGATTTCAAAAATTTGGCGGTTGGTTTCTTTGAGATAAGGGCTTGATGGAAACTCGCGTGCAAAAGATTGATAGCTCGCCAGTTTGCGATCGCGCGTTTTCTCTTGAAACAACAACGTGTGATATTTCTTTTGCGCTTCTCCTGCTCTTGATGAAGAAGGGTAGCGTTGAAAATAATCCGCGAAAGCTTGCCACGTATTTTTCTTCAAGGCATCCAAATAACTTACTTCATCGCGCAGTTCAATGGCAGCTGCTTTTTGCGATGCCTGCGAATAGTTGGATATAAAAAACTGATACGACTCTTCTGTATTAATCTTTTTGGCGCGTTCAAAAGCAGCGCTATCCACCTGCGTCCTAAACTTTAACAATAAGGTTTCATCAATTTTATCCTTCGCCAATCGTTCGCGCTGCTTAGGTGTTGACCGACTGAAAGCAGATTGGGCCAATCGGATCGAACGATAAGCTGAATCAATCTGAGCCGAAGGATTTGCCGTAGCAAAAAACCATTGCGCCAGAGTAAGCTTCGCCTCCACATGCGTGCTGTCTTTTTGGATGGCGCGCGATAAAAGTTCTTTTGCAGCCGACCACTTGCCATCTTGCATCTTCGATTGCGCTTGACGCACCCAACTGTCTTGCGCAGCTAGCCAGTGGCAGCCGCAGGACAACAGAAGAAGAAAAAATATCCGCTTATTTCGCATACGATCAACGCATGGTAAAATTAACTACTCGAAACGGATTAATACGTGTTCTCTTAAAAATCAAAACGATTGCTCAATAATTGATGAGGTGTTTCTCAACGTCATAATTACAATCTTTTTGAACTTTGAAGGAAATCTGATTCAAATCTATAGAGCGACACAAAGAAGAGCTTATTCAAACTCCTATTTTTCATCTTTACGCCATTGCATGCAATCCTTCTGAAACAAAAAAAGCCTCTGAATTTCTCAGAAGCTTTTCTGTCGAGGTGAGAGGATTCGCTGAGGCG
>PJQF01000338.1_pt1 | contig 14619 bp, 11 predicted proteins | sample 1503741 | NCBI WGS metagenome assembly PJQF01 (sample SAMN07775949, study PRJNA414020) | Biofilm metagenome, whole genome shotgun sequencing project. | isolation source: biomolecule (vanillin) treated reverse osmosis membrane biofilm | place: India: Nagpur | collected 2017-03-21 | reverse complement strand
GCCAAGGCTCGGGCACCACTTTGGTCCGACGGATCGGCGGCGTGGCCTTCAGGCAGACACGGCCACTGGCGTCGAGCGCCAGCATTTCTGCATCTTGCAGCTCTTCAGCCGTGTTGAGGGTCAGCCGACGGCCAACCGACGCTTGGGCAGCGTCGGTCGGTGCGTCGAAGGTTGCGGACGACAAACGTTGGTGCAACTCGCTGAAGGAAGTGCAGCCCGCCAGTTCGGCGCGCTGCTCTGCAGTCATCGGGAGGTGCGCCAGATACTCGGAGAGCGTCTCGGGGGTGGCTTGAGAATTACTCATCGGCAGGCAACTGATAGCTCCAGGTCTCGGTCAGGACATGTTCTGTCTTGGCCTGATCTGGGTTAGAGAGTGGAGTGGCTGAGGCCGCTTCTGGCTGCTTGGCGTCCTTGTCTTTCGCGTCTTTGGCGTCTTTAGCTTCTTTCGCGTCTTTCTTGGCCTGTTTCTCGTGTTGCTTGGCCAACAGCTTGTCGGCTTTGAGCACCTGGGTCGAGACCTTCTCAGGCTCAGGTTTGACGATGTCCTCAACCAACGCCGCACGCATTTCGGTTGGCTTGCCTGCGTCTTTGATCTTCATGCGCAGGGTCAGGCGCCAGCCTTTGGTGTGCTCGTTGTAGCGCACGCTGTTTTCAACGATTTCGGCGTTGTCGCCAACACTCACCTGGCTGCGAACCGGGGCGTCCGCCGGCAGGTTCTTCAGGGCCGGGCCCTCGAAGTCCACCAGGTAGGCCACGCTGCCGTCAGGCTGACGGATCAGGTTGGATTGCTTCACGTCACCGGTGGAACGCAGGGTCTGCTTGACCCAGGCGCTGTCGGCCGGGTGCAGGGCCTTTTCGTCCATGGTCCAGTGCAGGCGGTAGCTGACGTCCAGCGGCTCGCCGACTTTCGGCAGTTCGGCCGGGCTCCAGAACGCAACGATGTTGTCGTTGGTTTCGTCGGCGGTCGGAATCTCTACCAGGTCGACGGAACCCTTGCCCCAGTCGCCTTCAGGCTCGATCCAGGCGCTTGGGCGCTTGTCGTAGTTGTCGTCCAGGTCTTCGTAGTGGCTGAAGTCGCGGCCACGTTGCAGCAAGCCGAAACCACGCGGGTTCTCGACGCTGAAGTTACTGACTGACAGGTGTTTAGGGTTGTTCAGTGGGCGCCAGATCCACTCGCCATTGCCGGCATGGATCGACAGACCGCTGGAGTCGTGCAGTTCACGACGGTAATTGAGCACTTTCGACGGCTGGTTCGCGCCGAACAGGTACATGCTGGTCAGCGGGGCAATGCCCAGCTTGGTGACCTTGTCGCGCAGGAACATCTGCGACTTGACGTCGACAATGGTGTCGGTGCCAGGGCGCAGGGTCAGGCGATAGGCGCCGGTCGCGCGTGGCGAATCCAGCAGGGCGAAGATCACCAGCTGTTTTTCGCCCGGTTTTGGACGCTCGATCCAGAACTCGGTGAAACGCGGGAACTCTTCGCCGGACGGCAATGCAGTGTCGATCGCCATGCCACGGGCGGACAGGCCATAGGCCTGGCCTTTGCCAACGACGCGGAAGTAGCTGGCGCCGAGCATGGTCATGATTTCGTCTTGCTTGTCGTCTTTGTTGATCGGGTAAAGCACACGGAAACCGGCATAACCCAGTTGTTCGGTGGACTTTGGATCATATTTCACGTCACCGAAATCGAAACGCGTCGGGTCGTACTTGATTTCATGAACACTGTCGGCGGTCACTTCGTTGATTTTCACCGGCGTGTCGAAGTGCATGCCCTGGTGATAGAAGGACAGTTTGAACGGCGTGTTCTGATCGGCCCATTCGGCTTTTTCGTTACGGAAACGAATCTTCTGATAGTCGGCGAATTTCATTTCGCGAAATTCGTTAGGCAGATTGCTGCGCGGAGCTTCGTATTTCTGCCCGGCCAGCTCTTTTGCCTTGGCCGACACATCATCCAGACTGAATGCCCACAGTTGACCCGCGCCGAACAGGCAAAACAGGGCAGAGCCCGTTACCAGTGCGTTTCGTAACCGTTTGGCAGACAATTTTGGTGCATTACAGGGACTAACAATCACGAGCAACCCTCGCCGAAAACAGATCAAAAAACCAACGGCCAGCTATCTATATGCCAGGTTGGCGAGCATTGTTCCGACTCCCCTGGGTCAAAATGATTCCCCAATGGTCGACGGACAAGTCTCTACCTAAGTCAAAAATGGACCAAACAACGCTGATCCCCGTAGCGCGCGATTATCTAGTAGCCCGCGAGACAACGCATCAGGGGCAGCGAAGTATTTGTAGCGAAACCCTGCGTTTTTAGGCATTAACGTCGTTTTTCATACATTCATGTCTGTAAGAGGAAGGTCACAGGGCCATCATTGACCAAATGCACCTGCATATCCGCGCCAAAACGCCCTGACGCCACCTTGCCATGCAATTGTTGCGCTTGTAACAACAAGTACTCAAAAAGCGCTGCTCCGAGTGCCGGAGGGGCCGCCGTGGAGAAGCTCGGCCGCAGCCCGCTTTTGGTGTCCGCCGCCAGGGTGAACTGCGACACCAGCAACAAACCACCACCGATATCCTTCAAGGACAGGTTCATCTTGCCCTCGTCGTCACTGAATACCCGGTAGTTAAGCAGCTTGTGCAACAGTTTGTCGGCGCTCTCGGGCGTATCTGAAGGTTCGACGGCTACCAGCACCAACAAACCCTGGTCAATTGCCCCTACGACTTCGCCCGCAACCTCGACGCGGGCGCCACGCACCCGCTGCAACAGGCCCTTCATGCTTCTTCAGGGGGCAGATCAAGCAGGCGTCGTGCCATCTCGCCGGTCGCGCGCACCAACGCATCGGTGATGCCCGGTTCGGACGCGGCATGGCCGGCTTCGCGGATCACTTGCAGCTCACTGTTGGGCCACGCCTGATGCAGCTCCCAGGCATTGTCCAGCGGGCAGATCATATCGTAGCGGCCATGAATGATTACGCCAGGCAGATGGGCGATCTTGTGCATGTCGCGAATCAGCTGGTTGGGCTCCAGGAAGGAGTCGTTGGTGAAGTAGTGGCACTCGATACGCGCAATGGACAGCGCGCGCTGCGGCTCGGAAAAACGCTCGACATGCTGCGGGCTCGGGCACAGGCCCAACATACGACCTTCCCAGCCGGACCAGGCTTTGGCCGCGTGCATCTGGGCGATCTGGTCGTTGCCGGTCAGGCGCTTGTGGTAAGCCGCAACCATGTTGTGGCGCTCATCCGCAGGGATCGGCGCAAGGTAATCCTGCCAGTAATCGGGGAACATGCGGCTCGCGCCGTCCTGGTAGAACCAGTGAATGTCTTGCGGGCGAGCCAGGAAGATGCCGCGCAGGATCAGGCCATGCACACGCTCAGGATGGGTTTGTGCGTAGGCCAGGGAAAGGGTCGACCCCCAGGAGCCGCCGAACAGCACCCATTTTTCGATGCCCAGGTGCTCGCGGATGCGCTCAAGGTCGGCGACCAAGTCCCAGGTGGTGTTGTTTTCCAGGCTTGCGCGAGGGGTGGAGCGCCCGCAACCGCGCTGGTCGAAGGTCACAATGCGGTAAAGGTTCGGATCAAAGTAGCAGCGGCTCTGCGCGTCGCAACCGGAGCCCGGGCCGCCATGAATGAAGACGACGGGCAAGCCCTCGGGGGAGCCACTTTCATCGACGTACAGCGTGTGGGTGTCATCGACTGCCAGATCGTGCCGGGCGTAGGGTTTGATCTGCGGGTACCAAGTCTGCATTGCGCGCTCCGTAGGGGGTCGGGTTCATCCCTGAGGGGACGTCTTTTATTTTGCCGTCTGGCACTATAAACCCGAATTGTGCAATGAGCATGTCCTTGAGCGCTTAGACCTGTGTCAGCCCTTCGCTCCTCAGGTAATCCAGCAGACAGTCATACAGTTGATCCACCTCCGCCACTTGGCCGCGCGCGCGCAAACAGCCGTGGATCAGGCCCTTGCCCGGATACATCAGCGCGGACACGCCCGCCGCTTGCAGGCGTTCGGCGTAGAGCCTGCCGTCATCACGCAGCGGGTCGAACTGGGCCACGGCGATCAATGCCTTGGGCAAACCGCTGAAATCCTCGGCCAGCAGTGGCAGGGCATAGGGCGATGGATGGCCGGCGCCCGGCAGGTAGAGCGCCCGGTAGCCGTCGGTGTCGGCCGTGCTGAGCAGCGGCGCATCCCTGCAGTCACGCCGCGACGGCAAATCAGACGCGCCGCCCAGCCCTGGATAAATCAGCACTTGAGCCAGGGGCAGCGGCTGGCCGTCATCGCGCAGGCCCAGACACAGCGCCGCAGCCAGATTGCCGCCCGCGCTGTCACCGATCACCGCCAGACGTTGCAGGTGGATGGCGTGCGGCCCCTCGCCCGCCTGGATCGCTTGCCACACCGCGCGGCAATCCTCGTAAGCCGCCGGGAACGGGTGTTCGGGTGCCAGGCGATAATCGATGGCGAGCACCAGCACCTGCAGCGTACTGGCCAACTCGAAACACATGAAATCATGGGAATCCAGCCCGCCGACCACCCAACCGCCGCCGTGCATATAAAGGAGACAGGGCCAGCCCTCCGTCGGCGCCGGAGCCGTGGGTAAGTAACTGCGCACGCCTACGCCGCCCAGTGCGAAGTCCGAGACTTGCAGCCCTTCAGGCTTCGGTGGCGTGAAGGCCTGGCACATACGGTTGTAGTTGTGGCGTAAGCCTGCCAGCGACGCGTCGTCACGGGTGAAGGCGTCGGTTTTGGCGACGAAAGCGCGCATCGGCGAAGAAATAGGGTATTCGGACATACGTAAATGTCTCTGACAATGGCGATCAACCGGTGGGAGCGGGCTTGCTCGCGAAAGCGGTGTATCAGCCGCCTGATGAGTTGGTTGACCCACCGCATTCGCGAGCAAGCCGGCTCCCACCTTTGCGCTGTGATGTTTGATCTACCGTGGCCGGCTTAAGGTTTGAGGCTGGCCTGCACTGCTGCCATGCCATCGCTGCCATCAAACGCCGTAACCCCGGCCAACCAGCGCTGCAAATCCTCAGGGTGGTCACGCAGCCATTGCTTGGCCACATCCTGCGGCGACTGGCGCTCCATGATCGGTACCATCAACTGGCTTTCCTGGGCGGCGGTGAAGGTCAGGTTTGCCAGCAGGCGGTTGGCGTTAGGGCAACGTTCGCCAAAGTCCGGCGCGGTGACGGTGGAAACCGTAGCGCGACCTTCGTCCGGGCCGAACACATCTTCACTGCCGGTGAGGTAGGCCATTTTCATATTGATGTTCATCGGGTGTGGGGTCCAGCCAACAAACACCACGAACTCCTTGCGATTCACCGCCCGCTGCACCGCCGCCAGCATACCCGCCTCACCGGAGGCGACCAGTTTGAAGTCGCCGAGGCCGAAGTGGTTGGTGTCGATCATTTTCTGGATATCGGTATTGGCACCGCTGCCGGGCTCGATACCGTAGATCTTGCCGCCCAGTTTGTCCTTGAAGCGGGCGATGTCGGCGAACGTTTTCAATCCGGCATCGGCCACGTACTGCGGCACCGCCAGGGTGGCTTGGGCATCGGAGAGGCTGGGCGTGTCGAAGACCTTGACCTGCCTGGCGGCCAGGAATGGCGCGATATTGTTGTCCATCGCCGGTTTCCAGTAGCCGAGGAAGATCTCCAGGCGCTTGTCGCGGATGCCGGCAAAGATGATCTGCTGCACCGCACTGGTCTGCTTGCTGTCGTAGCCCAGGCCGTTGAGCAGCACGTCGGCCATGCCCGAGGTGGCGATCACGTCGGTCCAACTGACCACGCCCATGCGCACCGCTTTGCAGGAGGCCGGTTCAGCGGCCATGGCTTGTGCACTCAGGAGTGCGGCGCCGATGAGGGTCAACAGGTAACGGTTGAACGGTCTTTTCATCAAAGAGGTCTCACTCGGCAGCTTTATTGTGGGGAGTGGCGTCTGACGCGCCCTGCCCACAACCTTACCCAGCGGGACCTCTGCTAACACGACCTGTGGCGACCGGCAGTTGCACTGGGGCGACCGTGAGGCCGCCATCGCGGGCAAGTCGAACGCTATTTCAGCAGCACCGAAAATTACCGGTAGTGCTTGTGCCCCCAGTTCAGGAACCCTTCCAACAATTGCTTCAACACCACCCGTGTCGGCTCGGCCAGATCAGGCCGATAACGAAACGGCTCGAACTCTTCCATATAAGCGCTCTGGCACAGCTCCAATTGCACGGCGTGGATATCCTGCGCCGGGTCGCCGTAGTGGCGGGTGATGTGCCCGCCCTTGAAGCGCCCGTTGAGCACGTGGGTGTACTGCGGATGCGTGGCGCAGATGGCTTCCAACTGGCTGGCCAGCTGAGGATCACAAGCGGCGCCGTTGAAAGTGCCGAGGTTGAAGTCCGGCAGCTTGCCGTCGAACAGGTGCGGGATCACCGAGCGGATCGAGTGCGCATCAAACAGCAATGCATAGCCAAACTCAGCCTTGAGCCGCGCCAGTTCTTCTTGCAGGGCGCGGTGGTACGGGCCCCAGATTTTTTGCAGGTAGGTGGCGCGCTCCGCCGGGGAAGGCTCCAGGCCTTCGCGGAACAACGCTACGCCGTCGAACAACGTCGCCGGGTATAGCCCGGTGGTGGCACCGGCGTACAAGGGTTTGTCGTCCGACGGCCGGTTCAGGTCGATGACAAACCGCGAGTACTCGGCCGACAAGGTGCTGGCGCCCATTTCCTCGGCAAAATCATACAGCGTGGGGATGTGCCAATCGGTGTCCGGCAGGCTTTGCGCTTCGGGGATCAACCCGGCTTCCACCGCGGGTGTCAGGCGCAGGCCGGCGTGGGGCATGCTGATCAGCAGCGGCACGCGGCCTTGTTTGAAGTTCAGAACCTTATCCACAGCAGTACTCCTCGTTCACAAAGGCAGCCTTAAACAGTGACATCGACGCCGTGGCGCACGACGCGTTTATCCAGCTCGCCGCCCAGCCAGTAGGCCAGGTCGGCGGGACGATCAATCTGCCAGGCGACAAAGTCGGCGACCTTGCCCGCCTCCAGCGAACCATGGGTCTGGCCCATGCCCAGCGCGGTGGCCGCGTGTTGCGTGGCGCCCGCCAGGGCTTCTTCCGGGGTCATCCGGAACAGGGTGCAGGCCATGTTCAGCATCAGGCGCACCGACAACGCCGGTGAGGTGCCGGGGTTGAGGTCACTGGCGATGGCGATCTTCACGCCGTGTTTGCGCAGGGCTGCCATCGGCGGCAACTGGGTTTCGCGCAGGAAGTAGAAGGCGCCCGGCAACAGCACCGCGACGGTGCCGGAAGCGGCCATGGCGATGGCATCTTCTTCGGTCATGAACTCCAGATGGTCGGCCGACAACGCCTGGTAACGCGCGGCCAGGCTGGAGCCGTGCAGCGACGACAGTTGTTCGGCGTGCAGCTTCACCGGCAGGCCCAGTTGCTGGGCGACTTTAAACACCCGCTCCACCTGTTCCGGGGAAAACGCCAGGTATTCGCAGAACGCATCCACCGCGTCCACCAGCCCCTCCGCTGCCAGGGCCGGCAGCATCTCAGTGCAGATGTGGTCGATGTAATCATCCGCGCGGTCCTTGTACTCCGGCGGCAACGCATGGGCCGCCAGGCAGGTGGCACGCACGCTGACCGGCAGCGCTTCGCCGAGGCGCCGAATCACCCGCAGCAATTTGCGCTCACTGGCCAGGTCCAGGCCGTAGCCGGATTTGATCTCCACCGTGGTCACGCCGTCGCGCAGCAGACTGCGCAGGCGCTTGTGCGCGCTGGCAAACAATTCATCTTCGCTGGCGGCACGCGTGGCGCGCACGGTGCTGGCAATACCGCCACCCTTGGCGGCGATTTCGGCGTAGCTCACGCCTTCCAGGCGCTGCTCGAATTCGCCGCTGCGATTGCCACCGAACACCGTGTGGGTGTGGCAGTCAATCAGCCCGGGGGTGACCCACGCGCCTTGCAGGTCATGCACCTGGGCGTAATCCGCCGCTGGCGCCTGGCTACGGGGGCCGATCCACTCGATCAGCGAACCCGCGGTGACCATGGCGGCATCCTCGATGATCGAGTATTTGCCCTGGGCCATGGTTGCGACGTGGCAGTGTTGCCAAAGCGTTTTCATCAACGCCTCCCTAAGTTATCGATGAGACAAAGCCGAGTCGTAATGGACCTTGGCGCCCTGCCCGGCAACGGGCTTGACCCACAGCAGGTAGGCGAGCACCAGCAGCACGATCCAGACGGCGCCGACCAGCAAAGCGGCCTGGGTGTCCGGGAAGTAACCCAGCACGCCAAACACGAACAGCATGAACACAATGGCGGCCGCTGGCGCGTAGGGCCAGAACGGTACCGGGAATTTCAGCTCGGCGACCTGCGCCTGGGTCATCGAACGGCGCATCGCGACCTGAGTGAACAAAATCATCAACCACACCCACACCGTGGCGAAGGTCGCGATCGAGGCAATCAGCAGGAACACGTTTTCCGGGATCAGGTAGTTGAGCACCACGCCGCCAAGCAGCGCCGCGCCCATCACCACCACGGTCATCCAGGGCACGCCTTGCTTGGACAACTGAGCAAAGCCCTTGGGCGCCTGACCTTGCTGGGCCAGGCCGTACATCATGCGGCCGGCGCCGAAGATGTCGCTGTTGATGGCTGAGACTGCCGCCGAGATCACCACGATGTTAAGAAGGGTCGCCGCCGAGCCGATGCCAAGGTTGCTGAAGATCTGCACGAACGGGCTGCCCTGGCTGCCGATCTGTGGCCACGGGTAGAGGGCCATCAGCACAAACAGGGTCAGCACATAGAACAACAGGATGCGCAGCGGCACCGCGTTGATCGCCTTGGGGATAACGCGTTGCGGGTCCTTGGCTTCACCGGCGGTGATGCCGATGATTTCGATGCCGCCGAAGGCAAACATCACCACCGCGAACGAGGCGATCAAACCGCCGACCCCATTAGGCATGAAGCCGCCATGGGCCCACAGGTTGCTCAGGCCACTGGCCTGAGTCTCATCTGCCGAGTGGATGCCGAACAGCATGATGCCGAAGCCGCCGAGAATCATCGCCACGATGGCGCCAACCTTGAGCAGCGACAGCCAGAACTCCATCTCGCCAAACACTTTGACGCTGCACAGGTTCAGGCCGCCGATCAAAAACACAATGCCGAGCACCCACACCCAACGCGCGACGTCAGGAAACCAGAAGCCCATGTAAATGCCGAAAGCGGTAACGTCGGCGAGGCAGACGATGATCATTTCAAACGCATACGTCCAGCCGAGGATAAACCCGGCCATGGGGCCCAGGTAGGTGCTGGCGTATTGGCCGAAAGAGCCGGACACCGGGTTGTGCACGGCCATTTCGCCAAGGGCGCGCATGACCATGAACACAGCGGCACCGCCAATCAGGTAGGCCAGCAGAACGGCAGGGCCCGCCATCTGGATGGCCGAGGCGGAGCCATAGAACAGCCCGGTGCCGATCGCGGAACCGAGTGCCATGAAGCGAATATGTCGGGCACTGAGCCCGCGTTTCAAACCCTTTTCTTGCTGGTGCATTTCTCTTCCCTAATTATTTTTATCCCGAGAAAATCCATCGCTATCGCACATTAAATGTGGGCGCTGTCGAGCTTTAGCGAGGCTGCGAAGGCGGTGTGTCAGGCAACAAAAATGTTGCCTGTGCCGACGCCTTCGCAGCCTCGCTGGGGCTCGACAGCTCCCACATTGGACAGCGGCGAGCTTAGAGGCTTGGCAGCAACGTGGCCGGCACCAGCTCATTCAGGCAGCGGCTGGCGAGCAGCTCAGTGGCGGCAATGATGTCCGGGGCAAAGAAGCGGTCCTTGTCGTAGAACCCCACTTTGGCGCGCAGGATGCCACGGGCTTTTTCCAGCTTCGGCGAAGTTTTCAAGCCTTCGCGCAGGTCCAGGCCCTGGCAGGCCGCCAGCCATTCAACGGCAAGGATGCCACGCGTGTTCTCAGCCATTTCCCACAGACGCTTGCCGGCAGCCGGGGCCATGGACACGTGGTCTTCCTGGTTGGCGGACGTCGGCAGGCTATCAACGCTATGCGGATGGGACAGCGCCTTGTTCTCGCTGGCCAGGGCTGCCGCCGTGACCTGGGCGATCATGAAACCGGAGTTCACCCCGCCATTGCCCACCAGGAACGGCGGCAGTTGCGACATGTGCTTGTCCATCATCAGCGAGATACGACGCTCGCTCAGGGAGCCGATTTCAGCGATGGCCAGTGCCATGTTATCCGCGGCCATGGCCACCGGTTCGGCGTGGAAGTTACCGCCGGAGATCACGTCGCCTTCGGCTGCGAACACCAGTGGGTTATCCGACACGGCGTTGGCTTCCACCACCAGCACTTCGGCGGCCTGGCGGAATTGAGTCAGGCAGGCGCCCATGACTTGCGGCTGGCAGCGCAGGGAGTAAGGGTCTTGCACCTTGTCGCAATTCTGGTGCGACTGCGAGACCTGGCTGCTTTCGCCCAGCAGATCGCGATAGGCCGCAGCCGAATCGATCTGCCCGCGTTGGCCACGCGCCGCGTGAATCCGTGCGTCGAACGGCGAGCGCGAGCCCAGCACGGCTTCCACGGTCAAGCCACCACACGCGAGTGCGCCGGCGAACAAATCTTCGCCTTCGAACAGGCCGCGCAGGGCGTACGCGGTGGACACCTGCGTGCCGTTGAGCAGCGCAAGGCCTTCCTTGGCGGCGAGGGTCAGCGGCGCCAGGCCGGCGACTTTCAGCGCTTCAGTGGCTTCCAGCCATTCGCCTTTATAGCGCGCCTTGCCTTCGCCGAGCAGCACCAACGACATGTGTGCCAGGGGCGCCAGGTCACCGGATGCACCGACCGAACCTTTGAGCGGGATGTGGGGGTACACCTGGGCATTGATCAAGGCGATCAGCGCGTCGATCACCTGGCGGCGAATCCCCGAGAAGCCACGGCTCAGGCTGTTCACCTTGAGCACCATGACCAGCCGCACCAGCGCATCGCTGATCGGCTCACCGACGCCGGCGGCGTGGGACAGCACCAGGGAACGCTGGAGGTTTTCCAGGTCTTCGCTGGCGATGCGGGTCGAGGCCAGCAGGCCAAAACCGGTGTTGATGCCGTAGGCCGTGCGATTCTCGGCGAGAATCTGCTCCACGCAGGCAACGCTGGCTTCGATCTGCGCCGTGGCGCTGTCATCCAGGCTGAGGGTTACCGGCTGCTGGTAGATAGCCCGCAGTTGGGCAAGGCTCAGTTGGCCTGGAATCAGATTTAGCGCAGTCACATTCATACTCCTTGTGAATTGTTCTTTTGAATACTTCTGTTGAATAAGTGCTCAGTGCAAATTCGGTAATACGTGGTGCAGCAAAGCGCTGTCGTTGAGCAGCTCGGCGGCGCTCGCGATGTCCGGCGCCAGCCAGCGGTCCTGCTCATAGGCCGGGACTGTTTCGCGCAACAGGCGCCAGGCACAGTGAGTGCCTGCGCCGAAACGCTGGTCCTTGAGAAACTCGAAGGCCTGGGCCGCCAGCAGGTATTCGATGGCGAGAATCTGGGTGACGTTGGCCAACAGCTGATGCAGCTTGAGCGCGGCATTGGTGCCCATGCTCAGGTGGTCTTCCTGCAGGCCGGAGGTGACGAAGTTGTCGAGCACCGCCGGTTGGGCCAGTTGGCGGTTTTGCCCGCACAGGGATGCCGCGACGTACTGCACGATCATCATCCCGGAGTTGACCCCGGGGTTGCTGACCAGGAACGCCGGCAAGCCGCTGACATGCGGGTTGATCAGGCGGTCCAGGCGGCGCTCGGCCACCGCGCCGATTTCAGCCATGGCAATGGCGAGCATGTCGGCCGCCAGCGCTACGGACTGACCGTGCGGGTTGGCCTGGGACACTACGCGGTAGTCGTCCGGAGTGCCGAGCACCAGCGGGTTGTCCGTGGCGCTGTTGAGTTCGGTCTCGATCTGGCGGGTGGCGTGTTCTACCTGGTCGCGGGCTGCACCGTGAATCTGCGGGATCGAGCGAATGCTCAGAGCGTCCTGGGTGCGGATGCCCTTGCTGCTGGCGATTACTTCACTGCCGTCGAGCAAGGCGCGCAGGTTGATACCCACGTGTTGCATGCCGGGGTGCGGCTTGAGGGCGATGATGGCTTCGTCAAACGCATCGATCTGGCCGCGCTGGGCCTCGAAGCTCATGGCGCCGATTACGTCGGCCCATTGCAGCAAGTGATGCGCGTCGGCCAGGGCCAGGCAGCTCAGGCCGGTCATGCACGGCGTGCCGTTGACCAGGCACAGGCCGTCCTTGGCGCCGAGCACCACCGGCTGCAAACCTTCTGCGCTTAGGGCCTGTTGCGCCGCAACGATGCGGCCCTGGTAGCTCACATTGCCAACGCCGAGCAAGGCCACGCCGACGTGGGCCATGTGGGTCAGGTAACCCACCGAACCCTGGGACGGCACTTGCGGCGTGATGCCGTGGTTAAGCAGCGCCAGCAACGAATGCACCACCTGCGGATGCAGGCCGGATTTGCCGTGGCTGTAGTTGATGATGGCCGCGCAAATAATCGCGCGGGTCTGCTCGTCGCGGAGCACCGGGCCGACGCCACAGGCGTGGCTGAGCAGGGTGTTGCGCGACAGCTGGCTGAGTTGCTCGCCCTTGAGCGACACGTTGCACAGCGCGCCCAGGCCGGTGTTCACGCCATAGGCGCGTTCACCGCGGGTGACAATGCGCTGCACGATGGCCTGGGCATTGTCGATGCGCGCCCAGGCGTGGCCCGACAGTTCGAGCACCGCGCCATGACGGGCCACGGCGACCACGTCCTGCCAGCGCATCGGGGCGTCGGCGATGATGATTTTTTCTGCCTGGGACATCTTCATACCTTCTTCAATTCTTGTGCAGCCTTACCGGCCTCTTCGCGGGCAAGCCCGCTCCAACAGGGGAACGCATTCCAAATGTGGGAGCGGGCTTGCTCGCGAAGAGGCCAGCCGGCTCACCTCAAAATCCGGATCAGACCACCGCCGCCCGCCGCTGAACAAACCGGTCCACATACTCATCCGCCGGCGAATGCAAGATCTCGCGCGGCGTGCCGACCTGGATCAGCTTGCCGTCCTTGAGAATCGCAATGCGGTTGCCGATACGCACGGCCTCGTCGAGGTCGTGGGTGATGAACACGATGGTCTTGTGCAGGGTCTTTTGCAGCTCGAGCAACTGGTCCTGCATCTCGGCGCGGATCAGCGGGTCGAGCGCACTGAAGGCTTCGTCCATCAGAATGATGTCGGTGTCAGCCGCCAAGGCGCGAGCCAGGCCCACACGTTGGCGCATGCCGCCGGAAAGCTGGTGCGGGTATTTGTTTTCGTAGCCTTTGAGGCCCACGGTTTCGATCCAGTGCAGCGCGCGTTCGGCGCAGACCTGCTTGGTTTCGCCACGCACTTTCAAGCCATAGGCGACGTTGTCGAGCACGCTCTTGTGGGGCAGCAGGCCGAAGCTCTGGAACACCATGCTGATCTTGTGCCGACGGAATTGGCGCAAGGCTTCCATGTCCAGTTGCAGGATGTCTTCGCCGTCCACCAGGATCGCGCCGCTGGTGGGATCAATCAGGCGGTTGAAGTGGCGCACCAAGGTCGACTTGCCGGAGCCCGACAAGCCCATGATCACAAAGATCTCGCCGGTACCGATGCTCAGGGACAGGTCATTCACGCCGACCACGCAGCCGGTCTCGGCCAGCACCTGGTCCTTGGTCTTGCCCTGGCCAACCAGGGCCAGCGCGTCCTTGGAGCGGTTGCCGAAGATCTTGAAGACGTTCTTAACTTCAATTTTGCTGACAGTAGTCATTTGTTCGCCTCATGCCGTGGACGACCATAGGCCTGGGTAATGCGGTCGATGACCACTGCAAGAATCACGATCGCCAGCCCGGCTTCGAGGCCACGGCCAACGTTGAGGGTCTGGATGCCGACGAGGACGTCTTCACCCAGGCCACGGGCACCGATCATCGAGGCAATCACCACCATCGACAGCGCCATCATGGTGGTCTGGTTGATCCCGGCCATGATGCTCGGCAGCGCCAGCGGCAGTTGCACGCCGAACAGCTGCTGCCAGCGGTTGGCACCGAAGGCATTGATGGCTTCCATGACCTCGCCGTCGACTTGGCGAATGCCCAAATCCGTCAGGCGAATCAGCGGTGGCGCGGCGTAGATCACCGTGGCGAAAATCGCCGGCACCTTACCGAGGCCGAACAGCATCAGCACCGGAATCAGGTACACGAAGCTGGGCATGGTTTGCATGATGTCGAGCAACGGCATCAGCACCGAACGCAGGCGATTGCTGCGTGCCGACAGAATGCCCAGCGGAATGCCGATCAGCACCGAGATCACCGTGGCAACCATCATCAGTGCGAGCGTTTGCATCAGTTTGTCCCACAGGCCCACCGCACCCACCAGGAACAGCAAGCCAACGATGACCGCCGTGGTCAGCACCTTGCGGGTGGCGTGCCAGGCGATCCCGCCGACGATGATTAGCATCAGCCACCAGGGCGCCGCGCGCAGCAACCCTTCCAGGTTGACGATGGCCCATAGCAGGGTGTCGGAGATGTGCCGGAACACATCGCCATAGTTGGTGACCAGCGAGTCCACCCAACCGTTGACCCAGTCGGCGATGGAAAACGTAAAACTCTCAGGAAAC
>PJQF01000336.1_pt1 | contig 14674 bp, 11 predicted proteins | sample 1503741 | NCBI WGS metagenome assembly PJQF01 (sample SAMN07775949, study PRJNA414020) | Biofilm metagenome, whole genome shotgun sequencing project. | isolation source: biomolecule (vanillin) treated reverse osmosis membrane biofilm | place: India: Nagpur | collected 2017-03-21 | reverse complement strand
TAGAGCAAAGCACAAAGGAGGCCACACCGATGAATATCCCGATCCCGGCTGAAACGCCTGACCCGAATATCGACAACCCGACCCTGCCGCCCAGCGAACCGCAACCGATTCCGGAGAAAGAGCCGCCGGAAAACGAACCGCCGCCCGTGCAAGAGCCGCCCACCACGGTGCCGCCGGTCATCGTCTGAAATAAACCTGGCGAACGCACTTGCCCGCAATCAAGCACTTTGCGGGCAAGCACTACAGACACTTCCTACGATCGGTAAAGACAGCTCTTAACTCTACGCCCCTCCTCATCATCAGAAAATCTGCTCGCGTGGACCTCGGCCTTGCTTCTGTTTGGCGCGGTCCCCTTCAATCACAACGCGAGTGCTGACCATGTCGATAACATCGTTGCTCCCCCAGGCTCCCCTGCCAATGCTGTCGAACCCCAACCCAACGGGCTCAAATGATCCCGCACCCAAACAGCCACCCGAGGGGCTTCAACGCGACAGCCTCAATCCCCGCAAACCGCTGCACAACGAAACGCCTGAAAGCCCCCTGACCGCCGAGACGCCGACAACGTCGGAACCGTCGCCAGACGTCATCGCCAAGATGAACAGAATCACCGAACTGTTAAGCCCGGACAGTCTCATCCAGATGATGCGCGATCCATACGCCAGGAACACTGCGCAGAGCCTCAAGGACATGCGGGAGTTGTTGAGCGAGGAATCACTTAACACCCTGACCAGTGACCCTGCCGAGATGTCACGTTTGCGGGATAACATCGGCCAGTTATTAAGCGAAAAACACATCCAGGCCAGACAGGCTGAAGCCGCAGTGATCCCAAACCCCAACCTGACGCAAGAAAGGATCCGGGAACGCACGCGCAAGGTCGACCCCACAGAAAGCTACGTGGCTTACAAGCAAATCGAAACCGAAAGGCAACAGGAGCGTGCCAATGCTCAACAGCGCATCCGGCTGAGCACCCCGCTCAGCAAAAACCTGATGGCTATTGGCAAGCCATTTCAGAACGCCGAGACCGACCGCAACCCAGCGGCAAAATCGAAAGCCCTGCAACCCAAGGAGGACAGCACGCCCTCCGGCATCGACAAAAACCCGGCGGATGCCAACACCGGAGCCTCAGCCGACGCCGTCACCAAAATGAACAGAATCAACCATCTGCTAAGCCGCGACAGCCTCATCCAGATGCTGCGCGAACCGGATTCCGAGCAAACCACGCAGCGCAAAACCGAGTTGCAGGAACTGTTGAGCGAGGACTCGCTTAAAACCCTGGCGACGGATCCCGTAGAACTGGCCAAGCTGAAAAACACCATCAGCCAAATCTTCAGCGAGACCCATCTGCAAGCCCTGCAACGCGAGGCCGATGCCATGCCAACGTCAGCACCGCCGAAGGCCGAGACCGACAGCAACCCTTCGGCAAAATCGAAAGCCCTGCAACCCAAGGAGGACAGCCAGCCCTCCAGCATCGACGAAAGCCCGGCGGACGCCAACACCAAAGCCTCAGCCGACGCCATCACCAAAATGAACAGAATCAACCACCTGCTAAGCCGCGACAGCCTCATCCAGATGCTGCGCGAACCGGGTTCCGAAGAAACCGCACAGCGCGGAGCCGAACTGCAGGAACTGTTGAGCGAAGACTCGCTTAAAACCCTGGCGAAGGATCCCGCAGAACTGGCCAAGCTGAAGAACACGATCAGCGAAACCTTGAGCGAGGCCAGCCTGGAAGCCCTGAAACGCGAGGCTGCGGCCCTTCCAGGGTCAGCGCCGCCGACTGCACAGGTGCACAAGGACGCGCCGCAGCCCGAGACCGACTCATCCGCCGAGCTTGCCCCCGCAGATCCGGGCAATACCGCGGTGCCCCGCCCTGCAGGCACGCCGCAGATTTTCAGCTACAACGACCTCAGCGCGAACCCTGGGGCGGTGATGAGCTTTACCTCAGGCACAGACAAGATCGATCTGAGCGGCATTCGCACGCAACTGGGTGAAAAGCCGTTGCCATTGGTCGAGCGTTTCTCCGGCGTCAGTGGCGAGATGACGATTAATTACTACGCGGGCAGCAACACCAGTTTCGTGACGATTTCGCGCAAGCCGGGTGAACCACCGTTCGAACTGAAGGTATTGGGCGAAGTGCGCTACCGGGACATCCAGGCCTGATAGCCACTCACTCGTCCTTTTCCAACCGCTTGACGATCATCGGCATCACGCTGAACACCGCCAACGCGAGCAACGTACTGAGCACCGCCGTCGATTCACGCCCCAGCCCCGCTGCCACACCAATGGCAGCGGTCATCCACAACCCGGCGGCGGTGGTCAGGCCTTTGACGTGCTGGCCTTCTTCATCTTCCTTGCCCTTGAGAATCGTCCCCGCCCCGAGGAAACCAATCCCCGCAATGACGCCCTGCAGCACCCGGCTCATGGCATCGGCCTGGCTACCCGACATCTGCGGCACCAACACAAACAATGCGGCCCCCATTGCCACCAGCATATGAGTGCGCACACCGGCTGCCTTGCCCTTATGTTCACGCTCAAAACCCAGAATGCCGCCCAGGACCGCGGCGATCAGCAGGCGCACGGTAATCTGAGTGAGCTGGCGTGCATCACCGATATCGGCGAACTCGGCGTGCAGGGTTTGCAAGACTTCTTGCCACCAGGCGTCCATGAATGCGCTCCTTTGTCAGGGTGGGTAAAGATTGCCGTCAAAGCATGGACAGCAGCGACCGCCAGTCAGTTGCCTGGAACGCCTGGCAACGCCGTGCACCCTAACGATCACCAGCCTTTGCAAAGGAGATCAGCATGCCAGTCCGTATCGAACATCAGACGTGTTATTTCAAGGTCAACGACGATGGTCAGGAACAGAGTTTGCCGGCGGGTGAAGTCACGGTCAGCACGGATGTTGGCAAGTCCATGTCCTACGTGGCCCTGAGCGGCGAGCAGATTTACATCACCGAAGCGGAGGCCGACGCGCTCACAGTGGCCGGTGCAACCGATGGGCGCCAGCACAAGAAGGTCACCGAGCCTGGTTCGGCGATTTAATTGATCTGTATCAGCGCACGCTCAATACTGCTGCACCCTAGGCGCCATGGCGTGCAGCAGATTGTCGCAGGCGCGCGCAAAAAGCCCATCTGATCCGCTTTTTATCGCCATACCTGAGTCTGTTATGCAAACAGCTCGGCGCTCATAGTTCATCGGCCTGATGGAGGCTGATGAGCGAACGACCATGAGCGAAAGAATCCCAACCGTGGAAACCTTTGAGCCACTGCACCCAAAGAAGGTCAAGGCCAAATCCAGTGACAACCTGATCCATACCCGTAGCTTCAGCGGCCTGTACCGCACCTTGCGCGTGAGTGGCGCCGCTGTGCTGTTCCTGGCGTTTTTTGGCACCGTGTGGCTGAACTGGGGTGGGCGCCAAGCCGTGCTTTGGGACTTGGCGGAAAGCAAATTCCACATCTTCGGCGCGACTTTCTGGCCCCAGGATTTCATCCTGCTGTCGGCGCTGCTGATCATCTGCGCCTTCGGTCTGTTCGCGATAACCGTATTTGCCGGCCGCGTATGGTGCGGCTACACCTGCCCGCAAAGCTCGTTTACCTGGCTGTTCATGTGGTGCGAAAAGGTCACCGAAGGTGAGCGTAACCAACGCATCAAGCTGCAAGCGGCGCCGTGGAGCCTGGCCAAGCTCGCGCGGCGTTCGGCCAAACACACCCTGTGGCTGGGCATCAGCGTACTGACCGGGCTGACCTTTGTCGGCTATTTCACCCCCATCCGGCCGTTGGCTACCGAGCTGTTGACCTGGCAAATGGGCGGCGTGAGTCTGTTTTGGGTGCTGTTTTTCACCGGAGCCACTTACCTCAACGCCGGCTGGCTGCGCGAAGCGGTGTGCATGCACATGTGCCCGTATGCACGCTTCCAAAGCGTGATGTTCGACAAAGACACCTTGACCATTTCCTACGACACGGCGCGCGGCGAACAGCGCGGGCCGCGCAAGCGCGACGCCAGGCCGGCCGACGTCGGCCTGGGTGATTGCATCGACTGCCAGTTGTGTGTGCAAGTGTGTCCCACCGGTATCGATATCCGTGACGGTCTGCAAATGGAGTGCATCGGCTGCGCGGCGTGCATCGACGCCTGCGATTCGATCATGGATAAGATGGGCTATGCCCGTGGCCTGGTGAGCTATACCTCCGAACACCAACTGCAAGGTGGCAAAACCCGCCTGCTCAGGCCGCGGCTGATAGGCTACAGTGCCGTGTTGCTGGTAATGATCGCGGCATTGGTGGTGGCCCTGGTGGAACGTCCGATGGTGTCGCTGGACGTCACCAAGGACCGCGGCATGTTCCGCGAAAACAGCCAGGGCTTGATTGAGAACATCTACAGCCTCAAGGTCATCAACAAGACCCAGCAGCGCCAGGCCTATCGCCTGGAACTGGTCGACGCTGAAGGCTTCCAGTTGCAGGGCAAGACCGAGATCAGCCTCGCGCCGGGCGAAATCAGCGATATTCCGGTGTCGGTCGCTTTACTGGCCGACAAGCCGGCGAGCAGTTCGCAAACCCTGCGATTCAAGGTGACGGATGTGGACGAGCCCTGGATCTACAGTGCCGCCGACAGTCGCTTTGTGGCACCGATTAACCGCTGAGGTAGAGCGGAATATGCCCAGACTCAACGGCGCAGGCGGGCTTGCTCGGCGTGTACCCACTGAAAATTGTTTAAGGCTCCGATGAAACGCTACGAAAAATTCGCCGATGACATTGCAGAACTGATCCGCTCCGGCGTCCTCGGGCCCGGCCAGCGGGTGCCGTCGGTGCGCTACGCGAGCCAGACCTACGGCGTCAGCCCGTCCACGGTGTTCCAGGCCTACTACCTGCTGGAGCGCCGTGGCCTGATCCGCGCACGGCCGCGTTCCGGCTACTTCGTCAACACCCATGCACCGAGCCCGTTTTCCGAGCCTGTGGTGAGTGAGCACGTGCATGAGTCCACCGAAGTGGATGTGAGTGAGCTGGTATTTTCGGTGCTCGACTCCATCAAGGACCCCACTACCGTGCCTTTCGGCTCGGCCTTCCCCAGCCCGATGCTGTTCCCGCTGCCCCGCCTGGCCCGCTCCCTGGCCAGCGCCAGCCGCGAGATGGACCCGCGCCTGGTGGTCACCGACATGTCGCCGGGCAACCCCCAACTGCGCCGACAGATTGCCCTGCGCTATATGGTCGGCGGCCTGATGCTGCCCATGGAAGAGCTGCTGATCACCAATGGCGCCCTGGAGGCGCTGAATTTGTGCCTGCAGGCCGTGACGGAACCGGGCGACCTGGTGGCCATTGAAGCACCGGCGTTTTATGCCTGCCTGCAAGTGCTGGAGCGGCTGAAGCTCAAGGCGGTGGAAATTCCCGTGCACCCGCGCGACGGCATCGACCTGAACGCCCTGGCGAAAAGCCTGGAACGCTACCCGATCAAGGCTTGCTGGACCATGACCAGCTTTCAGAACCCGATGGGCGCGACCTTGCCGGAGGCGAAAAAACAGGCATTGGTGGAACTGCTGCGCACCCATCAAGTGCCGCTGATCGAAGACGATGTGTACGCCGAGTTGTACTACGGGCAACACGCGCCAAAGCCGGCCAAAGCGTTCGACACCGAAGGGCTGGTGATGCACTGCGGCTCGTTTGCCAAAAGCCTGGCGCCGGGCTACCGCGTCGGCTGGGTGGCGGCCGGGCGCTTTGCGCAAAAGGTCGAGCGGCTGAAGCTGATGACCTCGTTATGCCCGTCAATGCCGGCCCAGGCAGCCATTGCCGACTACTTGCAACACGGTGGCTATGACCGGCACTTGCGCAAATTGCGTTACGCGCTGGAGGAACAACAAAGCGCCATGCTGGCCGCGATCGCGCGTTACTTCCCGGCACAAACGCGGGTCAGCCAGCCGGCCGGCGGTTATTTCCTGTGGCTGGAATTGCCGGAGCAAACCGACTCGTTGAAGCTGTTCCAGATGGCCCTGGCCCAGGGCATCAGCATTGCGCCGGGGCCGATCTTCTCGGCAACCCAGCGCTTCAGAAATTGCATCCGCCTGAACTACGGCAGCCCCTGGACCGAGGCGTCGGAGAAGGCCATGGAGACATTGGGGCGGATTGTACGCTCGTTTTAAACTGGAACTCAGATAAAGGAAAAACCACCTACAACGGCGCGCACGTTCCAGCAAAAGTGTGTGTCCTTGATCTCAACCAACAGGTTTATTTCCATGTATATGTCTGTCACTTCCGCGGTCCTAAGGTTACCGTCCATCCCACCCCACTACATGCGTGCAGAGGAACAAAAACACCTGCGCGAGATGACGGGGCCTGTTAGCCGCTCAGCAGTAGATCACCGTTCGGCAGACCGGATCATCGAACAAAGTGCGGTAACCCGACGCTTCCTGGATGGCCGCGAGCATTACCTGGTGGGCGATGACCTCAAGTTGCAGGTGGGCGATTGGACCAATGCCAATCCTGCCCCGCAAGCATGGGCCGATGCGGCCTACAACCTGGACAAAGTATTACGCTTTATCGACAACGTAGATGATCGAACCCTGAACGCAAGCGTCAGTCGCAATGGGCAGATCGACGGGTTTTCCGAGAGTGGCTACAGCTACGTGGACAACTCCGAGGCCAGCCTGCTCAGACGGTTTTCCTGGTACGGGTATGAAGAACTGCGCCACCAGCCCACCTGATGACGCGGTACGTTAACGGCCGCCGGCCAAATCCACGAATGTCCCAGTGGCGTAGGAAGCCTTATCCGACAACAACCAGATAATCGCTTCCGCCACCTCATCCGGGCGCCCGCCACGGGCCATGGGGATACCGGACTCCAGCTTGCTGACCCGGTCCGGGTCCCCGCTCAAGGCGTGAAAGTCGGTAAAGATATAGCCAGGGCGCACCGCGTTGACACGAATCCCCTCACCCGCCACCTCTTTGGACAGGCCAATGGTGAAACTGTCCAAGGCACCTTTGGAGGCGGCATAGTCGACATATTCACCCGGCGCACCCAGGCGTGACGCCGCCGACGACACATTGACGATACTGCCGCCCTGCCCGCCATGCTTGGGCGACATGCGCAGCACCGCGTGCTTGGCACACAGGATCGGCCCCAGCACGTTGGTCTTGATGGTTTTCAGGATGCGAAACTCAGACATCTCGTCGACCCGCGACTTATGCCCGACAGTGCCGGCGTTGTTGACCAGGGCGGTGACACGCCCCAATTCAGCATCCACACGACTGAACAACGCGATCACTTCATCTTCGATGCTCACATCGGCACGCACGGCAATCGCCTGCGCACCCAGCGCGCGGACCTGATCCAGCATGCGCTGGGCAGCGGCTTCATCGGACTGGTAGTTGAGGCAAATGCGATAGCCCTGGCGAGCGGCCAGCAACGCGGTCTCGGCGCCGATACCACGGCTGCCCCCGGTGATGATGAGGACTTTGTCCATGCGTGCGGTCTCCTGAGTCAACCTGATCGTTAGGGTTGGCCCCAAGAATACCCGTCACCCAGTGCTTTTGTCAGGCGTTAACGCCTCTTCGGCGCGCTGGATGTCGGCCATGAAACCCTCCGCCGGCAACGGGTGGCCCAACAAATAGCCTTGCAGGGAATTACAACCCAGGCGGGTCAGGAAACTCTGCTGCACATCGGTCTCCACACCTTCGGCGACGATTCGCAGCCCCAGCGCCTGGCCGAGCGCCACAATGGCCGAGACGATAGCGGCATCATCGCTGTCGTGTTCCAGGTCGCGCACGAAACCGCGGTCGATCTTCAACTCGTTGGCCGGCAGGCGCTTGAGGTACATCAGGCTCGAATACCCGGTGCCAAAGTCATCAATGGACAGGTCGACGCCCATGTCCGCCAGTTGCTGCAACACCATCATGCTCGCATCGGCATCGCTCATGGCGGTGGTTTCGGTGATTTCCAGGGTCAGGCTGTTGGCCGGCAACTGGTGACGGTCCAGGGCTGAAGCGACACTTTTTACCAACCCGGCATGGCAGAACTGCAACGCCGACAGGTTGACCGCAATGCGCCAGTCTTCGTAGCCCTGCAGGTACCACAGGCGCATCTGGCGGCAGGCTTCGTTCAGCACCCACTCACCGATGGGAATAATCAAGCCGGTCTTTTCCGCCAGTTCGATAAAGGTGGCCGGCAGCATCAACCCCTGCTGCGGATGCTCCCAGCGCAGCAAGGCTTCAGCCCCAATCGCAATACCGCTGAGCGCATCAAACTTGGGCTGGTAATACAGTCGAAACTGCTCGTGCTCAACGGCGTTGCGCAGGTCTTGCAACAACTGCAATTGCTTGCGCGCGTTGGTGTTCATCGACACATCGAAGAAGCTGTAGCCATTCTTGCCCATACCCTTGGCGTGGTACATCGCGGCGTCGGCATTCATCAACAGTTCTTGAGGGGTGTTGCCGTTGCCCGGAAACAAGGCAATGCCGATGCTCGCGGAAATATTCAGCTCATGTTCGGCGACCTTGAACGCACGATTGATCAGCCCGACCTGACGTTCGGCCAGGCCCATCGCATCATCCGGCTGCGTCAATTGCACCAGCAGCACAAACTCATCGCCGCCGATACGGGCCAGGGTGTCCTGACTGCGCAGGTCCTCGCGCAGACGCAGGCCCACCTCCCGCAGCAACTGGTCGCCCATGTGGTGGCCAAACGCATCGTTGACGGGCTTGAAGCCATCCAGGTCGATAAACATCAGGGCAAAGCACCCGCCCTGCTCCTTCACCGTCTGGATGGCTTGTTGAATACGGTCGGCGAGCAAGGTGCGGTTCGGCAGGCCGGTGAGCATGTCATGCAGGGCCAGGTGGGTCAGTTCCTGGTTGGCCAGGGTCAGGGAGTCGGCCAGAACGGCGGTGCGCGCTTCGAGGCGGGCATCCAGCAGCGAGGTCAGCAGCGCGATGATCAACACCGCCAATGACGTGATCAGCACCAGGTTATCCAGGCCCTTGCCGCTCAGGCCGGTCAACGCAGCGCCACAAAAACTGTCGTCGGCAAAGCGTGCTGCGGCCATGCCGGTGTAATGCATGCCTACGATTGCAATGCCCATGATCACCGCAGCGCCCCCGCGTGCCAAGCGCACGTAAGGGGTGTTGCGCCGCAGGTTGAAGGCGATCCACAGGGCAGCGCCAGAGGCGACTACCGCAATCAGCAACGAAGCGCCGAACAACGTGGGGTCGTAGTCGATACCCGGCGTCATGCGCATCGCCGCCATGCCGGTGTAGTGCATGCTGCTGATGCCCGCCCCCATGATCAGCGCACCAAACGCCAGCTGCCACGCAGGCAAGCGGGCCTGACTGACCAGCCATAGCGCGAAGCCGCTGGATAACACGGCGATCAGCAGCGACAGCGCGGTAATCCCCAGGTCAAACCCGAGGGCGAACGGCAGGCGCAACGCCAACATGCCGATAAAGTGCATGGACCACACGCCTGTGCCCATTGCCAATGCGCCACCCGTCATCCACACATAAACCGCGCGGCCCTGGGCGGTCGCGAGGCGGCCGGCCAGGTCCAGCGCCGTGTAGGACGCCAGGATCGCGACGAACAGGGAGATCACGACCAGAGAGGGGGAATAGCTACCGATCAGCATGGGCTTTCTCAAGACTGACGGGCGTGGGACGCCCGTGCCAGGTGGCAAAGCGGGCGATTGTAGCGAGAATAAATCTTGGCGAGTTGATTAATTATCAGAAGGCCAGCATCGGCGTTTTGACGTCAATCCAATGGCTGTAAAGCGCCGGTTTCAGTGGGGTTGGCGTCACTCCTTATTGGCTATCGCGGTCACCCCGTCCCATCCACCGCCCAACGCAGCAATCAGTTGCACACTCGCCACCAACCGCGTTTGCAACAGCGTCAGCACCGTGCGTTCGTTACTCAACGCCGTCGCCTGCACGGTCACCACATCCAGGTAGGCAATCAGCCCGGCCTTGTACTGGTTTTGCGTCAACCGCAACGACTCCCGCGCCGCGTCCAGGGCTTCATTGCTGACAACGGCCTCGTCCTCCAGCACCTTTAACTGCACCATGTAGTTTTCCACTTCGCGAAAACCATCCAGCACCGTCTGGCGGTACTTCGCCACCGTCTCGTCATACGAGGCCTCCGTTCGGTCGACTTCCGCCGAACGCTGACCACCGTCAAACAGGGTCATCGCCAACTTCGGCCCCACTGACCAGAAACGGTTCGGCAAGCTGATCCAGTTGGCGTAGGTGCTGCTGGAATACCCCCCCGCCAGGCTCAAGGTCAAGTCTGGATAATAAGCCGCCTTGGCCACGCCAATATTGGCGTTGGCGGCGATCACCGAACGTTCGGCCGAGGCGATATCCGGGCGACGTTCCAGTAATTGCGACGGCAGGCTGACTGGAATTTGCGGCAGTGCGGGGATGTCTTTACTGACCGCCAGATTGAAGTTGGCCGGCGCCTCGCCAATCAATACGGCGATGGCGTTTTCCAACTGGGCACGTTGCCAGATCAGGTCGATCAGGCTGGCCTGGGTGGTCTTGAGCTGGGTTTGTGCCTGAGCAATCGCATCCTTGCCGGACACACCGGCGCGGTACTGGTTTTCGGTCATTTGCAGCGAACGCTGGTAGGCGTCCAGCGTGGCTTGCAACAAGCGGGTCTGTTCATCCATGACGCGCAGTTTCAAATAGCTTTGCACCAGCTCGGACTGCTGGCTCAGGCGCATCGCCGCGAGGTCCGCCGAGCTGGCCTCGGCCGTGGCTTCATTGGCTTCCAGGCCGCGGCGCAACTTGCCCCACACATCCGCTTCCCAACTCACGCCCAATTGCGCGTTGAGGGTGTCGCGAATACCACTGCTGGAACTGCTCAGGCTGGCACTGCTGCTGCCGGTCCCCTGGCTGGCGCGGGTCTTGCCGACGCTCAGGTCCACGCTCGGGAAAAACGCCCCGCGGGCGCTGCGCACCTGGGCCTGGGCCTGACGGAAGCGCGCTTCGGCCTGGGCGACGGTCTGGTTGGCATTATTGAGGCGTGTCACCAGCTCATTGAGCTGGCGGTCGCCATACAACTCCCACCAGGCGCCGCGAGCCAGCGAGTCACTGGGCGTGGCCTGACGCCAGCCCTGGGCTTCCTTGAATTGCACCGGCTCGATGACCGCCGGGCGCTGGTAATCCGGGCCGATGGCGCACGCGCTGAGCAGCGCGCCGCACAGCACCAGGCTGGCGACGCGGGAACCACGCGGCATACTCATGGCCAATTTGGCAAACGTTGAATCGGTCATAGCGCAGTGTCCAAGGCAGCATCAGTACGCACACCGCGCCAGGCATTGAAGCGGTGGCGCGCGCGGTCAAGATAGAGGTAAACCACCGGAGTGGTGTAAAGGGTCAGGATCTGGCTGAACACCAGGCCGCCGATAATGGTCAGGCCCAGCGGCTTGCGCATTTCCGCGCCGTCGCCGGCGCCGAGCAGCAACGGCAAGGCGCCGAGGATGGCGGCAAGCGTGGTCATCAGGATCGGTCGCAAGCGCAACAGGCAGGCGCTGCGAATGGATTCCAGCGGGCTCATGCCGTCATGACGTTCCAGTTGCAAGGCCAGGTCGATCATCAGGATCGCGTTTTTCTTCACCACCCCGATCAGCAGGAACAGCCCCAGCAGGGAAATCAGGCTGAATTCGCCGCCCAACAGGTAGATCGACAGCAACGCGCCCACACCGGCCGATGGCAAGGTCGAGAGGATGGTCAGCGGGTGAATGTAGCTTTCATACAAAATGCCCAGCACCAGGTAAACCGCCACCAATGCCCCAAGGATCATGAACGGCTGGCCTTTCTGGGTCGCCGCAAACGCATCGGCGGTACCGGCCATCTTGGCGATCACGTCTTCGGGCAAGCCCACCTTGGCAATCGCGCGCTCAATGGCGGCGGTGCCCTGCTCCACCGTCACCCCAGGGGCCATGTCGAAGGCAATGTTTTCCGAAGCGAACTGGCCTTCATGACTGACGCGGTCGTCCGCCAGGCTGTTTTCGTAATGGGCAATGGTCGACAACGGGACCCGCGCGCCGGTGGACGTAATCACCTGCATCTGGTTCAGGGTAATCGGGTCCTGGGCGTATTTCGGGTTGACCTCCATCACCACCTGATACTGGTTGAGGCTGTCGTAAATGGTCGAGATCTGCCGCTGGCTGTAGGCGTTGTTCAGCACCGCCGTGACCATGTTCATGTCGATACCCAGGCGCTTGGCCTGGTCGCGGTCGACCACCAGCGTCACCTGCGCCGCACCCCGCCCTTCACGGGCGTCGATGGCGGTCAGCTCCGGCAATTCGCGCAGCGCGGCGACCACTTTCGGGTACCACAGGCGCAGCGCGGCCAAGTCACCGCTTTGCAGGATGTAGGAGTATTGCGCACTGGTCTGATCGCGACTGCCGCCAAATTGCAGGTCCTGGTCGGCCATGAGGAACAAGCGCCCGCCCGGCACCAGTGGCACGTCCTTGCGCAAACGCTCGATCACCGCCTGGGCCGAGATCTTGCGTTCGGCGATCGGCTTGAGGCGCACCAGCATCACCGCGTTGTTGGTGCCGTTGTTGCCACCGATAAAGCCGGCCACGCTGAGCACCGCCGGGTCCTTGAGGACCGCCTTGCGGAACGTCTCCATTTTCGGCTGCATCACATTGAATGACAGCCCATCGTCGCCACGCACAAAGCCGATCAACTGGCCAGTGTCCTGCTGCGGCATAAAGGTTTTTGGCACCACCACATACAGCGCGACGTTCACGCCCACGGTAATGAACAAACTGAGCAGGGTCAGGCGCCGGTGGCGCAGTACCCAGTCCAGGCTGGTCGCATAGGCTGCGACCATGCGGTCATTGACCTGCTGGCTCCAGCGCTGCAAGCCAGTCATATGCCCCTTGATATGGGGCTTGAGCCAACGGGCACAGAGCATCGGCGTCAAGGTCAGCGAGACGATCAACGAGACAATGATCGCGGCCGACAAGGTGATGGAAAACTCACGGAACAGGTTGGTGACAATGCCGCCCATAAACAGGATGGACAGGAACACCGCCACCAGCGATACGTTCATCGACAGCAAGGTAAAGCCGACTTCCTCGGCGCCCAGGTAGGCCGCCTTCATCGGCGGCACCCCCTCGTCGATGTGCCGGGAAATGTTCTCCAGCACCACGATGGCATCGTCCACCACCAGGCCGGTGGCCAGGATCAGCGCCATCAGCGAGAAGTTGTTCAACGAGAAGCCGAACAGGTACATCACCGCAAAGGTGCCCACCAATGACACCGGCACCGCCAGGGTCGGAATCAATGACGCGCGGAAGTTACCCAGGAACAGGTAAACCACCAGCACCACCAGGGCCACGGCAATCAGCAAGGTCATCTCGGCTTCATGCAAGGTCGCGGTGATCACCGGCGAGCGGTCCATGGCCAGGTTGAGTTTGACGCTGGACGGCAGCACCGCCTGCAGGGCCGGCAACTGTGCCTTGATTTGTCGGACCGTCTCGATGATGTTGGCGCCGGACTGGCGGTTGATCACCAGCAACACCGCCGAATCATTGTTGAAAAAGCCACTGTTGTAGCGGTCTTCCACGCCGTCACTGATCGTGGCCACGTCGCCCAGGCGCAGGGCCGCGCCGTTCTGGTAGCGAATCAGCAGCGGTTCGTAGTCCTTGGCCTTTTCCAACTGGTCGTTGGCCTGGATCTGCCAGTTGCGCTCGCTGTCTTCCAGGGAACCCTTGGGCCGCCGCTGGTTGGCATTGGCGATGGTGTTGCGCACATCGTCCAGGGCCACGCCGTACTGGTCGAGGGCCTTGGGTTCAAGCTCGATGCGCACCGCCGGCAAGGAACTGCCGCCGATCTGCACTTCACCCACACCCGGCACCTGGGACAGGCTTTGCGAGAGGATGGTCGACGCCAGGTCGTACAGCTCGCCCTTTTTGAGCACGTCGGAGGTCAGCGAGAGCACCATGATCGGTGCCTGGGACGGGTTGATCTTCTTGTAGGTCGGCATGCTGCGCATGCCACTGGGCAACAGGTTGCGCGACGCGTTGATCGCCGCCTGCACTTCCCGTGCGGCGCCGTTGATATCACGGTCGGAATCAAACGCGAGGATCACCCGCGTGGAGCCCTGGCTCGACGAGCTGCTCATGGTGGTAATGCCGGCAATCGCGCCGAATGAGCGTTCCAACGGCGTGGCCACGGTGGACGCCATGACCTCGGGGCTGGCGCCGGGCAAGCTGGCCGAAACCACGATCACCGGAAAGTCGATCTGCGGCAGCGGCGATACCGGCAGCAAGTTGAAGCTGACGCCGCCGAGCAACAGGATCGCCAGGCTCAGCAGCATGGTTGCTACCGGGCGGCGAATAAACGGTCCGGACAGGTTCATGACTCAACCGGCTCCAGGCTTTGCGGCTCTTTGCGCCAGCGCCGGCCAAGACGGTCGAAGTACAGGTAGATCACCGGCGTCGTGAACAGCGTCAATACCTGGCTTACCAACAAACCGCCCACCATCACCAGGCCCAGAGGTTGGCGCAGTTCAGCGCCGGAACCGGTGGCCAGCATCAAGGGCACGGCACCAAACAACGCGGCCAGCGTGGTCATCAGGATCGGCCGGAAACGCAGCAACGCCGCTTGATAGATTGCCGTCTGCGGGTCGAGGCCCTGGTTACGTTCGGCGTCGAGGGCGAAGTCGATCATCATGATCGCGTTCTTTTTCACGATAC
>PJQF01000335.1_pt1 | contig 14793 bp, 27 predicted proteins | sample 1503741 | NCBI WGS metagenome assembly PJQF01 (sample SAMN07775949, study PRJNA414020) | Biofilm metagenome, whole genome shotgun sequencing project. | isolation source: biomolecule (vanillin) treated reverse osmosis membrane biofilm | place: India: Nagpur | collected 2017-03-21 | reverse complement strand
GGCGTGGTGCACCAGACTTGAGCGGAGTTTTACGTTGCAGTGGGGTGCGCTTCATTCCGAAACCTCGACCAGACGATTATCGAAAGAGGTTTCACCGACTTCATGCCGGTAGTCGAACTTGGACTCAAATGCCTCGATGTCGAGATCGCACAGGCACTCGCCTGGCTCCATGGCGGTATCGCTGATCGTGGGCAGATCCCGAACTGCACAGCCGACGACCTCAGCAAGGCCCCCGGCGTTATGGACCTCGGCAGGATTGTCGTGGAGCGGCGTCACTTCAAACCAAATGCACATCAGTACCGCCCTCCCCAGTTGTCTTTCTGCGTCCAGCGCACCTGGTGCTCGGCGCCGAAGGCATGCACCCATTCGATCAGCTCGCCGCACTGCTTCACGGTGAGCTTGCTGGTTCGCTCGTAGATGACGTCGAAGCCGTTTCCGTCTACCGCAGGGATCATCTGAGGCTGATCGCCCGACTCGCGCAGCCAGGCGGCCGTCAGCAGGCGCTTCCAGATCAGGACGTCCCACTTCCTCCCGGCGTGCTCGACCTGGGCGGCGATATCGGCCAGCGCCGCGTGCAGGGCCTTGTTCTGCTCCCCGCTGCGGTCCACTTCGGTGATGGCCAGCTTCTTGGGTCTGGCCAGGTCAAGTCCGGCGATGTAGTCCATGGCTTTGCTACGGTCTGATTCATTGCGGATCTGGAGACTGGTCATTTGCCCCACCCCGCGAAAGCACTGGACGGACGGTAATAACTTGGGCGTCCAAACCATGTCCCAGGGATGCAGGGCCCACAAATGAGAAACGCGCCGATCAAGACAACAGCTAATTTAAACGTGGTCATGACTGCTCTCCCTGGCCCAGGGCGGCGCGACGGCCTTCGTGGAAGGCCATAACCTCTTGCATACCGTTGTCGACCGCGACGATTTCCCGGTCAAAGTAGGCCTGAGCAAGCGTTTCGTTTTCAGGTGGAAGCTCTCCAGGGCCAACCAGCGAGTTGTAAATCCACATCATGGCGCCCTCTGCGCCCAGCCCATGCTCCTCCTCGATGACCGCTGCGCGCATGGCGAGGATGTAGCGACCGAACAGCAGATCCAGCTCCTTGATACGCATCCTGGACTCTTGAAGCTTGTCGATCATTGTCCCGCGCTCTTCGCTCCAGCACCCCTCGTTGAACTTGACTGTGTCTTTCCACTCCGTGACTTCTTCGCGCAGCGCAGTCAGCTCTTCGGCCTGCCGCTCAACCTGGCCCTTCCACATGTCGCGGTTACGCTCAAGACGTTCGTTCTCAGCCTTCAGCTCAGCATTCACCCGCTCGTAGGCTTCGTAGCCGGTCTTTAGGCCGGCGATTTCGGCGCGGAGCTGGTCGATCTGCTCGCCCTTCTTAATCACCAGTTGGGCGAGCGGATCATTGAGGATGTTGATGCCGTCCATGATCTTGCGAGCAAAGGTCTCAGGATCTACTTCTGGCGCGTTGTAGCCTCCAGCACCGACGTGGCTGGCAAGTTGGCGCAGCACATCCTCGCAACCTTGAAGCCGCTCGTTCTCGGCGATCAGGGCCGCGATTTGTTTCTTGCATTCTTCACACATGATCCCAAGTCCTTCTGGTCTGTACCTGCTGAACTGCGGTCTGCACAACGCCATACAGCGCTGCAAATTGGCGCTGAGACATGCGCTTTGTTCTGATATCCAGGACGGCATCCAGCGTCAGCTTCCCGACCTTCACAGCGTCACCGCGTCGAGGATTGAAAGGGGTTTCCATCCGGTGGCAACGAGCGCATAGCCATTCCACATCCAAAGGCCTGTCATACCCTTTGTGGTGGTGACCCTGGATCAGGGATCGCCCATCTACGCCCGCTCCTGGCTCGTCTCCGCACTTTTCGCAAATTGATGGCCGCACAAGATTTCCTGACAAAATCGCATCCCGGACTTTGCCGTGGGCTCTGGTTTTCAATGGGTCCCGCACTTTCGGTGCAGCCTCGGCCAGCCGCTTCAGTTCGGTTTTGTCGGTCATGTCCGTTGCTCCGCTGCTTCTGCGATCAATGCCAGGCGCTCCAGGCGCTCGGCGGCCTGGCTGGCCAGGTTCAGGAAGTCGGATTCATCCACCACCGGCATGCACACGAAGCGAACCCCGTGCTTAACCATGACGTTGGCCACCTCGATGGATTGGCACAGTTGAATTGGGCTTGCTCGTTTCATTGGGCGGCTCCCTGGGCTTGCAGTTGTTCAACCTGGCGCATCAGCTCTTCGCGGCGTTCGGCAAACTGCCGTTCGGCCTCTTCGCGGATTTCCTGTTTCCGTTTGGCGCTGGCCTTGCGGGCGTCGAGCATCGAGGCCTTGAGGGTCTGGAGCTTGTCGCGCATGCCGGGGGATGGCTTGACCACGGCGCCGGTGATCAGTCCGGCGATGGCGCGGCCGTCTTCGGTGATAGGGGCGATGCGCAGGTCAGCCAGGTACTGCTGGCCGCGTTCGTGGGGGATGCGCTGCATCTGCACGGCCTGTTCGATGGCAATGGCGCGGCGGCCGGTGTCGTAACCGATGGATACGTGCCAGTTGACCGGTTTGGCGGCTTCGCGGGCCTGTCGTACGAAACGCTCGTAGGCATCGAGGAACACCATGCGGGCGCCGATCTTGTTCCCCGACTCCAGCACCGGCCGGGCGGCGGTCAGGGCCAAGTGGATTTCATCGGTCATCACCACGGTTTCAAATTCGTCGTCGGCCAGGACCGCTATGGACCACGCCTCGTCCTTGCCTGGGCGGCCATCCTCGGCCTGGATACGCTGCATCACGGCGCCCAAGGTGAACTTGCCGGTCAGCTCGCGGCGGCAGGACTGCAACGCCGACTTGATCATGTGCGGCGGGTACACCGACAGATCCTCGGCCATCAGGCGGGCGGCGGTGGCGCTGATGGTCTGGCCCAGCGTTTCGGCGGTGGCGCAGATGCCTGCGGCCAGCTCGGCAAGGTTTTCAGAGGAAAGCATTGCGTTTCTCCCCATCGAGAATGAGCCGGGCGGCTTCCTGCGCGGCGTTCATGTTGGCTTGGGTGTCTTCGATTTGGCGGGCAGTGCGGGAATTCATCTGGCGGCCGGTCAGCCATTGGGTGTGGTACGACTCGGCTTTGGCGATCAGGTTGGTTAGGCTGTGGCAGTCGTTGACGATGCGGGCGTCGTTGATCGTCAGGTAGTACGCGGCAACGCTGTGGGCAACATCGACGCCGAGGCGGTCAACCAGCTTGCCGAGGATTCCACCGGCGGCAGCGTTCCACACCGGCCAGCACTGGTACCGCTTGCGGTAGGCCATGGCGTAGTTCGCCCAGGCCTTGAACGTTTTGCAGGCCTGGTCTTTTGGCCCTGGCATGTCGGCGGGGATTTCGACGCGGGGCGCTTCCGGTTGATCAACCACCAGCACCAGCACACCGGGTTGGGTCGGCTTGTCCGAGCCTTCCGGCAAATCCTGATTACTGGTTACCTGATTGGTACCCTGATTACTGGTAACCTGATTTGTCGGAGATTTTTCCGACCCTGCTCGGATTTTTTTCCGACCCTGCTCGGATTTTTCTCCGACCTTGCTCGGAGATTTTTCCGACCTAGATCGGATAATTTTCCGACCCTTCTCCTTGCTTGAGGTCGGATATTTTTCCGACCCATCCAGCTTGCGATTCCAGTCTTTCGCCTTCGCCGTCAAACGGATCAAAGTGATGTTTGAGGTGCTGGAAAGATCGATAAGCCCAGCGTCACGCAAAGCAATCAAAAGGCGATAGGCCGTGTCCGGCTTGTCGGTCAGCAGCGGCAATTCCTCGACGATCTTGGCCTTGCTCAGGGCGAAGAAATCCCCGCTGTCCGTCTTGACCTTGTTCGCCCAGCTCGGGCACTCGTAGACAAACGCGAACAACAGCGCCTGCTGGGAGTTAAGCCCCCATTCCAGCGCCTTGGCCTGGTTGATCGTCACGGTGTACTGCATGTCAGTCTTCCTCCAACTGATCAACGCCTTGGATGTGTTCCATCCAGCGTTTGGCCTGATAGAGGATTGCTTCGATGTCACGCACGTCGAAGCACCGCATGTTGTTCGGGACGACCTTGAGCCCCAGCACCGCCAGGATCTGGCAGAACTGTTCGAACTTCTCAGGCTTCATGCGGCTGATTGTTGCCTCGTCGCAACCCACTGCAAACGCAACCGGCGCATTGCCGACCGATGCAAGCGCCTGCATGAGAACGCTGTAGTTCTTGCGGGCCCTTACGGTCTGCTCTTGGCTTAATGGGCTCGTGGACATGGTCAGGCCGCCTTAGCGGTGTGTTTCACCTTGCCCTTTGTGAGCTGCTCAATCTGGTATTGGCGCAGCTCTGGGACGTCATCGCCCCACATGGTCACGGCGCTCGGGCTAATGCCAAGAGCGCTCGCGAGCTTCTTTTTCGAGCCGAAAAATTCGGCGGCTTGCTTCGTCTTCATCGCAGACACCTCTGTGGTAATGCGGCGATTTCAGCATGCTTAACTTTAGCGGTCAACACATGAATTCAGCATACTGCATGCTTAAATTAAGCACGCTTAATATTGTTGGTATGGAAAGACACGAACGAATCGCAAGGGCTATTGCCCTGAGCGGCAAAAAGAAAGGCCAGATTGCGAGCGAGTGCGGCGTTGCAAACTCGGCAGTCACGCAGTGGATATCGGGCGAAAGCAAAAGCCTGAAACCAGAGAACCTCTATGCCCTAGCAGAGGCCACCGGGTTCAACGCTGAATGGCTTGGAATTGGTAAGGGGCCTGAAACGCCCTTGGATAGCCAGCAGCCCCTGCCAAGTGAAGAGGATTACGCATTGATCCCTCAGTACACAGCCAAAGGGGCGTCAGGTGACGGCTACCTAAATGACCACGTTGAGGTTAAAGGTGGCCTGGCATTCAAGCGTGACTGGCTTCAAAGGATGGCGCTGCGGGAAGAGAACCTGCGGGCCCTGTACAACAAGGGCGACAGCAACTGGCCCACGCTGAGCGATGGCGAGGTGCTGTTGGTGGATGTTTCAAAGCGCGAGCCAACCAACGGGAACATGTATGCAATGTACGACCCGGACAGCGCCGTGATCATCAAGCGGCTTATCCGTGACGTCACTGGTGGCTGGCTGATTCGATCAGACAACCAGGACAAGTCGCGCTACCCGGATCAGCCGGTCAGCGATGACGGTATGAGCGGCGTTGAAATCATTGGTCGCGTCGTATGGCGCGGTGGCGGCATATAAGGAGGCAAGAGCAATGGTTGAAGACTTGCTTGTAGGCGCTCTTATCCTTGTTCCTGTTGGCTGGGTGATCTACAGAAGCCCCCTACTTACGTGGATTTTTACGCTGGCCTTTATGCTATTGGTCTGTTCGTTCGCACTGGGATGCGCTGTTTTTGTAGCGCTTGCCATCCACATTCCCAAGAATCACTACTGGACTGCGGCATTTGCAATGGCGCTGGGCGTCTTCTGCTCAGGTCTGGTTACGCTCCCGACCTGGGAATACCTTGTTCGCCACATAAAGGAGGCCAGGCGATCCGCCATCCTTTGGAAATAGCCTCCCGACGATAAATTGAAGCCCGCCTAGCGCGGGCTTTTTCATGTCTGTACGCCCATAAAATTCAGCTTACTTAAATTATTTAATTCAGCATGCTTGACTTGCGGATTTCAGCTTGCTTAAATCCGTCCATGCAAACGCAACACGACACCGCTCTTTAACAACCAGCAGCAACACAGCGTCGGCCGGGAAAGGCTTTGACGCATCGGGCGTGGGCGACTCCCACCTTGATGCGCCGTATAGATCTCGGTAGGTCGGCGTGCAACACCGAGCGCCTGGGCAACCAGGCTGCATCGGGGTGTGATCTTCAACCCAGTGGGCGCGGCCTTAATGGCGGCAAGAGCAGGTAGCGCTGCTCATCAGCTAAAACGCAAACGAGCTGGGTGGTAGCTGACTCCACCTGCCAAGGATCTCGTGGAATGAGCCTTGGATTCCCCCGAGTTGACGGTTGACCACAAGATCACACCCCGATGCAGAAGTATCTGCATCACGTCGGGAATCGCTGCGTCAGTTCGACGCTAAAGCACAGGCAGCGTGACAGCCGGGAAAGACCGGCACCTATTCAACACGCCCCTGGAGGCGACCATGGAACACGAAATAGTTGTTGAGGGGTTTGTCCTCCAGGTGGAGGTGACCCATTGCGTTAACGAGCCTGCACGGCCGGGAACTTGGGATAGCGACTGGGACGCCCAGGGCTGTCGCGAGCTGGAATTCAAGCTGGTGTCGGGCATCTGCTACGACGAAGACGGCGTCCGCATGGATGTACCGGAATACGTGCTGCCGGTGCTGGCTCACCAGTACGGTCCACAGATCACCGTGGCGCTGTGGCACGAGATTGACTCGCGCAAGAGCCGAGAGCGGAGGTTTGCAGCATGAGCAGCCAGCACGATTTGGCCGTTGGCATGCTTGAAGGGTACATCGCTCGCGTGATCGACCCCGAATGCAGCGCAGTTGCGGTGAAGGCCTCGGCCAACACAGCAATCCTGATCTTTCGCACGCTGGGCGTTATCAGCACTGCCGAGGATCTCCACTACACCGAACGCCTGCACCATATCTACGAGCGCAGGCAAGGACGGGAAGCATGAACACCATGACCCTGGCATTTACCCACGCTTCCTGGCTGGGCGCCCTGTCGCTGGCCTATGACGCTGGTATCGAAAACGTCCACGCCTGGAGCCGTCGGGCCTGCCTGTGCGGTGAGTGGACTGTCGCTTATGAGGTGAAGGCATGAGCAATCGCGCGCACTTAAAGCCTCGCATAAAGCTTGTGGATGGCGCGTGGGAGGCGATCCCACCGAAAGCAATTTGGGTTCCGAACCTTACGCGGCTGGCCGTGCAGTTTTGCGCTGAGCGAAATATGGATCTTGAGGTTTGGTGCGCGTGCCGGAGCGAAAAAGGACTGCCAAACGCTGAGGGTGGGTTCTACTGCAATCGCGGCCATGGTGGTGCTTACCACTGCGCGCCATGACCACCCACCAGCGCCACCGTCGCCGCGCCATCCGCACTCTTTCAGCCATCGTTGGCCTGACCTTCCTCACCATCGTTCTACTGGGCCCAGCCATTGGCGGCCTGATCACCAACTAAAAACATTACACAGCGCCCCGCAAGGATGGCGCGGGAGCATTGCCATGTCCGCAAAACAGCAAGTAATCACCATCGATGACATCAGCGCCGACAACGCGCCAGCCATTTACGTTGCTGGTGGCCTGGGTCAGTTCTTCGACGCAGTGAAGGCCGAAGTTACCGGCGAGGTGCCAGACCTGACCACCCGCAAGGGTCGCGAGCGCATCGCCTCCCTGGCCGCCACTGTCAGCAAATCGAAAGCAGCCGTGGAAAAGCCGGGCCGTGACTACCTGCGCCGCCTCAAGGAAATGCCAAAGTGGTGGAAGCCGAGCTGCGCGATTTCGTCACCAAGATGGACAACCTGCGCGATACCACCCGCCAGCCGCTGACTGAGTGGGAAGAGGCTGAACAGGCCCGCAAAGACAAGCACGTCGACGGTATCCAGAACATCAAGGATCTGGCCGTTTTCGAAGCAACCCCGGCCGCCGCCCATGTCGCCCAGATCATTGCCGACCTTGAGTTGGTCGAAATCAGCGATACCTGGGAAGAGTTCCTGGCCGAAGCCGCTCAGGTGAAGGGTCAGACCCTTGCCAAGTTGCGCACCCTGCACGCCGAGCGCGGCCAGTACGAATCCGAGCAGGCCGAACTGACCCGCCTGCGCCTGGAGAAGGAAGCCCGCGACAAGAAGGACAACGAAGATCGCATTGCCCGCGAAGCTGCCGAGCAGGCCACCCGTGAAGCGGAAGCGAAGGCCCTTCGTGATCGTGAGGACGAAGCGCAGCGTGTCCGTGATGAGCAGGTCGCTGCCGAGAAGCGTGAGAACGACCTGAAATTGCTGGCCGCCGAATCTGACCGCCGCGCCGAGCAGGCAAAGCGCGAGCAGATCGAGACCGAGCAACGCGCCGAGCGCGAGCAAATTGCCGCCGCCGAACGCCAAGCGGCAGCAGTTGAACAGGCCCGCCAAGACGAGATTGCCCGGGCCAACGCAGCAGCGGACGAAATCCTGCGCCAGCAGCAGGAACGCCAGGCCGACGTAGCGCACAAGTCGAAAATCCTGGGTGAAGCCAAGCAAGCCTTGATCGGCATGAACATCAGCGAAGAGCTGGCCAAGGCCATCGTTCTCAAGATCGCCCGCGGCGAAGTGCCGAACGTCACCATTCAATTCTGAGGTAGTCAGCATGTCCACCGACATCATCATGCCGGAAGAACGGCACCAGCCTGTTGCACCCCATCAGCAAGGGCAAGAAATCAGCATGCTATCGACGATCAGTCGGCTTGCCCTCGATCCCCGCTGCGACATGGACAAGCTTGAGCGCCTGATCACGCTTCAAGATCGGATGGAAGCCAAGACTGCACTTGAAGCCTTCAACGCTTCATTCGCTGAAATGCAGTGCGAAATGCCCTCTGTCGAGAAGCGCACCGAAAACACGCACACCAAGAAGATGTACGCCGACCTGGATGACATCAACTTCGCGGTGCGCCCGGTCATGGCCAAGTTTGGTTTTGGCGTGTCGTTCAAGATCATCAATCAGGCCGCCGGTGTCAGCATTACCGGAATCCTGATGCATAAGGCCGGTCACCGCGAAGAAACGACCATGATCCTCCCGCTTGATACCGGCGCCGGCCGCAGCGCTGTGCAGTCGGTAGGCTCAACCACCACCTACGGCAAGCGCTATGTCATGTGCGCCCTGCTGAACATCACCAGCGGCGACGACAACGACAACGACGGCTATGTAGAGGCCGCCGATCAGTTGGTCACGCCCGCCCAGGCGCGGCAGGTTCAGGCACTTTTGGATAAGTGCAGCGAGGCCGTCCACGCCAACTTCGAAAAGATGTACGGCGACCCAGGCCAGATTGCGAAGTCAGCGTTTGACGGCGTAGTGGCCGGGCTCAACAACTCAATCTCAAAGGCCGCCAAAGCGGCGCAGCAGGGGAATTGATCATGGCCATGCAAATCATCACAGAAGTTGAACAGGGTTCGCCGGAATGGCTGGCCCTGCGCCTGGGTATCGTCACTTGTTCCGAGCTGGATTGCCTGCTTACCAACGGTAAGGGCGAAGCCGGTTTCGGTGTTGGCGCCTTCTCCTACATGCATACGCTGATCGGCGAGCGCATCACCGGCGAGGCTGCCGACCCCTTCACGGGCAACCGGCATACCGAGCGCGGCCACGAGCTGGAAGGTGTCGCCCGCAAGCTCTACGAGCAGCGCGAGGAAGTCGAAACCAACCAGGTGGCAATCATCCTCAACCACGGGGCTGGCTATTCGCCTGACTCGCTGGTAGGGCCCAAGGGCCTGACGGAAATCAAAACCAAGCTGCCGAAATTTCAGGTCGAAGTGATCCTCTCCGGCGAGATTCCAAAAGAACATGTCGCCCAATGCCAGGGCGGTCTTTGGGTTTCGGAGCGCGAGTGGATCGACTTTGTTTGTTACTGGCCAGGCATGCCGTTGTTCATCAAGCGCGCCTACCGGGACGAAGCGATGATTCGCAAGATCACCGAGCGGGTTAAGACCTTCTACGAAATCCTTGATGAGCGCATGAATCAGGTATTGGGGATCGCAGCATGATCAGCAATCACCAGACCATCGTAGAAGCACACCGCCCGCTCTCCGACGCCATCAACGCGAAGGTGGCCCAGTACCTGGCCGCCGGCGGGCAGATCTTCCAGGGCGAAAGCCCTGCCATCAACCCGCCACCGCCGAAGCGCTCGGCCAAGATCGATCCCGAAACCATCCTCAAGCGCCGCAAGCCGGCTATCACAGCGGCAGAACGTAAGGCGCTGCGCAAACTTGCGGAGGCGCTATGAAAAAGCGCAAGCCTCACAACCTGCGGGAGCGCATTGCACGCTCGTGCCGCTCCCTGCTAGCCACCAACCATGTGGCCGTGGTCAACATCCACCCCAGCGGCCGACAGGGCATGGTCAATTGGATGAACTGCAAGAGCATCCCGCCCGGCCAGCGCATTGCCGACGCGGTTTGCGACATCCCCCACCGCTGGACCATCTACCTGAGCGTCATGTGCGATGCAGGCACGGGCGGCCAGTACTGCAAGTCCGTGGAGATTGCGCCCCAGGGCCAGTACCTGGCCGCGCATCTGACCGACGTTATCGAAGCCACCTACCTGGACCTGAAAGCCGAGTGCAATCCGAACCACGTGGTTGCCTCGGGCTGGATCGCAATTCCCGCTGATGTGTCCTTGACCGAAGAACAGGCCGCCCGCGTGTTCAACGCTTGCGGCGTGTGGAGCCAACAGAAAGCCGCATGAAGCACCGCCCTCAGCAACGCAAACGCGCCACATGGCTGGCAATACCCGCCAGCGGAATCAATCCCAACCCGGAGATACACCCATGTCCACAGCAACCGACACAGCCGAGTTCCTGGAAGAACTCAACGGCGGCGCCTTCGCCAGCCAAATCGGCCACGCCCTTTCCGAAGTAGCCGCAGGGGTTGTTGACCACGGTAAGGCCGGAAAGCTGGTTATCACCCTGGATTTCAGCCAAATCGGCGAATCGCACCAGGTGAAGATCAAGCACAAGCTCGACTACAAGGTGCCGACCAAGCGCGGCACTCGCAGCGAAAACACCAGCCTCGACACACCCATGCACGTGGGCACCGGCGGGCGCGTGACCTTGTTCGCTGAGAAGCACGACCAGTTGTTCACTCGCGAAGAGGCGCCGATCAAGCCCCGCACCTGATCCGCCCGCATCACCCTCCCTCCCGTAATTCAAGGAAATAACCGATGTCACTCACCAAAGACGCAATTCAGCTCATCAACGACAACGCCTTGCAGGCCACCGGCAAGAAGCTGGAAACGTTTGTTCCTACCGTCGCGTTACCGGACAGCGCGCAAATCATCGACTTGGAGCGCTTCCAGGCTGGCCGCAGCCGCTTCCGTGGCACCTACTCCACCCACTCGCTGGAAGATTTCAGCGCATACGTCGTTGAGCGTGCGTGGACTGGCTCCCGCGGCTTTATCGATCAGGACGCCATGAGCTGCACCCTGCTGTTCAACCTGGGCACCGCCGATGCGCCAGGCCATGCCGATGACCGCGCCGTCCTCAAGTTGAAGCCAACCGCCGGTTACACCGCCGCCCAGCAAATCGGCGGTCGCCGTATCAGCCAAAAGGATTTGAGCGACTGGATTGAAGACTGGCACCAGTACATCACCCCAGTGGACGCCGAGGGCAAAGCCATTCCACTGGCGAAGGCTATTGCGGCCGTGCGCACTATCACCATCAAGGCATCCAGCGAATCGGAAACCACGGTAGGCGAAACCAGCGCCAGCCGTAGCGCCATGGACCAGATCGAGGCGCGCAGTAAGGAAACCCTGCCGGTCTCCCTGCAATTCCGCACGGTCCCGTTTGAAGGCCTGACCGAACAACAGATCACCCTTCGCCTTTCGGTGATCACCAGCGGCTCGCAGCCGGTGTTGAAATTGCGTTGGGTGGGCGAAGAGGTACAGCGCGAAGACATCGCTCAAGAGTTCAAATTGGTTCTTCAGGACAAGATCGGTGAGGCAGCGACGTTGTCTCTCGGCGCGTTCGATCCGAAGTAACCCGCTCCCGCACCACCAGGCGCCTATGGGCGCCTTTCTCTTTCTTGGTGCGACGGACCGAAGGCAAGGACACGCCACCGCGCCAAGTCAGCGATCAGTTGAAGGCCGTGGGCCACCTCGACCTCAAGCCTTTCTTCGGGAAGGCTGAGTAGCCGAACAACCTCGTCGCCTATCAAGCGTATCGCTTCCACATCGGTTTTCGCGCTCATAGCTGCCACCGCTTGGCTGTGTTGAGTGCAAATCAATACCCCATATCCAGCAATCACGCCAGCCGGCAAGGATCCCCTATGTCCGCACAACAGAAGAAACACCCCTTCGATTTCAAAACCCAATACGGACTCGGCTTCAACCCTCAGGACGATGAGATCGTTGTCGACTTCTTCTGTGGCGGTGGCGGCGCCGGTACCGGCCTGGAGATTGGCCTGGGCCGCGCGGTGAATGTGGCGAAGAACCACAGCCCGCAGGCGATCAGCATGCACACCGTCAACCACCCGGGCGCCAAGCACTTCACCACCGATGTGTTTGAGGGTGATCCTGACACCGAGTGCGGTGGCAAGGCCGTGGGCTGGTTCCATATGTCGCCGGACTGTACGCACCACAGCCAAGCGGCCGGCGGCCAGCCACGCAAACGCGAGATCCGCAACCTGTCGTGGATCGGCTTGAAGTGGGGAGGCAACAAGCGCCCCAGGGTGATCAGCCTGGAGAACGTGAAACAGATTTTGCAATGGGGCCGGTTGATCGCCAAGCGCGACAAGGCCACCGGCCGTGTGGTGACGCTGGACCAGGTTCCGCACCCGACCAAAAAAGGAAAGACCACCAACCGTGTGGCGGCGCCGGGCGAGCAAGTCCCGGTATCGAACCAGTTCCTTGTGCCTGACCCAAAGCAACGCGGCCGCACCTGGCGCCGCTTTGTGGCCCTGCTGGAAGGCATGGGCTACGTCGTAGAGTGGAAGGTGATCAGGGCATGCGACTTCGGTGCGCCGACCAGCCGGGAGCGCCTGTTTATGATCGCTCGGTGCGACGGCCAGCCGATTGTGTGGCCTGAGCCAACTCACGCGAAGAACCCGGCCAAAGGCCAGCAGAAGTGGAAAACAGCCGCTTACTGCATCGACTTCAGTGACCTGGGCAAAAGCATCTTCGGGCGCAAGAAAGACCTAGCCGAGGCCACCCTGAGCCGCATTCGCAAGGGCATGAAGAAGTTTGTCATCGACAACCCGGCGCCCTTCATCGTGCCGATTGCGAACTGGTCGGGTGAGTCGGTGCAGTCCGCCGGCGAGCCGCTGCGCACGATCACCTCCTACCCCAAGGGCGGTGCCTTTTCGGTTGTCAGTCCGGTGATTGCACCCGCAACGCACCAGGGTAGCGACCGGATCAACGACCCGCTTGAACCACTGCCCACGGTGACTTGCGCGAATCGCGGTGAGCTGACGCTGATCAGCCCAGTAATGGTTGGTGCTGGTGGGCCGGTGTATGCCGGTCACCCAGTAGCAGCAGACCAACCGGTCGGCACGATTATGACTCGCAGCCACCGCGCGTTGGCATCAGCCTGCATCGTCCAGGCCGGGCACGGCGAAGGCTCGGGCGCAAATAAACGCCGCTCCCACGGGGTGAACGATATCTGCGGCCCGGTGGGCACCGTCACTGCCAGCGGCGGCGGCCAGTCCGTCAGCGCGGCGGTGATGATCCAGGCAAACGGCGGATTCAACACCGTGCACGCCAAAGACATTCGCGATCCAATGACTACGGTGACCAACACCGGCAGCCAGCAGCAGTTGGCAACGGCGAACCTGGTGCACTTGCGGGGCAACTGTGATGCACGGGACGTGAGCGACCCGCTGCACACAATCAGCGCCGGGGGTCAGCACCACGGCCTGGTCAGCGCATTCATGGAGCGGGCATTCGGCGGCAGTATTGGCCAGGGCCTGGAAGATCCGGCACCGACCATTACCGCCGGCGGTGGCGGCAAGAGCTCCCTGGTATCGCTCACCCTGTCGCCTGAGCATGAAGCTGGTGCACTGCGCGTTGCAGCCTTCCTGATCAGCTACTACGGCACCGAGAACGTCAGCGCTTGCGATGCACCGGCTCCCACGATCACCACCAAGGACCGGCTCGCCCTGGTCACCGTGATGGTGCAGGGCACGCCCTACGTGATCGTCGACATCTGCCTGCGGATGCTCAAGCCGGTTGAGCTGTACAAGGCCCAGGGGTTCCCAGCCGACTACATCATCACCCACGGCGCCGACGGCAAGCCCTTCACCATCACCCAGCAGGTGCATATGTGCGGCAACAGCGTTAGCCCGCCGCCGATGGCTGCCCTGGCGCGGGCCAATGACCCATGGCGCACCGAAGAGCGCCAGGCGCGCGCCGCATAACTCACAGCCACGGCACGACCGCCATCCACTCGGCGAGACGCATCAGCATCTGGCTCAGCAGATCAATCAGCACTTGGTACATCAGGTCAGCGATGAGTTGTTTCATGCGGTAGCGCTCCAGATATCTGAAGCCACATCTTAAAGGGTATTAAGAAGTTGCTCAGCGCACACCCCTGTGGATAACTTTTGATCCTTACACGACACCTTATCCCCCCTACTCCACCGCCCGGGCATGGCAAGGCCGGAACTCACTACACCTGCAGAAAACCTATAGGCCTGCCCCAGCAATCAACCGGGCCCCGACTTCACGCCCAGCAACCTGCGCCAGGCCACGGTCAACATAGGTTCGGTCACCAGCAACAACCGGCACCACGACTTCACCACCGCGCTTCACCTCGACGTTGATACGCCAGGTCTCCCGGCCCTCATCGTCCTTGTCGCACTCCATGTAGTTCCAAACCTGAAAGCCTTCGATCTCATCGTAAATATCGTGCTTGGTCATGGTCCTGCCCATTTGTAGGAAGGGGCCATCGTAGCACCACACCCCGGGCATGGCCCGGCAAGGACTCTCCATGCCTACAGAAAACAAAATCACCGCACCGGAAGAATCCGCCGGCGTGGACTTCGGAATCGACGGGCGATCGGTGCGCGTCTCGCAGGAGGCTTACTCGATCTTCCTGGCGCGTGAAGCGGCCAGTCAGGAAAAGATCGCGGCCCTGCAACAGCGCCTGACCGCAGCGGATGAGCGGACGGATGTGCTGGAGGAGTTGT
>PJQF01000334.1_pt1 | contig 14804 bp, 5 predicted proteins | sample 1503741 | NCBI WGS metagenome assembly PJQF01 (sample SAMN07775949, study PRJNA414020) | Biofilm metagenome, whole genome shotgun sequencing project. | isolation source: biomolecule (vanillin) treated reverse osmosis membrane biofilm | place: India: Nagpur | collected 2017-03-21 | reverse complement strand
CCCCATCCGCCACGGTTCCGTGCTCAACGGACTGCGCGCTGCCAATGCCCTGGCTCGTGAGATTCTGATCAATACGGCCTCCCAGGTGGCCGTCGGCATCACCACCGGTGAGGTGGACCGCTACGCCGCCGCTGAAATGAAGGCGCGCGGCTGCAAGAGCGCCTTCCTCGGCTATCGCAAGTTCCCCGGACACATCTGCATCTCGATCAACGAGGAGGTCGTGCACGGCATCGGCGGGCCTCGGGTCATTCAGGATGGCGATGTTGTGAAGATCGATGTTGGCATCGAGCTTGACGGCTGGATTGGCGATAACGCCCTCACCGTGCCTGTTGGCAATGTCGCCAAGGAGACTCTGCATCTGCTGGCCGCCACGGAAGAGTCACTGCATGTGGCCATCCGCCACGCGCGTGATGGCTGGATGCTTGGTGATCTCAGCCACAGCGTGGAAAACCACGTCGTGCAGTATGGTTACACCGTCGTTCGCGAATTCGTCGGTCATGGTGTCGGACGCAAGCTTCACGAAGAACCCCAGGTCCCCAACTTCGGCCGCAAAGGTGACCGCCCGCGTCTGAAGGCCGGGATGAGCCTGGCCATCGAGCCGATGGTGAACATGGGCACTGGAAAGACTCGCGTGCTGAGCGACAACTGGACCGCCATCACCCAGGACCGCAAGCCTAGCGCCCATTATGAGCACGTCGTGCTCATCACTGACAAGGAGCCGGAGGTGCTCACCTTCCGCAAACGCATGTTCCCGAACGGTGTGAATGATCTCACGCCGATGCCGGTGAGCTCGCTGATCTAAGATGGTGCAACCTTCCAGGTAGCCCCCTCATCACACGCAGTGTGATGGCTGCTTTAACCAATCAGCTTCTCAATCACCTGCCCGCCGATCTGCGAAAGCTGCTTGAACCTTCCTGCGTGATAAAACGTCAGCTTGTTGTCATCCAGGCCTAACAAACGAAGTAGTGTGACGTGCAGATCTCGCACATGGTGCACTTCCTCGATGGCCTCCATGCCGCGGTCATCGGTGGAGCCGATGGTGTGGCCGGCTTTGCAGCCGCCGCCGGCCATCCAGACGGTCATGGCCTTCGGATTGTGATCGCGGCCATAGGCGGTGCCGCCACGCACGCCGTTGTCAGGGGTGCGGCCGAACTCGCCGCACCAGACGATGAGGGTGTCTTCCAGCAGGCCGCGCTGTTTCAAGTCCTTGATGAGGGCCGCGATGGGCTGGTCCACCTGCTTGATGAGGTTCCCATGCGCGCGTTCGATGTAGTCGTGGCTGTCCCAGGTGCCTGCATAGAGCTGCACAAAGCGCACGCCTTTCTCCACCAGCTTGCGGGCCAGCAGGCACTTCCGGCCAAAGGCATCCGTGGCATCCTGGCCGATTCCGTACATCTCCTTCGTCTTCGCGTCTTCCTGCTCGATGTTGATCGTCTCCGGCACCTGCATCTGCATGCGGAAGGCCAGCTCATAGTTGTTCATGCGCGCCTTGAGCTCGTCATGCCAGGGATGGTCATTGACATGCTTTTGGTTGAGCTTCGCCAGCAGGTCCAGGTTCGCCCGCTGATGATCTGGAGTGATGCCCTTCGGTGGTTGCAGATCCAGAATGGGGGATCCCTTGGCCCTCAGCGCCGTGCCTTGAAAATGCGCCGGAAGATAACCATTCCCCCAGTTGGCGCTGCCACCCTGCGGATAGCTGATCTCCGGCAGCACCACAAAGCCTGGCAGATCCTGGTTCACCGAGCCAAGACCGTACGTGACCCACGCGCCGATGGCTGGATCACCGCCAAAGCGATTGCCGCAGTTCATCTGGTACATCGCCGTCGGATGATTCACCGAGTCCACCTGGCAGCCGCGATAGAAACACAGGTCGTCCGCCACCTTGCTGAGATGCTGCCAAGGCTCACTCATCCAAGCGCCGCTCTGACCATGCTGCGCGAACTTGAAGGGCGACCTCACATAATAGCGCTTGCCGCTTTCCATGGCGGACTTCTGCTTTCCTTCACGCGTGAATTCCTGCAGGTGCAGCTTCTCCAGTGCCGGTTTCGGATCAAAGCAGTCAATGTGACTCGGCCCGCCCTCCATCATGAGAAAGATGCAGTTCTTCGCCTTCGCCGGCACCTGCTGTGCCTTCGGGGCCAGCGGCCCTTGCGCCTCTGCGGCCAGCAGCGAGGTCAGCGCCACGCTGCCGAGAGACGTGCCCAGCCCGTAGACGAAATCACGCCGCGTGGGCGCATGCAGCGCCCGCGCTCCGGCACAGGGAAAGAAGGAGGAACTCATGGGGGTCACCTACGATTCCCCTTCCAAACGCCGCCAGTGCCATGAAAATGGCGGTCTCCGCATGTTTCGCCGAAAAATCGTCCGCATCGCCTTCGCGTTCTTCATCGTGCTGGTGTCCTTCTACCTCTACGGCTGCCGCACGCCTGCGCCTGTGCTGGCCCCCGGCGTGAAGAAGGAGCACCTCCGTGTGCCCCTCGCAGGTCAGAGCGTCTCCGTGACCCTCTACCGCCCGGCGCGGGACGACAACGCTCCGCTCGTCGTCGTGGCGCATGGCTTCTCGCGGGCCAAGCGCTACATGTCAGGCTGGGGGGCTGAGCTTGCCGCGCAGGGCTTCCTGGCCGTTGTGCCCACGCAGCCTGCGTTCGCGAATCACCAGATCAACAGCAGCGTCCTCGCCGCGCTGGTGGAGCACTATCGGGGGAATCGCCGCGTGGCTCTCGTCGGATTCTCCATGGGCGGTCACACCACCCTGCTCGCCGCGCAGAAGACAGCGGGGGATGCCTGGCTCGGTCTCGATCCTGTGGACATGGACGGCACTGGCAAAACCATCGCCGCCAAGACGAGGATCCCCAGCGCTGTCCTCTGCGCCGAACCAGAGATGTGGAACATGAAGGGCAATGCAGCCGGCCTCATCGCCGCCCTCCCCGGCCCTAAGTTCACGATGAAAGTCACCGGCTCCACCCACCTGGATGCGGAATGGCCCCCTGACCTCATCGGCCAGATCGCCTGCGGTTTCGTCACGCCTGAGCACCAAGCTGCCTTCCGGCGCTATGCGGTGGCTTTTCTGAAAGCCACCCTTCAGCGAGATGCTGAGGCCCAAGCTGTGCTCCAAAGCGCGGCCACGGATGCTGCTCTGAAAGGTGTGGTGATGGAGCCCTGACATCGCACGAAAGTTTCGTTGGTTAGGCGCAAACGCCAGGCCTGGATCATTTGGCTTACGGATGCATGCCACCTTTAGCCACCTTCTGTTTCTTATAGTCAGGCGAGGCACCCGGGGCTTCTTTTCGTTTGTGCTGGCTGGCCAAGTCGAACTCATGGCGGCTCCGGTTGACGTCTGCCCTTGCTTTGGCGACCTCCGTCCGGCAGCTCTGGATGTCTGACTTCGTGGGTGAGTATCCAGCAGCAATGAGCTTGGTATGCAATTCTGCCAGCCCATGATTGATGGCGGCTCCCTTTCGACGTGTTTGCCTGCCAGTGTTGGCGGTGTCATAGTCTCTTAGCAATTTCTCGAGTTCATCCACCGTTCTCAGCTTTTCATGCAACCGTTGTCCTTCTGCATTCATTGATGAGGCGAGGCTTGGCGGCAGCGTTTTTCCATCCGCATGGTTTTGGCGGGCCAGGTTCTTTACCAGCATGTCGAGTTTGGCCAGGGCACTTTGCACATAGCCCTCGTCGGCCGGGCCTTCGAGATTTCCGAATTTCTTAGCATCCTGAAAATCGGCCCACTTTGCCAGATGCACGGCTTCCTCAGGCATCTCAGCCTTCAGCTTTTCCCGCCATGCCTCTGCATCACCGAGATTGGCGCAGTCCTGGTACAGTTTCTGGGTATTTTGCTTGAGGCGCTTAGTTTCGGCTGCTTTCCTGTCCGCCGCCCTGATGGCCTCCGGATCCACAGACACACCTAACAACATGGACTTCTTCAAGACGTCTTTGGAGATCGAGGGATAAGTGATCTCGATCGCCTCCGTGACTTTTTGATGTACCCATGCGTCGGTCTTGCCAAAGATGTGCCCTGCCGACCCTTGGGCTGTCAGATCTAGGCAGACATTGTGCTTGCCATCGAAAGTCTGCACGATGTCAGGCCGCGAGCCGCCAGTTTTTTTCGTGCCCTCCTTCCTCATCGGAAACAGAGTTTTGTCCTGCTTGTCCCACTGGAGGCGCGTTTGATTGGGCAGGAGCTGATACATGCGTTCCTCCAGCAGTGACCCCGCCTGCACCCTCAGCAAGTCCACCACCCCCTTGGCGTATTTTTGGGTGATCTCGCCCAGAGGAGTTTTTCCATGCATGACCGCGCGCGCCTTGATGAAGGCCTCGGTATCTCCGCGGCATTGCTTCCAGGTGTTGCGCATTTCTGTGATGTAAGGCTCGTCCGAGTCTTTGTGCGGGACCTTGAGTTGATTGATGTGATTGAGGTCGAAGACAAGAGCCTGCCGGGCTTGTTCCAGCTCTCCCGTGGACAGGCTGCCTACATCAGGCAGCTCTTCCGTGGCCTTCTTCCAGTGCATCTGTAGCTGGCCCACTCTCCGGAGCTGTGTTTGGTCCGCATCCCACCGGCTGAAGTCCGCTTTGCAAAAGTCATTGTAGGCGCTTTGCACAGCGGCGGAAGCCGCGTGGGCGAGTGCCAGAGTCGCCTCATGATCCCCATCACCTGCTTCAGCTTTGGAGGTGTAGCGGTAGGTGAGCACATCCGGACAGCCTGTGTTCAGCGCACCCTTGAAACGATCGGTGTTGTGTTTGTGGACTGAGCTAAGTTTGCCGGTGATTTCGTTGAGCGTGGTGCGTGTGTGCTCCGCTTTTCTGAAGGCATCATTCAGATTGTTCGCCGCCGTGCAGTCAGACAGGGCTTTGGCAGACCCGGCCACAAGGACCTTGTGACCAAAGTCGGCATCACTCTCGGCCGCGCTCGTGACGATGCCGGGATCTAACGTTTTTGCGATGTCCAGGCGCAGCTTTGCCACATCCTCGAAGACATGCTCAAGAACTCTGCGGTCACGTGATGCGATCTCCAGGCAGGCCTGCGCGGAGACCATGGCATTTTCACAATCGTCGCCTGCCAGATGGTCACGTGACTTTGCCAGCAGTTGTCCCGCCATCTGCTGGTATCCAACGGCGGCCACCTTGGGCGGCAGGAGAGCCTCATGCACGGAGGCAAGCTGCACCGCAGCGCTGTAGTCCATACGGTCGAGCGCATTCGTGAAGGCAGCATCTGTCACTTTCTGGATGGCTGTGATCTCAGGAAGAACCGTGTCCGAATAGGCCTGCATGGTGCGGGCGAGGGCAGCTATTTCGATCAATTGATCGGTGGCACCCCAGGCATCAGGGGTATCGACATCTTCCCGGTCCACTTTGAGCCATCCGGGCTTTGGTACGGACTGGGTTGTCCCCTCCCTGGTCTCCTCTACCTCCAGCCAGTTTGCCCGGGTGCGCAGGTTGGTGACATCCACGTCGGGCGCGGCATCTGTCTTGGCCAGTTCTTTATACTTGTCCGTCCGCTGTTTCCAGATGTCTGCGAAGAGTTGCACGGCATGTTCTCTGGCAGAGGGAATGCCGGCCTCGTGGTACTTGCACAGCATATCTAGACAGCTCAGGACCTCCTGGGTGTCTCCTTCGTTCTCAAAGATCTTTGCAGCCTTATGAAGCTGGTCGGGTGAAATGGAGGGTATGAGAGCATCCCGGTTTGTCCTGCTGAGGTATAGCTCTGCCTGGGCCACCATCTTCTGGGCGCTGGCGGTCTCCATGTTAGGCTGGTAAGTTGTCAGCGGCTTTGGCACCACATCCATGGCGTCTGCAGCACCCTCGCCTTTGACGGGCTCTGAGGGAGGTGTGGCCACCTGGGTGCCAAACGCGGTCATGAATTCGGGGGAGCTGACGATCTTTGCCGAGAGCTTGACGGGCCGCTCGCGGTTGTCGTGGGCAAGCGTGGAGAGCAGGCACTCCACCGCCTGCTTGCTGTTATCAGCCATGGCAGTCACCGCTGCCTTATGCGCGTTGTCGATGGACGAATGGCCGGTGAGCAGCCCGTTTGCGTGGGCATTCAGGAGCAGCAGATGGATCGAGTCTAACCTCTCTTGCTGGTCCTCTTCTTTCTCGGCGGGATTTTCCTTCACTTTCTTCAGCAGCTTGCCCGATGCGCCGAGCACTTTTGTCATGCAGTGGTTGCTGGTGCCAACTGCATGTTTCTCGGCAAATTCCCGCAGAGAGAGAAGTTCCTTCAGTGGCTGTGCATTCAGCTCCAGCAGCGCCTTTTCCTCCAGCTTTCCGGAAGTGACCAAAGCATGGGCGATCTCATTGCCGGTCTTGGCTAATTCCAGGGATGGAGAGCTGGCCAGGATGGATGCTGTTTCTGTCATGGACGCCGTGTCCCCTGCATCCAGGCAAGGCTGTAGGTGAGGCATAAGCTTGGTACACAGTTCATGGCCAGCCGTCCGGGTTGCCTCGTCAGAGCTCTGGCTCATGGCAACAGACAGGGCGGCAAAGGCTGGCAGATGATCTTTGGCAGACTCCTGGCCTGCCATTTCTTTCAGGAGGTCTTGCTGCCCTTTGCTGAGGCCGAAAAACGCAGTCCTGTGGGTGGCGTCTTCGAGAACCTTGGCCGTGGCTTTATCTTCCAGCTCTTTGAGAGCTTTTTGAGTGTCAGCATCTGAGGGCAAGAAGTTTTTCAGATCCTTTCTCCTCATGGCGGTTTGCAGTGGCTGGGACTTGCCCGCCGGGCTGTCTTTGCCGACAATGGCTTCCAGGATGCTGTTCTTGTCATCCTGTTCCTGGACTGAGTTCACATGCTTTTGAATCCTCTGGAGGAGGGAGAGATGGAGCGTCTTGGATCCTTGGCACTTTTGCTTCAAGGAGCCTGCGTCTTCGTCCTTGGGTAGCACGGCGGAGAGGCTCCGTGCGTTGATGTCCACACTGGCATTGGCTGCAAGTGCCTGAGTAGTGTCCGCTCCCGGAGCGTTGCCTGGCATCGCAAGTGCATTGTAATACTTCTGCGCCAGACGGTGCACCTCGTTCCTGACACGGGTTTCAGCCATGGCACTCTGATTGACTGGCTCGAAAACGACGGGTGATGGGGTGGCTTCGGTCAACATTGCATCAGCGGGGATGAGTGATAAGGAATCCAATTTTAGTAATAAAGATGAGGTATATCAGTTATTCTTATTAAGCCAAAAATTTGGTATTGTGACTTAACATTGTGACGTTCGCCAAACTTTAACCTCATGTCCGACACACCCGTTTCTGATTTGGTTTGTGTGGTGATTCATCGCTTCCCCAAAACCAGCCGGTAACCTCCGTTCATCATTCCTTCAAAACCCCACCCTTTCTATAATCCGCCCTGAATACGCCTGTCCGTCTCGCTTTTGCACTCTTCGCCACTGCCTTCCGCCGCCATGCCCCGGCATTTCTGAAAGCTGCTCTTCAAGGCGATGCTGAGACCCAGGCTGCGCTAGAAAACTGCTGCCGAGGCCGCTGTCCTGAAGACACTGTAACCTGATGGAGGAGTTGGGTGCTCCCCAGCTGAAATCACGCATGAGGTGTGCTGCCGCCGAGGGGAATCACACACTCCACCACCAGACCACCGCCCTCGCGATTTCTTGCCCTCACCGTGCCTCCACAGCATTCGATGCAGCGCTGGGTGATGGCCAGACCAAGACCGCTGCCGCCCGTGTTCCTTCCGCGGGCGGCCTCAGGCCGGTAAAAGGCCTCAAACAAGCGCGGGAGGACTTCCTCGGGCACGCCTGGTCCTCGATCAAGAATCTGAATGCTCACCTCGTCACCCTGACGTCGGGCGTGGATCTCGATGCCCCTCGCGTAACGCACCGCATTGCGCAAAACATTGCCCAGCGCCCGATCCAGCGCCGAACGAAAAGTGTGGATGGTGATCTCATCCACACTCAGCTGGAGGGAGGCCTCGGGCGCTTCGCGTTCGATCACTTGATCAATGAGTTCCCGCAGATCGAAGGTCTCGGCAGCCTCGCGGTCGCGGAGGGTCGCGGCCTTGGAGAAGGCCAGCACTTCTTCCACCAGCTTCGCCATGTGCTGCAGCTCGTTATCGATCTTCCTGAGATACGCCGCCTGCTCCGGCGTGCCGCGCTGCTCCACCACTCCGAGCGCCATCTGCATGCGGGCAATGGGGCTGCACAGCTCATGTGCCACGTCCGCAGTGATGCGCCGCTGCTGCGCCACATACTCACCCAACTGCGCTGCCATGGCATTCACGGAGACGGAGAGTTCCCCCAATTCGTCATTTCGGTTGCGTGAGATCCGCTCGGCAAAGTCACCATGGGCGATTCGTCGGGCGGCCTCGTTGAGCACCCGGATGAAGCCCGTCATACCACGGACGAAAGGCATCCAGATCAACGCGGAAAGGACCAGCCCTGTGAATCCCAGGCCGATCCAGGGTTTGAGATCGATGAAAAGGCCACCACCGGTAATGCTATCTGACATCATCAGCAGGCTGAGCGGCCTCCCTTCCTTGGAGTCGATGAGGTCCAGGTGAATCCCTGCATAGTAGCCTGCGGGGGAGCCGGCTTTCATCATGAAGCGCGGTTTAGGCGGTGAATCAGATGGTCGTCTTGCCCCCGCTCCGCGTGGCCGACGCGGTGAAGGCTCGCCAGGTGGGCGTCTCTCGACGAGTTTGGGCATCACGTCCGCAGGCACCCGGACCTCGCTGCCAAAGACCTGGACGCCGTTGTTGGCGAACAAAGAAAAAATAACACTATTCGTTAAGCTGAGCTGGTGCAGATGCTCGTTCCACCCAGCTTCAGGCAGCCGTGAGAGGTCATTTGTCAGTTGCTCGCCGATGGCGGAGATCCTGTCACCGGGATCACCGGAGAGCATCCAGTCCAGTCCCAGGCGGAACTGCGACTTCAGGAAGATGAGGAACAGCGCGGCCAGCACCACCAGGTTCAGGGTGAACCAGCCGAGGATCTTTCCGTAGAGCGGCAGTCGGATCTTCTTCATCGGCCTGGGATGACGAGTTGATAACCATAGCCGCGCACGGTTTTGATGAAGCGCGGCTCCTTCGGATCATCTCCTAGCTTCTTGCGGAGAGAGGAGATGTGCATGTCGATGGCACGGTCGAAGACATCCCACTCGCGGTCTGCCACCTCTTCGATCAGTTGTTCCCGCGTCTTCACCCGGCCATGAGCCTTGGCCAGGGAGAGCAGCAGACCGAACTCGGCCGGTGTCAGTGACAGGGCCTGATCACCCAGCACCACGTCATGCGTTTCTGGGTTGATCCGCAGGTGACCGATGACGATCTCCTTCTGTGGCACCTGCGGCGTGGATTCGGCCAGCCAGCCCGAGCGGCGCAAAACGGCGCGCAGACGTGCCAGCAGCTCGCGTGAGGAAAAAGTCTTCGGCAGGTAGTCATCGGCCCCAAGCTCCAGGCCCACGATCCGGTCCACCTCTTCGCCGCGCCCAGTCAGCATCATGACCGGAACGCGGGACTTCGTGCGGATTCGTCGCAGCACTTCAAAGCCATCACAGCCGGGCATCATCACATCCAGGATCACGGCCGCCCAGCTTTCGGTCACGGCACGCTCTGCGCCATGCTCGCCATCATGCTCCATGGCCACCTCGAAGCCCATCGGCTTCAGGTAGTCCGCCATGAGCTGGCAGAGCTCGGCGTCGTCGTCGATAATGAGGAGGCGCATGGGGGAAGGTGGTCCAGTCAGCTTGGCACGCACCTCTCTTTACACAATTCCGACAAAACTTGTCCAGGAGCCTGAAGAGGGACTGACATGCCTTTGGCAGTGTCAGGCCGTTATGAGACATTTTTTTGCCCTCGCCTGCCTGCTGCCGCTGGTGTCACACGCCCACACACCAGCTTCGAACGATCTGCCCGTCGACAAGGAAGCGCTGCGCCAGCACCTCGCGGATGAGTTCATGGCCAAGCGTATGGCGCTGGCCAAAGCGGACTTCAAACCAACACCCAAACCCTCCCTGACCAAGCCCGTGCAGGTGGCCTCGGTTGCGACCAACCTCGCGATGCTGGCGCAGGGTTCATCGCTGACGGCGCCGGGGAATGGCGAGCTGATGTCAGCCTCCTTTCTGCCGTTCAAGCCGAAGGTTCGGTTCTACAACGATGGGAGCTACTTCTATGTGGAGTCGGATGGCATCCCGGACCGCACGCGGCAGCCGAATCTGATGGTGGGCATCACGACGTGGCAGCAGCAGGTGCCGATGCCGGTTTCGTACTTTATCGGCACCACGAATGGCACGAACCAAACGGGTTCACTAGGGTATCAGCAGCCAAATGTGTGGAAGATCCCGCTTGTGCCGGTGCCTGCGGCTTCACCCATCTCGCTAAACGGGAACTTCCTGCGTGGTGCGGTGGCGTTAGGGGCAGACGGTGTGCCGATTTTCAATCCGCGTAACAACACCGGGCAGTTCAGCTATGACATCGGTGAACTGGACATCTATGGCGGTCACTGCGGTCTGGCGGACGATTACCACTACCATATTTACCCGGTGCATCTCATCCCGGTGCTCGGGAATGACAAGCCCATCGCCTGGGCTCTGGATGGCTATCCAGTGTATGGCTATGTGGAGCCAGATGGCACGGCGATGCAGCCGCTGGATGCTGATGGCGGGCACGATCACGGCACGTGGGGTTATCATTATCATGCACGCGGCACCTACAATGCGGGCACTGCGGCCTGGACACCCTCGAATCCATTCATGATGAATGCCATGCACGGCACGGTGGTGAACTTTGACTCGCAGATCGATCCACAGCCCTCCGTGTCAAACATGCGCGCCTCCGGCACAGGCGGCTACACGGCGGCGCAGGTCCCGGGAGCGGTCATCACGGCTTTCAAGAATCCCGTGGCGCTCAGTGTGGATGGCAGCGGTCACTTTGTGGAGAACGTGGGAGGGACACCGAGCGAGGATGATTTCCTCATGCGCTACACGGTGAGCAGCGTGACCTATGACGTGTGCTGGCGCTTGAATCGTAAAGCGGTGCCGCGGACCTACACGATGACCTACCGTCACCCGACGACCGGGACGACCACGACGACCTACAGTAGCAACGGCAATCGCATCACGACGTACCCGATGAGCGGCAAGAGCATGCTCGCGCTGCCAGACACATCCCAGACGGGGAACTTCACGGGCAGCACCGCCGATGGCGAGGACAGTGATTACACCATCAACGCGCAGGCATTCACCAACAATGGCAACGGCACCATCACCGACAACGTCACCGGTCTGATGTGGCAGAGCACAGACAATGGCGAGAGCACCTGGGAGAATGCGGTGACAAATGCGATATCTGTCACCACGGGCGGCTATACCGACTGGCGACTGCCCACGCCTCATGAGTTGTTCTGTCTCTTCAATCACCAGGTCTCCAATCCCGCTCTAAACACGGCGTTCTTCCCAAATCATCCCGCAGGGCGTGCGGGCTACTGGTGGTCCAGCGACCTCTACGGCACCAGCACGACGAATGTTTGGTGCACGAATGAAGGTGGTGGCCTGGGGCCGAAACCGAAAACGGAGACCATCAGCGCGGGCGGCACTTTGCGCTATCACGCACGTTATGTGCGCGGGCCCAAACAGACCAACAGCCACAACTATGTGAACAATAACGACGGCACCGTGACCGATCTAGACACCGGGCTGATGTGGAAGCAGGTGCCGCGCGCGGCATCGACCTGGGCAGCCGCATTGACCGACATCGAAAGCCTCACGGACGCGGGCTTCAGCGACTGGAGGATGCCGAATGTGAAGGAGATGGAGTCACTCGTGGATTACACGCTGGCGACCTTCACGACGACCTCCGGCATCAAGCCACCAGCGCATCGCCTGCTCTTCCCATCAGCCACGGCGACGTCATACTGGACCTCCACCTCGCAGAATAATGACGCGCTGGCAGCGCTCTTGGTGGAGTTTGGTCTCAACACGACCTCGAACCCCCAGCGCAATGCTCAGGGCATCATCAGCCATGAGCCAAAGACATCGAGCTATCCTGCCTTTGCGGTGCGCACGGCCAATCTCACACCACCGCAGATCGCCATCGCTCAAGGTGCTGCCAGTCTGACGGATGGACTCAGCACGGTTGGCTTTGGCAGCGTGAATGTCGGCGGCACCATGTCGAGGGTCTTCACGATCACCAACAACGGCACGACGGTGCTGTCGATCACAGGTGTCACGATTGACGGCACGCATAGCTCGCTTTTCTCCGTCACCACAGCACCAGCCGCGAGCATCGCTGTCGGAGCCACCTCGAACTTCGTCGTGCAGTTCAATGCGAGCAGCGCCGGAGCCAAGACGGCAGTGCTGCATGTGGTGAGCAGTGACAGCAGTGTGGGCACGGCCTTCGACATCAATCTCAGCGCCACGGCCACGGTTCCGCCTCCGACGATCTCAAACATTACCATGAGTCCCGTCTCGCCATCGAGCACGGACAATGTGACCGTGACCGCGCAAGTCACACCCGGCTCTGGAGCCACCATCAGCGGCGTGAACCTTGTTTATGACCTCGGCGCTCAAGTGACCGCCCCAGCGTTCCAGGAGATCTTCGGCAACACCAACGCCAACGGCCTCGGCGGCTCGTTGAACACCTGGACCACGACAACGGCTCGCGCGGCTGGTGATGTGAGGCAGCGTGGATCGACGAGCAATCACACCGCGCCCATCGTTCTGACGAACTGTGCAACGAATGGCACCACGTCAGTCACCTGCGCAAGCACCGCAGGCCTGATACCTGGGATGTTGATCACAGGGACAAACATCCCCGCCAGCACCACGATCTCGCAGATCAGCAGCGCTACTGAGTTCATCCTGAGCCTGGCGGCCACTGGAACGGGCAGCTCTCTCACGCTCACAGCAGCGGGTGTCACGCTCACGGGCTGCTCGCTGGGCACAAGTCCGACGGTGAACACCGCAAGCACCACCGGGCTTGCTGTTGGCATGGGTATCTCGGCTGCCTCCGGTCTAACCACAAATCCGCAAAACCCCACGGTGGCGAGCATTGGCAGCAGCACGGCCTTCAATCTCAGCAGCACCACAGTCACGGCCGTTCCGGCCACGCTCACTGCTTCCGGCATGGCGCTGGAGTTCAACAACGGCACTGTGACCTACACCGACACAATGGCGACCACGCCCACGATCAACGCAGGCAGCGCCAGCGCGGGAACGGTCGAATTCTGGGCGCGCAATGCCGATCTTAGCACGGGTAACGGATGGACGCTCCAGGTCTCACCCGACGGCACGACCTGGAACACTCGAATGACGGAGAGCTACAGCAGCATGAGCGCGAGCTGCACGCTGAATGGCACCACCACCATCACCTGCACTGACACAAGCGGGCTTGTCGTTGGCAACACTATTCAAGGTGCGGCCATTACCATCGCAAACTGCGTCACCAGCGCCACAACGAACCCGAACGTCATCCTCACCGCGAACACCTCGGGGCTCGCCGTGGGCATGTTCATCACGGGTGCCAACACCGCGGGAATCCCGAACAACTCGCGCATCACTGCGATCAGTCCTGGCGTGAGTTTCACCATCAATAACAACGTCACGGTCACCAACGGCTCGCCGGGGATCACGCTGCTGGCGAACTACCTGCCAGCGAACACGACCATCAGCAGCATCACTCCTAACACGAGCTTCGTCGTCAGCAGTGCTCCCTTCTTGAGTGGCAACGCTACGCTGAGCTGCGTGAATCATGGCTACAAGCTCTGTCAATACACGCTGCAGGCTGGTGAGCTCACCGCGAACCTCAAGCTGCGCTGGCAGTTTAGCGGTAATACTGCCACATCACCTGCACGCCCGCCAAACACCAACATTGACGACGTCACTGTCACCCTGACCAGTGGCGCACCGCCAGTGGTCATCGCGATGACAGATCTAGGAGGCGGGTTGTGGAGTGCCACGATCCCAGCACAGGCCAACGGAGCCAGCGTCAACTTCAGCATCGCAGCGACGGCCACCGCAGGCGGCACCACGACGTCCAGCACCACGACTTACGCCGTCGCTCCATCGCCTTCGATCACCACGGCCTCGCCATTGCCGTCTGGAAACACCATCGCTCCCTACAGCCAGACTCTCACGGCCACCGGTGGGAGCGGCACTGGCTACACCTGGAGTGTGTTCAGCGGATCCTTGCCGAATGGCCTGACATTGAGTTCTGCAGGTTTGTTGAGCGGAACTGCTTCGCAGGCCGGCTCGTTCTCATTCACCTTAAAAGTCACGGATTCGGCGAATCGCAGCGCCACCAAGGCCTTCACGCTGGCGATCTCCGCGCAGACGCTGCCTAACGTCGTCGTCATCATCACCGACGACCAGGGCTGGGGCGATGTTGGCTATCACACGGCTCCTGGACAGGTGCCGATTCAAACTCCCGTGATGGACAGCTTCGGCACCACACGGCCCGGCTCGATTCGATTGGAGCGCTTCTACGCCACGACTGTCTGCTCCGTGACTCGCTCGACAATGCTCACCGGTCGCAATCCCATCCGTCATGGCACGAACAACACGCGTGGCACCGATTTGAGCGAGCATCTCATGCCGCAGTCCTTCAAGGCAGCGGGCTACCAGACCTTCATGTGTGGCAAGTGGCACATGGGCGGCAGTGACAAGAACCTGCATCACACTCTGGTGAACGGAGTAAGCACGCGCATCGTCCAGGAGGGGTTGCAATACGCGCCGTTCAATCGCGGCTTTGACTCGCACTACGGCCAGTATTCAGGCGCGATCGACTACTACACGCACCGCAGTGCCGAGGCCGAATCACTCGACATCCCGGACTGGTGGCTCAATGGCGTCCAGCAGGACGGGCCGAGCGAGCACACAGATCG
>PJQF01000332.1_pt1 | contig 14979 bp, 11 predicted proteins | sample 1503741 | NCBI WGS metagenome assembly PJQF01 (sample SAMN07775949, study PRJNA414020) | Biofilm metagenome, whole genome shotgun sequencing project. | isolation source: biomolecule (vanillin) treated reverse osmosis membrane biofilm | place: India: Nagpur | collected 2017-03-21 | reverse complement strand
GGTGAAGAAGTTGGCCAAACGATTGGGTATCGTGTGCGTTTTGAAAACGTAGTGAGTAAAAATACGCGCATTGAAGTTGTAACCGAAGGCATACTAACGCGGATGATTCAAACGGACAATGCTTTGTCTGATGTAGGCTTAGTTATCTTCGATGAGTTTCATGAAAGAAGCCTTCAGGCGGATTTGGCGTTGGCGCTTTGTTACCAAAGTCAGCAGGTGCTTCGCGAAGATATGCGACTGCTCATCATGTCGGCCACCTTGGATGGTGAAAAGATTTCTAGTGTTTTGGATTCTGCGCCAATTGTCACAAGCCTTGGAAAACAATATCCTGTTTCGTTAAAGTATGAAGCACCTGATAAAGACAGTTCCATCGCAATAGCTGCTGCGCGAATGGTTCGTAAAGCATTGTCTGAACAATCCGGTGATGTTTTGGTTTTCTTACCGGGCACAGCCGAAATTCATAAGACAGCAGAGTTGTTACAAGAACAGAGTTCTTCTGTTATCATGCCTTTGTATGGCGATTTACCATTGAAGCAGCAGCAAGAAGCGATTATGCCGCACCCGCAAGGCATGCGAAAAATTGTGTTGGCTACTTCCATCGCAGAAACATCTTTAACGATTGAAGGAATCACCACCGTTGTCGATTCCGGATATGCGCGTGTACCGCGATTCGATCCGCGGAGCGGGCTCACCCGCCTAGAGACAATTCGTGTAACGCGCGATGCTGCTGATCAACGAGCCGGTCGTGCCGGCCGATTAGGTCCTGGTGTTTGTTATCGGATGTGGGCGGAAAATACACACGCCCATCTTCAACCTCATCGCCAACCGGAAGTGTTGGAAGCAGATTTGGCGCCCATGCTTTTGGAGTTGTATCAGTGGGGCATCAAAAACGTGAATGAACTAAAGTGGATTACCATTCCACCGGCTGGTACGATCAATCAGGCAAAAGAATTGTTAGTCGACTTAGGAGCATTGCACGATGATCGGATTACCGAACGAGGTAAAGAGATGCTCAAGTTGCCTACGCATCCACGGTTATCGCACATGCTGCTTTCGCCTGACGATGAAAAGGGTAAACAATTAGCGACAGATGTAGCTGCTTTGTTAGAAGAGCGCGATCCGCTAATGAAAGACTCCGGTGCTGATTTAAGTTTACGATTAGAAGTACTTCGTAAATGGAGAAAAGGAGAACGCGTAAATGCAGATCGCAATGTGTTGCAACGAATCGAACGTTTAGCAACTGCTTGGCGTAAGATGTTTCGGCTCGAGGCTGAAAATGGCATTGTCAGCGATACAGAAGTGGGCAAATTATTGATGGAGGCTTATCCGGAGCGAATTGCGCAGCAGGTAGATCCACAGCGTGAGCGCTATAAACTTGCCAATGGCCGAATGGTGCGCTTGCCGGATCATGATCCGCTTTTGCGAGAACCATGGTTGTGTGTGGCGCATTTAGATGCCGGTAGTCGAGGAGAGGGTAAAATATTTCTAGCAGCTCCGATCGATGTTTCGGATGCGGAAGCACATGCCGTAAGAAACGAATCTGTTCGATGGGATACTGAGCGTGGACAAATCTTGGCGGCTGAGGAAAAACGAATTGGCACTTTGGTAATCAGTTCAAAACCGACAGCCACTATTTCTGAAACGCAGCGAATCGAAGTGTTGTGTAATGCCTTGCGAGAGGAAGGCTTGCGGATTTTGAATTGGGATGAGGAGCAAATCAATTGGCAGGCACGCGTATCGAGTTTGCGGATTTGGCGCCCCGAAGAAGAATGGCCAGCGGTGGACGATACGCATTTGTTACAAACAGCCGAGGAGTGGTTAGCACCCTATCTAACGCAGGTAAATAAGCGGGCTGATTTTTTTAAGTTGGATATGCAAGCGATTCGAAGCGGTTTATTGCCTTGGAATTTGTCGAATCAGTTGGATGTGCTGGCGCCTGCTCGTTTGAAAGTGCCAAGTGGATCGAACATTGCGCTGCGCTATTTCAATAATGGCCAATCGCCTGTGATGGAAGTGCGATTACAAGAAATGTTTGGATTACTCGAAACACCTACGGTCAATCAAGGCCGGACGAAGATTATGTTGCATTTACTTTCACCCGGCTATAAGCCCGTGCAGGTAACGCAAGACCTAAAGAGTTTTTGGCAAACGACCTATCATGAGGTGCGCAAAGAATTACGGATGCGTTATCCACGCCACCATTGGCCCGAAGATCCGTGGACAGCTGAGGCGGTGAGGGGTGCTGTGAAGAGGAGACAATAAGTTTACTTAATACTCAAAAACACTTCGATAAAAATTGTGGCTCTGCACATATTCAATCAACTGGGTGTAGAAGGGGTGTGAGCCAAGTGTGGCGCTATCGCCAATCATCATTAGTTTTTTGCGAGCGCGCGTCATCGCAACATTTGTTCTGCGGATGTCAGATAGAAAGCCTACTTCACCTTTGGCATTGCTGCGGACAAAACTGATGGCAATCACATCGCGCTCTTGCCCTTGAAAGGCATCAACGGTGTTGATGGTGACTAATTTGTTGAGTGGCTCCAGCCAGGCCGAGCTTTCGGCTAAGTGAATCAGGTAATCGACTTGGGCGCGGTAGGGTGTGATGATACCCAAAGTGATGGATTGCATGAGCCATTCTTCCACACCGATTTCTTCTACCAATTTTTCTACCAAGCTGATGAGTTTCGCGGCTTCGTCTTTATTCAACCTGCTGAGTGTTTCCGGATCTTGTGTTTCGTTGTAGCCTGCACCGGCCGTGTCGATAAACTCTACGGGTTGTTGATCGGGACGAAGTAGTTCGGACTTGACGGAGCTATGGGCAATCAACTCGTTGTTGTAAAAATAGTGCGAAGAAAACTGCATGATATTTTCGTGCATGCGGTACTGTACTTGCAGCATGGAAGCTTTTTGCGGAAATTTTTTAATACCTTTTTCAAAGAGCGTTTCCGTAAGACCGTTTTTGGCGGCTTCATTGGATTTTACCGTAGGCGGCAATTGTAGGTGGTCGCCAGCGAAAATAATTCGTTCGGCACGCAAGAATGGAATCCAGCAGGCAGGCTCCAGCGCCTGTCCGGCTTCGTCTATAAATGCTGTTTTGTATTTGCGGCTGCGCAACACGGGATGGGATGATCCTACCAACGTGCAACAAATGACATCACTTTTTTGCAGTAAGTCGTTGGTGATGTAAAACTCCAGCATGTCGGCATCGGCTTTGAGTTGCTTGGCTTCTTCGCGCAACATTCTGCGTTCGGCTTTTTCGAAGTGGCCGAAGTTGCGTTTGAATTTGTTGGCCATCTGTCGCGTGTGCTCCATCTTTTTTCGCAGCGCACGCAGTTCATCAAAGTTATCATGTTCTGTTATGCGGGCATCAAGTGTTTTGCTGAGCGATTGCTCGGTGACGCGTGCGGGGTGGCCTATGCGGAGGACATTCAATCCGCGCTCGCTGAGTTTGTCCACCAGCAAATCGACAGCGGCATTGCTGGGTGCGCACACTAAAACCTGTCCTTCACTTTTTACGGTGTGCCGGATGGTTTCGACTAGTGTAGTGGTTTTGCCTGTGCCGGGTGGACCGTGAATAAATGCGATGTCGCGACTTTGCAAAATGGTGTGCGCTGCGTGGAGTTGACTATCGTTTAGTACGGGTGATTCTAGTTTTACCGAAAGGCTTTCTGTTAGCGGATTTTTAATCGGCTCATTTCCCAAGAGCATCTCACGCAGTTCAGCCACTCGATTCTCTTCTGCTTCGATTACTTTTTTGACGGCATATTCCATTTCGCGGTAGCTCATATCGTCAAATAGTATGTTGATGCCGAGCGAGCCGCTGTCGATCCAATCGGGGAGTTCATCGCCATTGAGGGTGATGACCATCAGATTATCGCGCACATAATTGATCACTCCGTTTTGATGTTCTTGTGCGTCATTGCCGTAGGCGTTGGTAAACACGCTGATCAGTTTGCCACTTTGAAAGGCGTGAGGTTGATCTTTTTGTGTGAGCCGTTGGATTTCAATGATGATGCGCTCACCGGTGCCTATGTAATCTTTTACCAGACGTACGGGATACCAAGTGGTGCCTTCTTTGACACGCGTGTGCAAGGGTCGGAGTAAGACCTTTTGATGGTAGTGCTCCATGTCAGCGTGCCGCTCGAGTTGCAGCAGGCCCAATGTTTTTCTTAGTTGGTCTTTGGATGACTCCACGAAATGTAGTTGAGTGACAAAGGTAATGAAATGAGCGAGTGATGTACGTTCGATTCAGATGCACTTGGTGCTGTGCGTGGGCAAGCGATTGAAGCGGAAAGCCCGCACCCCGGTAAACAATAGGCAACTGGCGGGGGAGGACTTGTAGCGAAAAGCGCGGTGGCCAGCGATGGCTTATGCGGGTAGCCGGCCATGCCCCAAAATTTATTTTACCGTGTTTAGTTTGACGAGGTAATCGTTAATGTACTCTTGTAGCCGCGGGCGCTTGTATTGCATGATGAAGCGCGGGTGGGAGAGTGGGATGATGTTTTGGAAGAAGTGATGCTCGGCATTGAGCTGTTGGAGGAAGTCGAAGTTTTTTCCTTCGCCCAAACAAAAAACTACTTCGCGGTTGATGCCCCAACTTAATTGCTCGCGCAGCGAAGCGAGGATGAAGGGCATGAGTTTTTCGGGAAGGCCTTTGACATCGTAGTAGTTGAGGTTCTTGCCGTCCTTGACGAAGCCAAGCGGTGAGATGGAACTGAAATAAAATTTTTGATAAAATGCGTTGAGTCCACCGAAAGCGGTGATCACTTGGTAGATAAACTCCGAGGAGAGTTCGTGCTTTTGTGGAAGTTTATTTTCGATGCCGCAATAGGTTTGTAGGTTGATGGGATCTGTGAAGGGCACACCGGTGAGGCCGGACCCGAGGCGACCCGGATTGATACCGAGAATGAGGGTGCGCGTTTGCTTGTCGTTATAGTACTTCTGATAGAACCGCTGGCTAAGGTAAGCTGTAATGGGATCCTTGAATGGGTTGAGTACGGAGATGCCTTTAGGAAGGCGCACATGTATACTCAGATGTTGGTTAAAGGCATTGATATGTTTTGCATATTCGGTTGCCATACTACAAAACAGTTGACCTTAGCAGAAGGGGCTTCGAAAAATGTTAGTCTGCTTTCGGAGGCTGCACTTTGGCTGAAACACTTCCTTTTTCTGCTTCTTTAGTATCGAGTATGCGGGCAATCCAAGCTAAAATAAGGGCGGAAATAATGAACACCATGTGTATGGCTATTTCATATTGCAGAGCTTCAATTCCTTTGGTGTTGTTTGTTTCGGAGTGAATATCGATGAAGGTCTTGAGCAAGTGCACACCGGAGATCGAGGCAAGTGAAGTAGCCAATTTTACTTTTAAGCGATCGGCATCTAGGTGGTCGATCCACTGAGGGCGGTCTTCTTGTCCATCAAAATCGATGCGGCTGGTGAAAATAGAATAGCCACCAATGATTACTATGATGAGCAGGTTCATCACCATTGAAATATCGATCAAGCCCAAAACGCTCAGCATGACTTGCACTTCGGTAAACTCATCGATTCGTAAGGCAAGGAACGCCAATTCGCCCATGAATTTATAAACATACAGGCCGGAGCCGAAAATAAGACCTAAGTAGATGGGTGCCTGAAACCAGCGGGAAGCAAAGATGGAAAATTCGATGATCGACTCGAATCCTTTGCTCAATCCTTTCATTATGTTCATAAAAGCCAAGTTTAGATTATAAACGAACAGGCAAAAGTATTAAAATTAATTAATTCTTTAGCAATGCTTGTTAATCTAACGGACCGGCTCGGGCCTATTCCAATTGATAGTCAAAATTTTGCTTTATGTACTTCCCTTTTCGTGGTCCTTCGATAGATGCGTATAATTGATTCTTCAATCTACGGTAGGCGATGCGCTGCGGGAAGTCGTGAGCCGGGTTGGTGCAGATGAATTCTTCTTTGCTGATAAAGACCAAACTAAAAGTGGTTGGTTGGTTATTGTTTTGGCCATTGACTGTAGGCACATAAGACCATTGCCCTTTTCGAAGGCGTAGCTCGATCGTTTCTTGTGGAATGGTATCTCCACTTGATTTGACAAAGTAGCTTTTGCCGGCTAGGGTGCTATCGTTGAGAGTTTTCCATTGCTCTACAATAGTGCCGTTGGGTGTGGTGATTTTCCATGTTCCTGCCAGCCAGTCAAAATTGTTTTTTTTCTCTGCATACAAATGGCTGCTGAGAAAGAGGGTGGTGAGGAGGAGTAAAGTCTTGGAGTAATGATTCATAGTTTTTTTCTCAAATGTGGGGAAAGGTGCACGAACCAAAATTGTAAAAATGCGCCAGTTAGTCGGTGCCGATAAATAGATTGGACATTTTAAGATTATCGGCATAGAACTGCTTGGGGCTTAGCCCGGTAAACTCTTTAAAGTCTTTGATGAAATGAGCTTGATCGTAATAGCCACATTCTAGCGCCAACTCAGTTAGGCTACTTGACTGACTTTGGTTTAACATTTTTAGCAGGGCTTGTAACCGTATGGTTTTGGCGAGCTGCTTCGGGCTGAGGCCAATTTCTTGTGAGAAGCGTCTTTCGAGGTTTCGTTTGCTGATTCCCAGACGCTGGGCTAATTCGACCACGCTGATTTGCCCTTTCATTTGAAACAGTAACTTAACACTTTCTTTTGCAATTTCATTGGCCGATAGAAGGTGAAGTCTTTCCAACAGAAATGATTCGATTAGCTGTATGCGATGTGTATGTGAAGGTGCTGTTAGAATTTTTTGTTCTAATGGAAGAGCAGAGTCACCAAATAATTCGATCAGGGGAACGGCTCTGTTTTCCATCTCTGCAGAAGCCATGGAGACAAATGCGGCATGGCCGGTAGGATGAAACCGAACAGCAATGATGTTCGAAACTCCTGTTGGTTCAATTTCGAGTGGAGCTGTAATTTGTCCGAACACAAAACAGCGGGGCTGAATGATAAACTCGTTATTGGGCAAAAATTGTTTGTAGAGATCACCACAATGAAAAATCATTTCCATACACCCATCCGGAACGATGCGTTGTCGCTCGGGCTTATCATCAAGAGGCGCTTCCAGTGACCAATAGCACTTGATAAATGGTGCAAGCGATTCGGAAGGCGGATAGGTGTGATACTCCATAAATAGACAAAGCAATATACGCTGGAATCTGAAATTGGAGCACTGCGCTGGCTTAACAAGCAATTAACAAAGTACAGCTAACCTTCAGGTTTTTCGGGCGTTTACACCAGTGGTTTTAGCAGAAGCATAGCTATGACTATTTTTGTAGATTATTTATGATTCGAATTCCCTCGTATACCCTTTCTTTCTTCCTTTTTTGTGGGATGCTGCCGGTTATTTCTACGGCTCAAGTTGTTAAGAATAAGCCCGGCACCGGATTGGGAATAGTGAAAGCCAGCGGGTCGATTCAACTGGATGGAAAACTGGAAGAACCGGATTGGACGAATGCAGCGGTAGCGACTAATTTCTTTTTGAATTATCCGGTTGATTCATTGCCACCCACTTATCAATCCGAGGCACGGATGACATTTGACGAGCATTTTTTGTATGTGTCATTTGTATGTTATGATGACAGTAAGCCGGACATTGTGCAATCGCTGAGGCGTGATATTGACTGGGATCGGAATGATAACATCGGAATTTATTTCGACCCGTTTAACGATTATACCAATGGGTTTTATTTCACCATCACACCGTTTGGGGTGCAATCGGAAGGAATTATTTCGGCCGGAGGTCAGGATGGGGATGGATCATTCAATAACAGTTGGGATAACAAGTGGTATTCGCATGCCACACGGTACCACGATCGGTGGATAGCCGAGCTGGCCATTCCACTCAAGTCTTTTCGTTACAGTCACACTTCAAAAGAGTGGAACGTAACTTTTTTGCGCAATGATGTGAAGCGCAATCAGGTGTCGAGCTGGATTGCCACGCCTATTCAATTTATTCCGGCTTCATTTGCCTATTCCGGCAAATTGCATTGGGAAACCTCGGCTCCTCATGCCGGAGCAAATATTTCTGTAATTCCGTATGTGGCTTCGGTGGCTTCGCAAAATATCCAGGAAAACAAACCGGTGAGTACGAGTATGACGGTAGGTGGTGATGCGAAGGTAGCGCTGAGTCCTTCATTGAATTTAGACCTGACGATCAATCCTGATTTTTCAAATGTGGAGGTAGATCAACAAGTAATCAACCTCACTCGATTTGAATTTCAATTTCCGGAACGCAGGCAATTCTTTTTAGAGAACAGCGACCTTTTCGCTACACCCGGTTATCCGGATACACGGCCATTCTTTAGTCGGAGGATTGGGTTGGTGACAGATTCTACCGGAAGTGCAAAGCAAGTTCCTATTTTATATGGAGCACGCATTAGCGGAAAGATCGGAAAAAACTGGCGGGTAGGATTACTGAATATGCGCACCGAAGAGAAGGCTTCACTGGGATTGCCGGATCAAATGTATTCGATGGCCATCGTGCAACGCCAAATTTTTTCACGTTCGAATATTGATTTTTTTATTGTCGATAAGCAATCGCTGGGTTTGGGTAGTTTTCAATCCGGAAGATTTTATCAGAAGGATTTGATCAGAAAAGTTGGGAATGATACCGTGCTGAATTTGTATAACCGGGTGATTGGTACAGATTTTAATCTCGTGACAAAAAGCAATAAATGGTTTGGTGATTTTTACTATCATCAGTCGATCGATGATTTTCATTCCAGTAAAAACTATTCGGCCGGTGCTTTTCTTGGCTATCGCGATCGGCACCTCGGTGTATTTTTTGGTAACAATACAGTGGGCAAAAACTTTGTGGCCGAAACTGGCTATCTGCCAAAGATGGATGTGTACCCCGGCTATTGGAGTGGATTTGGTCGAGTGGAGGGAACGGCCTACCCGAAGAGCAAAAAAATTGCTACTATGACCTCGGGTATCGAAAGCAATTATACTTTTATCCCCGACTCTATACGAACAGATTTAAACTTATCGGTGGATTTTGCGATCAATTTTTTAAATACATCCAACATATCCCTTTCACTTTCTAATATCTATCAACGGTTGACGGAGAATTTTTCACCTCTTTCCCCCAAAGTGGAAACCAAATTGCTCATGGGCGACCCTTTTCATTGGAACGAGTTTCAGATTGAATACAATTCCAATACACGAAAAGTTTTTACCTATAATTTACAAGCTTCCGGTGGGCAATTTTATTCCGGCAAACGGCAGAGTTACAGCGGCACACTCAGTTATCGCTATCAGCCATACGGAAGTTTATCCGTAACAGCCGATTACAACAGCTTGCAGATGGGCGAGAATTTTGGTGATGCTGAATTTTTACTGATCCGGCCCCGATTGGATTTTACACTCAGCACGAAGTTATTTTTGACCACTGTTTTGCAAGCCAATTCGCGGTACGAAAGTTTGAATTTGAATACCCGATTGCAATGGCGCTTCCGTCCTGCTTCGGATTTGTTTATAGTATATAGTTATGTGGACAGCAAATTACCAGTCACTTCCAAGTCGAGCGATCAGGCGTTGGTTATCAAGTTTACCTACTGGTTGAATCTGTGATTTCGTTTCGTTTTCAGCTTTTATCGACTCAAGAGCTGTAAAAATTAAGTGTTAGAGATCAAACCTTATCCGTAAATTTGGGTTTTTAATACCAAAAAAGTATGGCATTCGGTTTATTCAAGAAAAGTGCGAAGAAGGAGGAAGCCCCGGCAGGTCCTCATTATTACGACCTTACGGTAAAGGAAATCATAACTGAAACAAAAGATGCCATTTCCATTGCTTTTGAGCAGCCTGCTTCAGGCAATATCAACTATAAATCGGGTCAGTTTTTAACACTTATCGCCACGGTGCAGGGTAAGGAGGTTCGCAGAGCTTATTCATTGTGCAGCTCCCCTTTTGTAGATAAAGATTTAGTGGTAAGCGTCAAGCGCGTAGATAAGGGACTGATGTCTAACTGGCTTCCGGATAATCTGAAAGCGGGCGCCAAAATGAGGGTTATGGAGCCAATGGGACAATTCACCACTGAATTTAAAAAAGAGAATAAGCGCCACCTGATTTTGTTTGCCGGAGGTTCGGGGATTACACCGATGATGTCGATCATCAAATCATTGTTGAATCAAGAGCCAGACAGCATCTGTTCGTTGATCTATTGCAACCGTGATATTGACAGTATCATTTTCAAAAATCATTTTGATCAACTTCAAACAGCGTACGAAGGTCGTCTGCACGTCATTCATGTATTGGACAACGCACCGATGAATTGGCAGGGTTACTCCGGTTTGTTGAACAAAGAAATGTTGACCAAGTTGTTTGAGCGTATTCCGAATTGGGGATTGGACAAGACAACTTATTTAATGTGCGGACCGGAAGGGATGATGAAGAATGTGGAGGCGTTGCTGGCTGAGCATTCTATTCCTACTGATAAGATTTTCAAAGAGAGCTTTGTATCCGGTGTGTTGGATAAAGCGAAGAAAGAGGAAGTGACCGGAAGTTCAGAGAAGAAAGCGCGCGAAGTGACGATCCGCTACGATGGAAACGAGTATAAAATCATGGTGGAGCACAATCGTACGATTTTAGAAACAGCTCTGGACAAAGGCATCGACTTGCCGTATTCTTGTCAAAGCGGATTGTGTACCGCTTGCCGCGGAAAGGCACTTTCCGGTCAGGTAAAATTGGATGAAGAAGAAGGCCTATCGAAAAGCGAGCGTGCCGAAGGGTACGTGCTTACATGTGTGGGTCACCCGCTGACGGATGATGTGGTGATAGAGATTGGATAATAAAAAAGAGTCAGACGATTTATCTGACTCTTTTAATCTATTTACTTCTTTTCTTTCCTAAACTCCATTCCTTCAAAATTCACTTTTTCCACTTGTCCGGTCGCGTTGAGTTGAAAGACAGCCATTGCCGTCCCGTACCAATCTCTTTCATACGGACCGCGGAAGGTGTCATAATTCCAATGGGATAAAGTAGCTCTCAATAATTGATTGGCCACGACTTCTAAGTTTCCATTAACCACTTTAATTTCCATTTCACCATACAGATTGTCTTTGTAAATGCCTGCGTATTCATCCAATGATTTACTGGGTGAAGTATTGAGCACACGCTTGGCTTCAAATTCTTTTTCGGCTTTATCATTTCCGGCCTGAATGTTTTTATACAATGTTAAAAACTCTGCGCTCCAATCTCGGTTGCCACCCAATGCAAACAGATCAAACGCTTTGTACACCAATGCATGGCGAACTTCGGCATGATCATAATTTCCGAAAACGTAGATGCCCAACTTAGCTTCCGGTAGCTGCGCGTGAATAGCAATTTGCCCAGCTAAGCTACCCGTATGAAAATTGATTTTCTTTCCTTTGTAATCATGTTGAAACCAGCCAAGCCCATAGGTAGTCCAATTAGGTTTGGTGAGTACCATGGTGGGATAAAACTGATCATCCGGCACAATTACCTGCGGCTTGAATAATTTTTTCCAGGTAGCAGCTTTTAATAATCGTCCGCCTTCGTATTTGCTACTGTCAAGCATACAACTCATCCATTTGCTGATGTCCTCAATCGAAGCATTTACACTTCCGGCAGGTCCGATTTCATCGGCATTAGTAGGTGTAATCACTTTGATGGTCCCGTTCACCATGTAGTGAGGTTTAGCCACATTGTTTTTAGGCATGGCTTTTAAAACAGGGTAGGTGCGTGTCATCTTGAGTGGTGCAAATACTCGCGCCTGAATAAAATCCTCCCATTTTTGTCCGGATATTTTTTCAATCACTTTTCCCGCAGCCAAATAAAAAATGTTTTGATAAATGAAGCTGGAGCGTAATGAATAGCTGGGCTCCACTTCCTTCATTTTGCGCAAGATGTCGTTGGCCGGAATGGTCATCGCACCCCAGAAGAAATCGGTATTGCCCACACCGCTGTTGTGCGTAAACAGATCACGGATTTTTAATTCGCGTGTGACATACGGATCGTAGAGTTGAAACTCCGGCAAGTATTGAATAACAGCATCATCCCATTTTACTTTTCCCTCGTCTACTAAAATGCCCATGCACACGGCTGTCATCGCTTTGGTAGTGGAGGCACACGCGAACAATGTTTGGGTGTCCACTTTATCATCGGCACCCAGCGCGAGCTGGCCGTAGCCTTTCATGGAAATTACTTTTCCGTCTTTCACTACAGCCACCGCCATGCCGGGCACCTGCCAGGCGAGACGTGCTTTTTCTACATAGGCTTCAAATTCTTTTACTTGCGGTGTGCCCGATTGTGCCAAAACAAATTGGCTGCTCAGCAAAGTGACGAGTACGATTACTAACTTTTTCATATTTCGATTTGTGAATTAAAGAGAAGATAACCAGTTCTCAGATTTTAAATAGCCTAGCACTTTCTCACGAAATGATTCGCGCGGGAAAGGACGATTACAAAGAATGATATAGAGTAACTTCTTTTTCGGTATGCTTACATAATCGGCATAGAAGCCACCCTGTGTGCCGGTGTGTGCTACTATTTGAATAGAATCATATTTTTCAATGAACCAGCTATAGCCGATAAAAGCCGGAATCTCACTCTTCCAATTTGCAAAACGACTGATGGTTCGCGATCTTTTCAAAGCCTCCCGATTCAGAAATACGGATTTGCGAATCGCTAGCTCGTAATTAGCAAGTTCTTCGGTTGAACTCCAAACGCCACCATTGCCGGCAGCGGCAAACGTAGGTTCTTCGCCATAGTCTTTTTCAATGTAGTTTCCATTTATTTGCAGATAAGCGTGTGCCACTCCTGCTTGTGAGTACGGACCATCGGTGATTTTACTGGTGGGCATGGAGGCAGGTTTGAATATTTTTTCTACTACAACTTCCTGCCATTTCTTACCGGTCACATGTTCAATAATCAGTGCTAAGCCATTGAAGGCCGGATTGGAATATTCGAAGTGAGATCCGGGTTCAAACAACAGCGAATCGCACAGCATGAGCGGTGCAAAATTTTGTCGGTCGTTGGCCGTGAGTAACGCTACACTGTCTAAAAATTCTCTTCGGTTGTCCGGCAAACCCGATGTGTGCGTGAGGAGATGATGAATTTTTACTTTTTGAGCGATGGATTTGTTTTTGAAGGAAGGGAAATATTTGTAAAGCGGATCGTTTAGCGACAATTTTCTTTCATCGGCCAATAGCAAAATGGTATTGGAAACAAAAGTTTTTGAAATGGAGCCGGTATTGAAAAGTGTTTTCGAAGTAATCGGTTCTCCTGTTCGGATATCGGCTACACCAACGGATTTAGAAAAAACAATCTGTTCATCTTTGACAATAATGACAGATCCACCGGGTTCATTGTTTTTAAATTCTTGCGAAATAAGTTCATCGAGTTCTTTGAATTGATCACTGGGTTGTTTCTGAGTACAACCCAATACAAAAAAAATAATCAGCATCGGCCAATACAACATTCTCATGAATTGGTCTTTTTGTTTCGCAGAAGTGAAGCAATGGCGATGATTACCCACACGGTGTTAATGAAGGTAAATGGATATGCTTCTTTGTAAATACTATTGGCGATGAGTAATATTCCGCCAATCAAGTTCATTAACTGAAAGGCCAGCGAACTGGAAGCTATTTTTTGATAGCTGTTAATCCCGTACGCACCAATCACGAGCAGTGAGCCAATCCAACCAAGCGTGGTAAGTAAGATATCCATTACGGCCGCAACTGAATTTTTAACACGTGCATGTCATTCGTAACGAATAACGCCTTTTCATCGGTAGACAAAGCGCAATTGGAAGTAGCTTCTTCTAACTTTATTTTGCCCAGCAATTTGCCGTCTGCATTAAAAATCCACACTCCTCCCGGACCGGTTCCAAAAATGTTTCCCTTGCTATCGATCTTCAATCCGTCCGGCAAACCCTTTTCTGTTTTTGTATTGGCCGTAGCATCGTACAAGATTTTACCCGACACGATTTGCATCGAATCGTTGAAGGTGTATTCATACCAACGCGCTTTGTCCGGATCGGAATTCGCCACGATTAATTTCTTTCCTCCGGGCATGAACGCAAGACCGTTGGGGCGTGTGAGTGAATCAATCAACAAAATGGTTTTTCCATCTGCTGTTGCGCGATACACACCTTGAAAGGGAATTTCTTTGGACGAGTCTTCCATTCCTTTGGGCAAGCCATACGGTGGATCGGTGAAATAATAATCGTAATTGTAAAATACTGCATCGTTCGGACTGTTGAAGCGCTTGCCTTCAAAGCGATCGGCAATGGTGGTAAACTCCGGTGTGGGTTGCGCAGTGGAAGTATTCATCAGAGCAATTCTTCGGTCTCCATGTTGACACAGCACTAAGTCGCCTTCATCGTTGAGGGTAAGGCCATTCGATCCTCCTTCGCCCTCACGTGGTGTGGTACCGGTGTAGCCGGAAGGAGTGAGGTAGACTTCGGCTCCTTTTTCGGCAGTCCATTTGTAGATGGTGTTTTTTGGAACATCCGAGAACAGCAACATCTTTTCGGATTCAACCCAAACCGGTCCTTCGCTCCATTCGTAGCCGGTGCCCAGCACTTGAATTTGCAAGGTGCTGGAAACAACGGAGTCCAAGCCTGCATCTGTCTTTTCAATAGCGACAGATAAGGAAACTTCTTTTTTGAAATTGCAACTAATTAGTAGCAACGCGAATGATAGAATGGAGATAAACTTCATAAGTAGAGATTAGCTAAATAATAAGATGAGTGCAATAGAACGCATCGGCCAGGGATTGCAGCGAAAATCCCATGCCCCCTGTGGGCGCGTAGCATCGGGGCATGGATTGTAGCGTAAAGCCCGCAGGCCGCCAAAGAAAATAGAATGTGTTTCTTCACGCGTGTGGTTTTATGAATTGATAAATTTAAAGTTTATTTGGATATAAATTGAAGCAAGTATGAATAATGTGATGGATGTGCCAAAGCGCCCTGTGCGTCATTTTTTGCCGGAGAATTTTGTGG
>PJQF01000331.1_pt1 | contig 15007 bp, 16 predicted proteins | sample 1503741 | NCBI WGS metagenome assembly PJQF01 (sample SAMN07775949, study PRJNA414020) | Biofilm metagenome, whole genome shotgun sequencing project. | isolation source: biomolecule (vanillin) treated reverse osmosis membrane biofilm | place: India: Nagpur | collected 2017-03-21 | reverse complement strand
CTGGGTCACGGCGTCGCTCGTCCTGTTCGCCCGCGCCGTCGACGCCCCCCGCTCCGCCATCCTCACATCCCGCCCCACGTGGCAACCGTTCATTCCCGACATCGGCACCCGCCTACCCGACCAGACATTCGACACCGAGGAGGTGGCCGCGTAGATGTTTCCCGAGAACTCACCCTGGCCACCCGCACCGTACGAACATGTGATGGCCGCGTGCGCGGAACGGCAGGTGTGGTGGGTCGGTGACCCCGACGGCCTCGCCACTTACTACGGCGGGCAGCAAGGCACCGTAGTGCGCTCTAAGAACGTCACCGGACGTGTCAAGAGCGCATGGAACTCGTTCTGGGGGAAGCAGCAGACGGTGGGGGAGCGCCCGACCAGGGTTCATGCACCGATCGCCGCCGACATCGCGCGTATCGCTGCGGCCACCCTGTTCGCTGACCCACCCCAGATCCTCGCACCGGCAACGGAGAAGGTGGAGCAGCCCGAACCAGAGCCCGCAACCACCGATCCACTCACCGGTGCCGTCATCGAACCGAAGCCCGTCGAGCCGATCACCACCACCGTCCGCGACCAAGCACTCCAAGACGCCATCGACGCCCTCTCCAACAACCCGAGAACCCACGCCGGATACCTCGAAGCCGCCGAATCAGCATCCATGCTGATGGGTGCGTACGGGCGCGTCGTGTGGGACAAGAACCTATTCGAGGACGGCCCCTGGATCGACTGGGTCGACGCTGACCGCGCCATCCCCGAGTTCGTGTGGGACCGCCTCGTGGCTGTCACGTTCTGGACCGAGCTTGCATCCGATTCCCCGAATGTGGTGTGGCGGCATCTGCAACGCTACGAGAAGGGCCGCGAATACCACTCCCTGCACCAGGGGACACGCGACAAACTCGGCCGTGCAATGGAACTGACAGCGCACCCCGCGACCGCATCCATCGCCGCGCGTGAAGGACTCACGGAGAACGGTTTCGAAGTACCGACCGACTACCGGCACTTCATGTACGCCCCCAACATGGGCTCGAACCCGGCGTGGCGTAACGACGACGACCTCCGCCCCCTCGGCCGCGCAGACCTCGACACTCAGGTGATGCGGCTCATGGACGAAGCCGACAAGGTCTGGTCGTCGTGGATGCGTGACCTCGACCTCGGCAAAGCCCGCGTCTTCATCTCCCGCCAGCTCCTCACCAACGGACGCAACGGTGACGGTGCAGGCTTCGACCTCGACCAATCCATCTTCTCGCCGGTCGGGGACATGATCGCGGGTGGCGACATCACCACCGTCATGGATGCGCAGCAGTTCGCGATTCGCGTCGAAGAACACGCCCGCACCTACGAGGGTTTGCTGCGTCTGATCATCGGCCGATGCGGTTACTCGCCGTTGACGTTCGGGTTGTCGGATGAGGTCGCGCAGACCGCCACCGAAACCGACGCCAAAACGAGAGACACCCACACCACCAGGCGTGCGAAAATCCTCCACTGGTCCGAGCTGGACGAACTGCACACCGCCATGTTGCAGATCAACGCAGCCGTCTTCGGCGGCCCTCCGGTGTCGGAGAAGCTGGAACTGAAATGGCCGGCATCGAAAGAATCACCACGCGTCCTCGCTGAGACCGCCAACCTGCTCCGTCAGGCGCAGGCAGCATCAACGAAGACGCTCGTGGAGATGCAGCACCCCGACTGGGACGACGACCAGGTCACCGAGGAAGCCGAGTTGATCGACGGCGCGAACAAGGTGGATGTGCCTGCGTTCGGTGGCGGCTTCGGCAACAGTGAGCAGCCCCCGACCGGTAGTGATGACGCCGAGACTGAGGGTGACAGCAATGAAGCACCCCCGTTCGGCGAATAGAATCACCTGATGCTGGACCCGGCGGCCGCACGCAACACATTCGCCGACGACCTCGTTGCCGAATACCAACGCCTCGAACTGATCCTCCTCGAACTCATCGCGGACAAGATCGCGCGGGGGTTGGATGCGCCGGATTGGGCTGCACGTCAGGTCATGGAACTGCAACGATTCCGCCGCGAGGCAGGGGTCATCGCAGCGAAAATGGCAGGCAAGTCACCCGAATTGATCGCGTCCGCTATTCAACGAGCCGTCACCGATGGGTTCCTCGCAGCATCCCAGGACATCGCCATCGCGGAAGGCATCAGCGCAGGGCAGGTTGTCGCCAACGCTGGCACTGTCCCCGCGATCGACGGACCCGCCATCGCCGCCTTGCTCGCCGAAACCACAGGCGCACTCACGGCGGTCGATCAGGGTGTCCTCCGGGTCACCGATGACATCTACCGCAAGGTGGTTGCCCGCGGCGCAGCGACCGTCGTGGCCGGTGCAGAGACACGCAAGCTCGCGACACAGCGCGCCTTGAACGAGTTCACCCGCAACGGCATCACCGGATTCCTCGACCGCCGCGGAAAATCCTGGTCCCTGACCGCGTACACGGAGATGGCAATCAGGACCGGCACCACCAAAGCGCTCATGCAATCGCACTCCGACCGCCTCACCGAGCGTGGCTACGACCTCGTAATCGTGTCCTCCCACCCTCGACCCGCGCCGCAATGCCAACCGTACGAACGCCAAATCCTGTCACTCTCCGGCCGCACACTCGGCGTCATCTCGGAGACCTCGCGCACTACAGGACGTACCGTGTCCGTGAAGGTGAAAGCATCACTGGCAGAGGCAGAGTCACGCGGCCTCCACCACCCGAACGCCATACTCGGTGGTGACCAAGGCATCGACACGATGGGTCGAATCTTCAATGGCGTTCGGGCTTGGTACAGCGGTCCCTCAGTGAACGTGACGTGTGCGAGCGGCGTACGTTTTACCGTCAGCCCAAATCATCCCGTGCTTACCTCGCTCGGATGGATGCCCGCCAAGGCTCTCGATGTAGGTCACCACTTGTTCCGCACCACGGGGGCTGATCTCGGCGGTGGCACGACCGTAGCGGGCGAATACCTCGACGACATGCCACCGCTTGTCGAGGAGGTATTCGATGCGCTCGCGTCTACCGGCAGCAGCTCGCGTGTTCCCGCCGCCGCTAACGATCTCCACAATGACGGACGATTCTGCCAAGGTGAAATCGACGTTGTAGTGGCCGATGACCGCCTGTTGCTGGTAGGCGATGCCAATGGCGTCCAGTGCGGAGGCGAAAGCCACCTCGTAGGGGCCGACGTGAAGATGCCTGGCCGCCCGAGTGCGGGCGCGCTTGGTCTTGACAGCGACACTGTCGGTGGTTCGATACGAGGGGCCTTGCCGCACTTCGATTCCGACTTCATGCAGTCGGCGGAGGATCGTGCGGTCGCTGACTCCGAAGACGTGGGCGAGGTCTTGCGCGGTCTGCCCCGACTCGTAGAGACGGACCAGATTGTTGACGTCGAGCGGGATGCGTTCTACGAAGGTCATGCCTACGACTTTCAAACGGGGACAGGCGCTTACGCGCTTAACTCCCTAATCGTACACAATTGCCGTCATCGTCACTCGTTGTTCGTTCCCGGTGTTACTGATACCAGCCCGACGAAGGCTGATGATGAGGGTTACGAGGACACGCAGAAGCTCCGGTACATGGAGCGGCAGACCCGTGAGTGGAAGCGCCGCGCAGCAACCTCGCTCGATCCTGTCGAGAAGAAGGTAGCGCAGGCGAAGGTCCGCGAATGGCAAGGGAAGATCAAGGCGCACACCGAGACCACGGGTGTCGGCAGGCGTCGTGACCGCGAACAGTTGGATGCAGGTATCAAGGCCCCGACGTTGGATGTGGCACCCAAGTCACCGAAGGTCGTCAAGCCGAAGCCCGCACCCAAAGCCGAAGCCATCCCCCTGGACGTGGAGTACAGCCCGAAACTGTCGGCTCTCGCGAAGGCTTCGGTGGAACGTCAGACCAACGCGATCCCTGCGGCTGCACGCGCATCCATCCAACGCGCAGGCACCAAAGTTGTTGTCGCCCGGAACACGGGGGAGACCAGCCTCGCCGCGCAGTACGCAGGCCGGCTCACCGCCGACGGCCGCAAGCTCGAAACCGAATCGTTCTACAACCCCGCCGCGAATCGTGTGTTCATCAACGCGAACGACATGCAAGGCTCTGTAAACGTCATCGCGCACGAACTCGCACACTCGCTGGACCTGAACCACCTCAAAGGCAGACCCGCCCGCGTGGAGGTGCAGAACCCCGGCGAAGCACCCTTCACACATACCGTGTCGGAGCTGGCGTCCGATCCGTACCTGATCTGGGCACACAAGCTGGTCCGTGACTCGAAGGCAGGCAACCCCTACTTCAAGCAGGGTTCCGCTGGTAATCCGCAGTCGGGGCGTCGGGAGTGGATCGCCGAATCGTATGCAGCCGTCGTCGAGGGTCGTGACGATGTTCTGCGCACTGTCTCCGGTGGCAGCATCGAAGCGGCCGATGTCATTCGGTGGTCGTTCGGAAGATTGGGAGTCCTGTAGATGCTCGCGCCCGTACTGTTCCTCGGACGTAATCGGTGGCTCACTGTCGACGGCCAGATCGTCGCAGGGAACCCACCACCCGCCGCGGAACTCGAAGCACTCAAGAGCATGGACCCCGACTTAGACACAGAGACCGCGGGCGCACCCGGTGACCCCGTCCGTCTCACTCCCGAGAACCGCGCCGAGTGGGAAGCAGCCGCCGCTATCGGCGGACACACACTGGACCGGCTCCGCGTCCTCTAACTTCCGCGCCCGCACGGGCCCGGTTGATTCACCCTGCTCCACCCCACAGCTCCGCACCTGCACAGGTGACGGGGCCATCACCGCATGGAGATGAAATTATGCGCAACACCTTGATCCGTTCTGCCCTGATCCGTGGCACCGCGACCGCATGGACGCAACAGCCCCAACAGCAGCAGTACGCAGAAACCGACAGCGGTGACGCTGACGGCACGGATGCGACCGACACGGACGCCACCGACCAGACCGACGACACCGACGGCGACAAGCCCGACGAGGCCGACAAGGACTGGAAGGCCGAAGCGGAAAAGAACCTCGCGTTCTCCCGCAAGCACGAGGAACGCGCCAAGGCGAATGCGGCAGCCGCGAAGGAACTCGCCGAACTGAAAAAGGCGCAGATGACCGACACGGAAAAGGCAACCACGGCACAGAAAGAAGCCGACGCACGCGCCGAAGCCGCCGAAGCCAAAGCCGCCCGCCTCGAAGCCGCCGTCACCTACGGCCTCTCCAAGTCCGACGTCGACACCTTCCTCACCGGAATCGCCGCAGACCGCGTCGACGACGTCGCCAAGGCACTCTCCAAACGTCTCGCCAAGGCAGCACCCGCAGCCGGCGGTGCACCAGCAGGCGGCGCAGCCGGCAAAACCAAGGCAACCACCTTGGACGCCGCAGTCGCAGGCCACTACACCAAGTAACCCGAACCCCGAGTCGCCTGACCAGGGGACACTCAACCAGGAGGCACCATGCCTGTATCCCTCGCCCAGGCGGCCCAGAACGCCGTCACCGACCTCGACCTCAACGTCATCGACGAGTTCCGCACGAACCAGATCATGGATCTGCTGACCTTCGACGACGCCGTCAACCCGATCGGTGGCGGCGGTGTTCTCACCTACGGCTACACGCGTCTCGCAACCCTCGCGACCGCCGCATTCCGAGCCGTCAACAGCGAGTACGCGCCGCAGGAAGTCACCACGCAGCGCTACAACGTCGACCTCAAGCAGCTCGGCGGATCGTTCCAGGTCGACCGCATCCTCGCTGACATCGGCCCCGCCGCAACCGCATCCGTCGCCCTGAACCTCGGCCAGAAGATCAAGTCGACCCAGGCACTGTTCGGGGACTCCGTCATCAACGGCGACTCGGCAGTCACCGCCAACTCCTTCGACGGCCTGTCCAAGGCCCTCGCCGGATCGACCACCGAAGACACCACCGCCTACGACTGGTCGGGCACGATGGACGAAACCAAGTCCTACCTGGTGATGGAAACCCTCGACGAACTCATCGGCAAGCTCAACGGTGAAGCCGGCGCGATCATCGCGAACAAGAAGGCGCTGAACCGCATCAAGTCGGCTCTCCGCCGCACCTCGCAGTTCGTGTCCGCCCCCGGCCCCCGCGGCACCATGCTGGAGTCGTACGGCAACATCCGGCTCATCGACGCCGGCTACAAGGCAGGTTCCGCCACCGACGTCATCCCTGTCCGCGCATCGGCTGTCACCGGCCCGCCCGCACTCGCCGCTGGTTCGACGGACATCTACGCCGTCCGCTTCGGCATGGACGGATTCCACGGCGTCTCCACAACCGGCGGCTCGCTGGTCAAGACGTGGCTCCCCGACTTCTCGACCGCGGGCGCTGTGAAGACCGGCGAGGTGGAACTCGGCCCCGTCGCAGTCGCACTGAAAGCGACAAAAGCGGCGTCAGTCCTACGGAATGTGAAAGTACAGTAAAGGTCTAAGTACGGTAATCTATAGGGCATGGCGACTGGCACATGCTCTATAGACGATTGTGAGCGCCCGACTACAGGGCGAACCCTTTGTGGCGCTCACTATGAACGAAACCGTAGGTACGGAGACCCGCTGGCAGGCGGTCCATTTAGGAACGTCAAAGCACCCCAGGTCTGCATCATCGACGGGTGCGTGCAGTACGCGAAGGCACGCGGCTGGTGCGCAGTTCACTACCAGCGCTGGAAGACGTCGGGCGATCCGGGGACTGCGGAACTACTCCGCACACCCGGTGACCCGGCGCTGACGGAGAAGCCGTGCCGTAGGTGCAATGTGGTCAAACCTATGGCCGACTTTCACAACGAACCACGCAATCGCGATGGACGTGCCTCGCATTGCAAGAGCTGCTACGAGAAGCAGCAGTTCGTACCTCGGCTTTCCCGCAAATACGGGATCACTGAGGACGAATACAAAGCGCTGGTCGTCAAGCACGACGGCAAGTGTGGAATGTGTTCCGAGACAGCCAAGCTCGTTGTCGACCATTGCCACAAGTCCGGCAAGGTGCGGGCGCTTCTCTGCGACCGCTGTAACCGTCTGCTCGGTGTAGCGGATGACCGAATCGAACTCCTCCAAGCTGCTATCGCCTTCTTGGGGGTTCACAAGGAGGCGTAGTACATGACGAAGATCAAGAGTCCGATCGAGGGCTACAACGGTTCGTCGACGTTCGGTTCCACCACGTTGGTGTTCACCGATGGTGAGGCCGACGCGAAGGATGTTCCCGACGGTGTCCTGGGGTACCTGCGGGAGAGGGGGTTCGGTGTCGACGGCAAGACTGTCGACCAGCCTGCCGACCCTGCTGTGATCGACTCTCGCGAGGTCGTCGAAGAGCAGGTCGGGTCGAAGGCCCGTGATGCTGCGGTCGACCCGAAGCCTGAGGACTTCCTACCGCCGGTGAATGCGGGCAAGGCTGATCCGCACGGCCCGAAGGTTGTGGCCCCGCAGATCCATGCAGCGAAGGAACAGCCGGTTCGCCCCGGTGACGTGTCGGACGACAATGCGGTGCAGGAGAAGGCGGAGTCGGAGCACGCAGCCGACAACCTGGTTTCCGAGCCGGTGAAGTCGACGCGGCGAACGGCCGCGAAGAAGTAACACCCCCGGTTCGTCGAACGCCCCCGCAGCCATAGCGCACGGGGGCGTTCGGCATTCCACCCACACACACTTTTGAGAGGGGCGACGGATGCTGGTCTACGCCACCACTGCGCAATACTCAGCGTTGACCGGTGACACGCCGCCCGACAACTTCTCGACCCTCAACCGGTATGCCGCTGGTCTGGTGCGGGAAGCCACCCTGTGTGACCGCTGGGTGCCGCTACCGTCCGGTCTGCCGGTCGATGATGATCTGCGGGAAGCACTCTCGGATGCAGCGTGTGAGCAGATCGCATCATGGGATGCCGCCGGGATTGATCCGCAGAAGGGTGCAGGCGGACAGGAAGTGCGCGCATCGTCGACATCACTGGATGGTGCAGCGTTTACCTACGACGTCGCGGCCAGTGCGGAAGCGCGCGCCGAACAAACCCGCTCCCTGTGTGATGCAGCGTTGATGCATCTGCGGAATGCGGGTCTGGGGTCGACGGTGGTGGCAGGACGGTGACCGCCGCCGACGACCTCGCGAAAATCTGGTTCATTCATTCGATCACTGTGGAGCGTAAGACGGGGGATGGTCCTCGCGGCCCTATCTACGCCGCACCCACAACCGAGAATGCGCGCGTCAGTGCGCAGAACCGGTTGGTGCTCAATGGTTCCGGGCAGCAGGTTGTGTCCGCGAACCGAGCGTCCATGCATGAGGGCACCCCGCAAATTCCGATCGGGTCGAAGGTGACGTTGCCTGCGTCGTTTGGGTCGAAGACAGCGAAGGTCATCACCGAATCCAGGCATGACGCTGGCCCGTTGACGCCGAACTTCTACAGCGTGGACCTCGGATGACCCTGGAATGGAACACCCGCGCGGCGGATGCGATCCCCGAAGCCGCACAGTCCGGCATCTACGAGGCCGCCGAAGCCCTCCTCGACCAGGCCATCGAGAAGACACCCGTGCAGGACGGCATCCTGCGGGCGTCCGGGCGCGCGACGCAGGAGGGGTTGCAGGCTGCGGTGTCGTTCAACACCCCGTACGCCGTGAAGCAGCATGAAGAGCTTGGGTTCGCCCACCCGAACGGTGGAGAGCCGAAGTTCTTGGAACGACCCGCCAACTCGTTCCGGCCCATGATGGAACAGATTGTCGCGCAAGCCATCGTGAGAGATACGGGCCTGTGACCGCCGTGCAGGTTGTCCCCACTCTCCTCGCGCTAGGTGAATGGCTCGCGGATGAAGGACTCGCGCAGTACGACGGCCACGGCAGCGGCCCAACCGTCATGTACGGCAAAGGCTTCCCCTCCCCGGACTACGCGGTCATCCTCAACATGTACGACGACGTCCGCATCGAAGACGCCTGGAACCCCGACTTCTTCGTCCAGTTCCGGTTCCGCCTGGATGTCGACAACGAAGATTCTCTTGCCGTGCATGAAGTCGCTGACCGCTTCTACCAGCGCCTCGACTTCCAGCATTCCCACCAACTGTCCCGGCTGATCTTGCCGGGTGGTGTCACCGTCCAATGGGCGGAACGCCGAATCACCACCGACGCCACGCCAGACGACGCGGGCCGGTGGACAAGGGCCGACTCCTATCGGCTGACCCTCAACCCGTCCTAGGAGGACACCCATGCCCGTACTACAGCCCCCGAATCCCGCCGAACTCGGACTCAAGACGATCAACGCCGGCAAGTACGGCGTCCGCATCAACCGAACCGACCTCGGCGGAACCCGACAGGCCCCCGTCTGGCAGTTCATCAACGGCATCCAGTCGTTCGAGCCGAACCCCACCCCGAAGCTCGAAGACAACTCCGACATCTACATGAACTCGTGGGATTCGCAGGGTGTCGTCGGCAACGCGCTGACGATCGCGATCTCGGGCATCTACAAGGGCCTCAAGGACGACGACAGTTTCGTCCCCGATCCCGGCCTGTCGTTCCTGCTGTCGAAGGCGTACAAGAACGGCATCGACAACGACGTCCACATTCAGTACTGGCGGTACGACGAGATCGACGAAGCGTACGAGCACATCTTCGCGACGGACTGCAAGAAGACCGGCGGCAAGACCAACGAGAATCAGAAGTGGTCGGGCACGCTCACAGGTCAGGGTGAGCCGACGGAGATCACCAAGCCGTCACCGTCCGCGGTGAACGAGGTGCAGCGTTTGGCGTTCATCGGTTCGCCGACTGCGTTGACGTTCAAGCTCGCCGCACTGGGCTCCGAGACCAGCGTCTTGGATTACTCGACGATCACGAACTCCACGTTGCAGACCGCCTTGCTGGCGCTCGCGCACATCGGCACCGGCAACGTCGTCGTGACCGGCACCAAGACCGAGGGCTTCACCATCACCTACCAGGGTGCGCGTGCGGGCGTCAACATGCCCGTCCTCGTGCCGACCGCAGTCACCGCGACCCCGTCGAACGCGGCACCGGTCGTGTCCACGCTGGTCGAAGGCCAGGCAGCAGCGTAAGTGTTCGCTGACCTCGACGAGGTACTAGACGGTGGCCTCCCCATCCAAGCGGGGGGCCACCGCTACCTCATCCCCGAACCGACAGTCGCCGAAGGTCTCGCCCTGGTGCGTGCGTTCGTCGAGTCCGATGGGCATTTCGACGACGCCACCGAACAACACCACATCAACGTCCTGTTGAAGGGTGTGCGGGATCAGATGTCCGCGGATGGTGTCGGCAACTCCAAGACACTGCTCGCCGGAAAGTACGCGCTGATCCACTACCTGATCGGCCCCGGTACCGCCCGCGACTACGTCCTCAAACATGGGGTGGTGGAGGCGGGAAAACCGCAAGCCCCGAAGCCGAAGAGGGTTCGGGGACTACGCAAGAACTGATCGACCTCTCCGCCCCCGGCACCTTGTGGGAGGGCGACCCCGGCGGTGGCCCCATCGTCTCCTGGGATCCACCCCAACGGCGGTGGAACAACCCCGAGCACATGGCCCCGATGTACAAGCCGAAAGAGCCGGACCTGTCGTGGTCTCGGATCTTGGATGCGTGGATCGTCGTCGAACTCGACTTCCACCTGATCCTGAACACCGACCTCGAACCGCTACTTCACGTTCGGTCGTTCCGGTGGTTCCGACTCCGCCTCCTCGGCCTCCTCGGGCACCCCCACTCGAAACTCAAAGCACTACTCACGCAGGAGGTTCCCGATCATGGCTGACTTCGCGGACCTCGACGACATGAACTTCGACCTCCTCCTCCCGTGGCGCGGCCGCGACTGGCTCGTCGTCGAACCGACTGCGAAAGAGTCCGAACGGCTCCGCATGTTGGTGTTCACCGACGAGATGCACGGCACCGCCGAAGTCTACGAATACCGGAAACTGTTGGGGCAGACGTGGAATGACCTGATCGACGCCGGCATCGGATGGTCACAGCTCATGCACTTCTCTCGTGCCGCGATGATGTGGTTCACGACGACACCCGAAGCGGCGCAACACTATTGGCATCTCGGGAAGCTCGTCACGTTGGTTGATCTGGACATGCTCGACACCCTCACTGAGAAGGCGTCTGCCTGATGGCTCTCGATCTCGGTGAACTGTCCGTCCGCCTGTCCGCTGAGGACCAGCTGACGAATGCCCTCGAAGGGGCGCAGCAGTCCGCGCGCCGTACCGAGCAGGTCACCAGCCAGGCGGCCACGGGTATCACCGCGTCCACGCAGCGTATGGCTCAGGGCTACCAGCAGTTGCAGCGTGAAGCGACGACGTATGCGACGGCATCGGAGCGCGCCAACTCCCGTGCTGAGACCGCAACCGAGCAAGTACGCATCGCGCAGGAACGCCTCGACGCCGCACAGCGCGACTCCTCGACGTCGGCGGATCAGCTCGAAGCAGCGCAACGCCGTGTCGCCACAGCAACATCCCAGGCGGAGCGTGAAACCCGCAACGCTGAGCAGGCCACCGACCGCATGGAGGCGGCGCATCGTCGTGCCGCGCGCGCCGCCGAGCAGGGCGGCCGTGACGCTGTCGACGCTCTCGAACGCACCCAACGGGAACTCCGTGCCACAGAGCAGCAGGCCGAACAGTCCGGTGATGCAGCCGGGTCGGGGTTCGCTGACCGCTTCACGTCCGGTCTCGAAGGCATGTCCGGCCGCGCAGAAGGCTTGGGCGGCTCCACCGGTGGCAGCTTCATCGCCGGTTTCGCACCCCGTGTAGCAGGTTTGGGCGCGAAAGCAGGACCCATCGGCATGGCACTCGCAGGAGTCGCCGTCCTCGGTCTCGCAGCCGGCGCGATCCTCGCCAACGCCATCGCCGACGGCATGGAACAGGAGAAGCAAGAAGACCTGATCCAGGCGAAGCTCGGTATCAACGAGGAGACCGCCCGCCGTATTGGTGAAGCCGCAGGACTTGCGTACACGAACGGCTGGGGAGAGTCCGTCGTCGAGAACATGGACACCGCCAAAAGGGCGATCCAGTCAGGTGTTCTGACAGGCGAAGAAGACACGAAGACGTTTAAGTCGACCATCGAGAATCTCGACATCATCAGCCAAAAGCTCGACGGTGAAGTGTCGGAGTCGGTGCAGGCTGTCGGTGCGTTGATGACATCCGGGCTCGCCAAAGACGCACAGCAAGCGTTCGATCTTATCGCGCGCGCCTCGGACGGCACCGCCAACAAGGGCGAAGATCTCCTCGAAGTTGTCCGCGAGTACTCCGCAGGCTGGAAGCAAACCGGTTTCTCTGCCGAGTACACGCTGGCGTTGATCGGTCAGGCCACGGACAACGGCGCGGACAGCGCAGACCGTGCAGGTGACGCGATCCGTGAGTTCGGTCGCCGCATCTACGAAGAGGGCGACACCATCAAGGAAACCCTCGACGGGTTGAACCTCGATAGCGAATCCCTGTTCGAGGTGTTCAAGCAGGGCGGCCCCGATGCTGAGGCCGCGTTCGATCAGGTCTTCGACGCCATCCGCAAGATCGAGGACCCCGTCGAACGGGCCAATGCAGCGCAGGCCCTTCTCGGTGACACGGCCGGTGACTTCATCAACGCGTTCACTCAATGGGACCCATCGCAGGCAGTCAAGAAGTTCGGCGATGTCGAGGGTGCCGCAGCTGAGGCTGGTAACACGATGTCCTCGAACACGGCTGCGTCGTTCGATTCGGCGAAGCGTTCCATCGAAACATCGTCCGCTGACATCAAACTCGCACTCGCGGAAGCGTTCGGGCCGGCGTTGCAGGATGTCGCGAACTGGGTGACGACGCACAAGCCGGAGATCATCGCGTTCTTCACCGGCCTCGCCGAAGCAGGCTTGAACACGGGTATCGCGATGGCATCGTTCGCGGCTGACACCCTGCGTGTCCTCGCGAACCTCGCCGAAGGTACGGCGCTGTCTCTCGGCGGGATCATCGGCAGCATGGGCGACCTCATCGGCATATCGAGCAGTGTCGCGCGCGCCCTCGGGATGGATGGTGTTGCAGACAAACTCGAAGGCGCATCCGAGGCGATGATCGGGTTCCAGGACGGTGCCCAGGCGAGTGCTGACTCGATGCGTGGGATGGCCGACAACATCGACGGCGCTATCCCAGGGTTGGAGGATCTGCGGGACGGTGTCGTCGCCGCGGGGGATCGAGCGGAGACATCGGCACGCCTGATGCAGGCCCTCGGCTCCGCAGTCGTGAATGACATCCCCGATGACAAAACCATCATCATCGACTCGAACACTCCGGAGCAGCAGGCCGCTTTGGAAGCTCTCGGGTTGAAAGTGGAACGCCTGCCGGATGGCACGTTCAAGGTCACATCGAACACCGACGAAGGCCAGCTCGCGATCGATGCGTTCATCGGTAACAACACCGGCAAGAACATCGACATGTTCGTCGACTTGCGTCAACGGCAGATCGGGTATTGGCAGTCGCAGGGAGTGTCCGAGCAGGACGCCCCGTCGATGCAGGGGCCGACGCCGTATCTGAATGCTGGTGGTGGCGCTCCCGCGGCGTCGGGTACGTCACTCGGCGGTGGCGGTGGTGGTTTCGCTGACGGCAAACTCCCCGACGAAGCCCTCATCCAGGCTGCGGGTGGCAAGGGTCTCGTGAACTGGGCTGAGGAAGGCGCTGGCCCGTGGGAAGCATTCATTCCTGGGGCTGAGTCGAAGCGTCCCCGCGCGGTCGGCATCCTCCGGGATGTCGCTGACCGGTTCGGGTACGGGCTCGTACAGATGGCCGACGGCGGCATCGTATCCGGTCTCAGCAACCTCGCATCCGAGAACTTCCCCGCCCTGACGATGACATCCGGCTACCGCGCAGGCGACCCAGGACACCACGGTTCAGGGCAGGCCGCCGACTTCTCCAACGGCTCCGACAACACTCCCGAGCAGTTGGCATTCGCCAACTTCATGGTCGACAACTACAAGCCGAAGCTCCTCGAACTGATCTACTCGGCCCCAGGTTTCGACAAGAATGTGAAGAACGGGTCGATAGTCGACGGCAGCTTTTACGGTGCATCGACGATGGCGGGTCACCGTAACCATGTGCATGTGGCGATGTCGCAGCCACCTGGTGAGCCGTCGTCTGATCCGGGTAGCTACGACGTCGGGGCGCAGGCTTTGACGGTCACTGATTACGGGCAACCGGATAGCAGTTCGGCGGGCATGTCGTCAGGCAGTCGGACCAAAACCCTGCCGACGTCGTCGGGTCCGGTAGATGTGCGGGTCATCAACTTCTCCGACATCGGTGGCGCAGCCCCAGACGGTCGCACCCCGAAGATGGTCGGGAACCTCAAAGTGTTCGCGAACGGTGGCATCGAATCCCAGAACCCGCAGATCGCCGACACCAGCGCAGGTATCCGCATGTGGGCGGAACCGCAAGCAGGACCGTGGGAAGCGTACATACCCGGCGATCCCGCGAAACGTGCACGCGCAGTGGATATTTGGCGGGAGACCGGGAAACGCTTGAACATCACGGAGTTCGCTGATGGTGGGTTCGGTGGCTACAACGAACCGAAGTCCCGTGACTACATGCGCCCCACCAACCTCATGGAGGCCGCCGCGTTGGCGTCCGGTCTCGGCTTCACCGCTGCGTCGGGTATCGGCGGGTTCCTGTCGATGGCCCAGTCCGGGCAAGTGGATCTGTCTCAGTTGATGCCGCAGTTCGACACCGGCTCGAACGACATCCCCGGCCTATCCGAAGCGTTCACGCAGTTGGTGGCACCGCTCGAAGAAATCCTCGCGACACTCAAGAAGGGCGGGCTTGTGACTGCGGATGTGAACGTCGACACCAACAACGGCAGCGTCGCCCTCAACCTGCTGTCGACGGGACTCGCATGATCCGACCACTCTCGTTCTCCATGACGGGTGTCGACGGCAGTGTGTGGCCGTTCGTCGGCCGCGACGACTGCTCGTTGGAGACTCCGCTGCGGTTGGGGAAGACACCGGGCGGGCTTGCGGGTGCACCCGGTAAGCACGACGACGACCAGAACGTCGACCAGGCCGGTGTGACATGGCGGTCGAAGACGTTGATGCCGAACGTCATCAGCTTGCGTTCGGTGCGGT
>PJQF01000330.1_pt1 | contig 15020 bp, 19 predicted proteins | sample 1503741 | NCBI WGS metagenome assembly PJQF01 (sample SAMN07775949, study PRJNA414020) | Biofilm metagenome, whole genome shotgun sequencing project. | isolation source: biomolecule (vanillin) treated reverse osmosis membrane biofilm | place: India: Nagpur | collected 2017-03-21 | reverse complement strand
GGTGCTCAACCCAGTGACGTGTTTGCAAATGCTTTTTTAGAAATTAGCGGAGTGAAGGTGAAACAATAAGGTTCGTTCAATTTGCTAATCAACTATCATTTGCTGAATCAAATGTTTTTTGCTTGTCAACTTAAGGATTACAATGATCGCAATACATGGGATCGGCTGTTGAAGAAGCGACTTGTTGCTCCATACTATAATTACAATGCGAACAAACCGAAACATAACTTTTCACTAATTGTGTTGGTTCTCCACAAATATCACATGCTAAACCGCGCTTTGCTTGTGTTATACCAAATCCCGGCATATGGCAATGTGGACAGGTGTTTTTAATTCTATTCACCAGTTTGATAGTCGCCTGCTCGATAACTTTCAAACGCGAAGGATTGTACATCGCGCGCATATCTGTTTCTACATACACCTTTTCATATTTCTGCATGAGATCATGAAATGTTTTCAACAAGCGCGTGCGATCTGTGATTCCTTTTTGGATGTCGATCAATTCGTCTGCTGACTTTCGCAGAATTAATCCGTGCGAAGGAAATTGAACTTCTTCCGCAAAGGCGAACAGTTCTTCCTTCGCGCGTACTTCCCGTCCATTGTAATTTGTTTCTGTACTCAATTCACGCTCAACAATCTCCAGATGATGGCGGGTATCTAGGAACATCACCAACTCATCATCGGCATTAACAAAAAACAGGGATGGATGCTGCCCAAAGGATCCCTCGCTGGCGATGGCCAGATCGCAGTTGTTTTTGCGCATCGCCCGCAGGCATTTTTCGCGAAGTGTGGAGATAGGATCCAACGTACGTTCAACCTCTCCGGTAAAAGTTCCGAGTTCATCGGTATCGAAGTTTTCATCTACCCAACAGGTCACTCCCAACTCCCTTTCTAAAATAGGAGCCATGACACTCTCTTTTTTGTGCTTGGTGGCAATCAGCAACTTTCGATTTTTGTACATCTCCATTTCGTGAGCAATTTAGCAACTTGCAATGGGGTTATAAATATTCCAATCTTTAAAAATGCCACTTCAAAGAATGGTGCATTCGTGAAAAAAGTTGTACTTGCAAACCTAATCTCTGCACGTGAAAACATTCCTCCTCATCATCGCTCTATTTGGGCTTTTCATCATCATTTCTGTATTTCTTTTCTTCTACCGAATGGGTAAGCCTGTCAATCAGGCTATCTCTGATTCGTATTACCACCATGCCTGGAAAAACAAAATCATTTATTCACCCATGGGTAATTGGTTTGAGCTAGGCTACACGCTGACTGATGCTGATGCTAACACCTTTACTGTGCTTAGTCGTGACTTTGGTAAAGATCACAAAGCGGTATATTGGAGAGGAATCGCACAATCGGTAGACCCTACTACCTTTATGATTGATGAACACGGGATTGCAAAAGATGCAACTCATGTCTATTACTCGCGTAGCTTTGGAGGTGAACTTACCGTAGTAACCGGAGCTGATCCCAAAACATATCAACCATTTACAGTAGAAAACGAGACAAGCGGGCAGATTTGGCATCGCGATCAACAATCGGTTTTCTTGTATGGTAAAAAAGTAGCGGCCGATGGAAAAACATTTGCGCGTATCAACGAAACGCTTGCCTACGATTCGCTTTCGCTTTATGCTATAGCTACCAATTATCAGTCGGGTGTGGGTACTGCTGAGGATAATACACAAGTCATTCGGGTTAACCAAAAACCAACCGGTATTCCCGTGGCCATTAACCAAAACTATGCTCGCATGGGTAACACGGTGTTGCTATCCAATTGGAAAACTGATTTCTCGATGCTATCATTTACATCCATCGATTCTGTTCAGGTAATCAATGAACGTAATCTTATTATCAATCAACAGCTTGTTCGCGATGGTAAATTGATACCTAAAGTGGATGTGACGAGTGTGCAAATCATCGACCGCGACTTCTTAAAAGATAAGAATGCTGTGTTCTATGATTCGGAGCTAATTCCGGAAGCGGATCCGACTACCTTCGAAGTAATCAGTGAATTTTATTCTAAAGACAACCGACACGTATTCTATAAAACGAGTTTATTACCCAATGCGAATCCGAAATCATTTACGATTGACTATGGTACCAATGTAGCAACTGATGGAAAGATCTCGTTTAAAGACGGAAAGATGATAAGTCAATAAATTCAACCATCTATCAATCCATTTATAAAAATACTTACTTATGAAAGACTTAAATGAATTAGCAACCCAGTTGGTTATAATGCTCAGAGAAAAGAAGTTTGTGGAAGTTCAACAGCAATTTTTCGCTACCGATGCCATTGCCCAAGAACCTGAAAAGTTCAAAGAAAGATCTGTCAAAGGAAAGGAGAATATCATTCTTAAAGAAAAAAGATTCCTAAAAGGAATCAATGAATGGATACGTTTTGAAGTATCCGATCCTATCGTAAGCCAGAACCATTTTAGTATTCGAATGTATACAGAAGTTGAACTCATCAACAATCAAAAGGTAGTTCTGGACGAAATAATTGTTTATGAAGTCTATGATCAACTCATTGTGAAAGAACAGTTTTTCTACTAACCGTATAATCAATCTACGATTGCCTGATACGTCAGTACTTTAAACTTATCGTTGACCTGATAAGTATTAGATCCAAACATATTCGTGTAGATCAATCCAATTAATTTTTCCTTAGGGTCGGCCCAGTAGGCTGTATTGAATGCACCACCCCACGAAAATGAACCCAGCGAGTAAATAGATTGATAATCGTTCGCGGCTGTCTCTAATCCAAAACCTAAACCAAACTGCATCGTGATGGGTGGTTGTGTTTGATTGGTAAGCATCAACTCAATCGTCTTGCGACTCAGCAAACGCACACCATTGTATTCTCCTTTATTGATAAACAATTGTAAGAACTTGGCATAATCTTCAATGGTTGAACTCAGTCCGGCTCCACCCGAGAAATAAGTACCAACTGTATTGGGATAGTTGGGGTTAAACCCCTTCCCTGCCGGTGGTTCCATACGCTTTGGTACACCAGCCCTTGTTTGATGCAACGCTACCAATCGGTTGTGTTTTTCTGCAGGCAAATAAAAATAGGTATCGTTCATACCGAGCGGTTGAAAGATGCGCGTCTTAAAAAATTGTTCAAGTGATTGGCCTGAAACTACTTCTACCAAATAGCCGAGGACATCCGTATTAAGTCCATAGGTATATTGTTCACCGGGATGATGTTTCAGCGGAAGCGAACCCAGTAATTTGATTTTATCTGCGAGTACCTGATTGGCGGAATGCATTCCAATGCCACTCGGTATTTTTGATTTTGCATAGATCGCTTTAAAATCCTGACTGCCAATCTCTGCGTAATCTAAACCGGAAGTATGTGTTAACAATTGTCGGATGGTGATTTCGCTTTTGGCAGGAATGGTAGAATAAGTAGTATCTGCCCAGTTGAGTGAGCCCAGTACTTTCGGGTTTTTAAATTCAGGAATGTATTTCGAGATAGGATCATCCAACAATAATTTGCCTTCCTCAAAAAGCATCATTACTGCCAGACTGGTAATCGCTTTTGTTTGTGAAGCAATCCGGAAGATATCGTCTTTCTTCAAGGCGGTCTTTGATTCCATATCGCTGTAACCATACGCTTTGTGGTACACCACCTTACCATTGCGCACAATCAATACCACCGCACCGGGGATATAGTTTTTAGAAACGTAGTCGTTGCAGAGTTGATCAATGCGCGCCAGTCGCTCGGATGAAAATCCATTTTCTTTGGGATTGCCCGGTAAGAGGGATTGTGCCATGCTAACAGAAGCACAGAGCAACAGCGAAAGGGTCCATATCTTTTGCATAGATGATATTTTGTACAAGAAAGATAAGAAGAATATTGAAGACTCGATATTATTATATAGCACATCAGGTGATATGAACTCTCACTCTATCACTGTCTTTGTCAACAAGTGGCGGCCGGTATCGGAATAACCTTTTTTGAAATACAATTTCTTTCCGGCTTCGTTGTGTTTTTCTACTTCGAGATGGATGGAGTGAACGCCCAGTTTCGGTGATTCCTTTTCGAGGAAGTCCAAAGTGTGTTGCCCGATCCCCTGATTTCTAAAATCCTTCTTGATAAAGAATTCATCTATAAATGCATCGCGCCCGCCATATTCGAAACTAAAACAATATGCTAAACAAACATATCCCGCCAAATGACTTTCCTTTCGGATCATCCAGAGTCTGCCTAACTGTGGGTTATCGATAAAGACCTGTAGGTTTTTATGGTTCTTCTTTTTGTTGAATGGATAGTGATCGATGGCATAAAATTCTTCCATCATTTCTAAAATAGCAGGAATTGTTTCCTGCGTTGCTAATTCGAAAGAAAGCATGTACTGGTTCGGTTTAACTGTTTACATCTTGTTGAATAGTATCCAATACTACTTGATGCATTCTTTTCATCAACATCAATAAATCCGATCAATTCTCATTCACGTCCATCATTTTCGCCAACTGACGTTCCAGTCGGTCAAAGTTTTCTTCGTTGGATGGTATTGCAAACTTTCTGATTTTATTGCTTTCTTCTGCTGTTTTGAAAATCATTCGAAATGAGATGCGCGAGGTTGTTTGTGTAAGTGACTCAAAGCGTACTTCCATATCAAACCACGGTTGTGAGATGCGCGTCCAGGCTACGCGTTGGTTGGGTTCAACAATTTTAAACACCGATGCATTTTCATAATGTCCCTTCTCCGGTCCATGCATAGTTAGTATCCATTTTCCCTCGGGCACCAAATTAAATTCATGAATGGTATTCGTAAATCCCTCGGGGCCCCACCAGTGTTGCAAGTGCTGCGGATCGGCAAACGCCCGGTAGACTGTCTCTACCGGTGCGTGTAGTTCGCGTGAACTAACGATTTCATGGTCTGGATGCATTTTGTATCTCCGTTTCTTTTATCGCATCACAACTTTCGAATCCAGATATTTCTGAATTGGGTTTTATTGTCGTGGTCTTGTAAGGAGATCACGTCTTCGCCATGGGCAGATGGGTAGTTGTGTAATCCAACATAAAGCGTGAGACCATTGATGGTCGCATTGTTTTGTACCACCACACCATTGTGCAACACCGTCATGCGGGCGGGCGCATCTAAGCTGCCATCTGCTTTAAAGCGAGGGGCCGTGTAGATAACATCATACGTGTTCCACTCCAGGGGACTGCGCATGGCGTTGACTAAAGGCGCATGGTCTTTGTAAATACTGCCGGCTTGTCCGTTGCGATACGTGCGGTTGTTGTACGAATCCAACACTTGTAGTTCATATCTGTTTTGAAAGAATACACCGCTGTTGCCTCTTCCCTGTCCTGCACTAAACACTGAGTCGGGGGCGCTGAATTCGATGTGCAATTGGCAATCGCCAAATTTCATCTTTGTCTGAATGCCTCCGGAACCCGGCACGACTTCCATATAATCTTTATTGACAATTTTCCACGGAGCCGGTTTGGTGGCATCTTTCTGGCTTACCCATTGATCGAGGTTTTTGCCATCAAATAATATGATAGCATCCGAAGGCGCGTCTCCTAATTTCTTACCGGGCGTAATTACTTTTACTTCAGGTTCCCAAATTTCTGTCATCTCCGGCTTCATGGGCATGGGCGAAACTTCCGGTGGTTTTCCGGGATAATCATGTTGCGACCATGAAGTGATTGAGGCGCATCCGATGAGGATGGCGGCAAGTATGAGATTTTTCGTTTTCATTGGAGAAGGCTGGGTTAATGAATGTGTAATTTAAAACTTAGTTGAATGGATACCAGCATTCGTGGCTTAATTTTTAACCGGAAAGAGTGGTATGGCTGAAATGGATTTACTCTTGCACGCTGCTATTTTTAAGAAGGCGCTTGCTCTTTCATTTATTTTGTTTTTTGCTGATCTACGATCGAACATCTCAAGAAAATAGTTGAAAGCGGGCGTGCCTCTTTCTGTTTTTTGCCAATTCATGCGAGGTTGATGATGTTTTGTTCTTTTGTTACTGCCTCGCATGATAAAACACCGCGTGTTGTTGGGTGAAACCGGAATATTTTTTCCTTCTGACACAGTTTGTTGGGCAAATTTGACCTGTATGCGGTAAATGTACGCTTCACGACAGCGAGTTTTAACTTGCCGACTGCGAGTTTTTGTTTAATGCATAACAGTTTTTCCTTGCGGCATGCAAGTTTTTGTTTGCGGCATGACAGTGTTTCCTTGCTGCATACGAGTTTTTGTTTGCGGCATGACAGTTTTTCCTTGCTGCATGCGAGTTTTAACTTGCAGACTGCGAGTTTTAACTTGGCGACTGTGAGTCGTAGCTTACTGACAGCGAGTTGTAGCTTGCTGACTGCGAGTGCACGACTTTCAGTAGCGAGTGCACGTTTGCCAGCTTCGATTGGACATTTTGCAGTAGCGAGTGGACACTCGACAGAAGCGAGTGGACGATTGATAGCAGCGAGTGGACGCTTGACAGCAGCGAGTGCACGTTTGCCAGTAGCGAGTGCACGTTTGCCAGTAGCGAGTGCACGTTTGCCAGCTACGAGTGGACATTTTGCAGTAGCGAGTGGACGATTTGCAGTAGCGAGTGGACACCTGACAGAAGCGAGTGGACGATTGCCAGAAGCGAGTGAACGATTTTTGTATGACAGAGTTTCCATCCAGTCTGCCAGTATTTCAGCTTAGCTCGCTCCTTTTTTATCGCTGTTTTTTAAAAAACAGTTGTGTGTTGATATATCGTTAGACTTAGGACTTAGGACTTGTGACTTGGGGCTTAGGGCTTAGGGCTTAGGGCTTGGGACTTAGGACTTGGGGATTGGGGTTGGGGATTGGGAAGTAAATTTGTACGACTGATGATGCTTACTCCTTTCTATACCTGCGCTTCATTTAGCCCCTATTTTAACTACGCTTTATAAGCGTTGAATGCAATACTTTAATTTTCCACTTCTTTCTCTCCTTCACCACAACCACTGTTTCCAGCCAATGCATAGTGATATGCTTGCCCTCTCTTATAATATCCGAATGAAGATTATAAGATGCCCATGCGCTGTTTTTATCTACGGATGAAGTTATAAAATTGATGGTGTTGATTCTTTTAAAATCAGTAGCGGTGTTTTGCCTAATCGCTTTTCGAATAAGAGTATCCAAATTCCACATCTGACCATACTCAAACAATAAGATATCATCCGTGCAGTAGTATTTTAAATTAACCGAATCTCTGTTGGATAGTGTCTCAAAAAAATTAATAATAGTTTTCCGAACTCTTAACTGGTCTTTTGTTGGCAGCTGTTGGGCCTGCACAGATAATGAAAGAGAAACTGCAATGATTAGAAGGCTTATCGTTTTCAATATAAATCTATTTTTAAATTACCTTACGTATTTAATAGTCAGTTGTCGGCTAACATCTTTTCTTCAAAGTAGAATTGTCATACTTTCAATATAGCCTCTTTCTCTTTCTCTTCCAATTTCGCTTTTCTGGTGCATACTCCCAAAAATAGTTTGGTTTGTCTGGATCAATAATGCAGAATGAATTTTAGTATAGAGCACGGAAGTAACTTCCGCGCTAGACAAAGCATACTCCCAAAAATAGTTTGGTTTGTCTGGATCAATAATGCAGAATGAATTTTAGTATAGAGCACGGAAGTAACTTCCGCGCTAGACAAAATAGTATAAATCAGGAACAATAGTATCACTGAGACGAGTCCGATTGAAATCAGCTTCTTTCTCAAAGTTTATGTTTTTTCTTTTGTTATTAACACGATGGCCTTGATGAAATACAAAGCCTAAACTTAAAATTAACGCCCTATAAAAAACGCCCGTGATGACACCTGACCTGCATTCCGTTGGTACCCGAGCTTTCTGTTCATCGTTTCATAGATATGTTTTCATGCACCCATTTTGCTTCTTCCTCTGGTGTTATTTTGTCAATCGTACTGTTTATTCTACTAAAAGTTGCCCGGGGAAAGTCGTACGGCTTGCTGTCGTCAAAATACGGTCCAACAACGCCTAAAAACCAACCGTCTTTTGCTGCCCAATGAGGTTCATTGACCCTACATTTAAAAACCTCATAATGGACAAAGTTTTTCTGCCCGTCAAAGTCAATCGTAACACGTTTTATATGCTCCATTTCGTCAGGACAAGCATCTAGTTCCGTTGGAAATTCTAACCAATTGGCAAGATTACTTTCCGCACTAGAAATTAAATTATTGAATTCCTCCGGAAAGAGATTATTCTTGTGGTGGTCAGCTAAAAGCTGAAATGCTGTTTGCCTCGTTAATCTATCTTTTGCAAAAGGCATTATATCATTCTCTGTAATTTCTTGCTCGCTTTCAAGTTTGTCATAGAGTTCCTTAACTCGCTCAAAGCGTATAACATTGAGTTTATTATTCTGTCTCTTAACCGTTATGATTCGGTAAGCAGCAAAAACGATAATTGCTAAAACTAAAAGCCCGATGATTATTAATACAATCTGCATTTTTATTATTTATAATTTGTCTGTCTATGAATAGTGTTTGTAGCCTTGCCCTATCGCATTCAATGCGGCACCTGTTTACACTTCACATGCGCCTCTATGGAGTCGCTATTTCTTTTTCCAATTTCGTCTTTCCGGATCATAATCCCAAAAAAGTTTGGGACTTGGAGGTTGTTAGTTCAAGTTATGTCCTACAAGTATATATACAATTACCATTGTCGGGATCGGTGAACAGAAAAATGCAAGAATCCAGTTTCCAAGTCGTCTAAAATCTTTTCTATTTTTTATTCCGATTATCAAGAGTCCAATTGTTCCGAATAGATAAAACAGAGGAAAACCAAAATACATTTGCATTCCCACTTCTCCGCCCGGATTTGTTGTAGCGTAAAGAAACAGGAGTCCGTTGATGATGTTAAAAATTATAGTGTAAGTAAGCAGGGTTTTATTGAGTCCCATTATTATAAGTACTTATGTTTATTGTCAATCGAAAACTTGTTGACTTAATTTCCACACGAAATTGCATGCCTGTATCTTACTAAGATACGAGATTGTTAGATATTATTTAACTATATAATCTGTTTAAATGCAATGCTGATTACTTTCTTATGAGCATCACCATTGTTGAAATCGAATACCCAGTTGGTGATCTGCGATGGCAAATTCTTTTGCACCCCATGGCCGTACTGTGACTTTGTTAAGATTGGGGTGAAGAAGATGCGGATGTGTTGCCGACACCGCTATAAATGCTTCTTCGATATTGTCTGTGACAAGTCTTAACTCGGGATGATGTTCTTTGGCAAGTTGCTCATCTTGAAAAAGCATGATGCTAATTTCGTCTTTTCTTAATACACAATACGGTTGAGAAGGAGTTAGATCTTTGTGCACGATGGTGAATTGCAGGCAGTCCACAAATAATGTAAGTCCGTCTGAAAGATTTGTATAAAATACGCTGGGGACTAGTTTTGTAAAACGCATATGGGGTGGAGTTTAATTTTCAGGGGGTCTTTATTACTCAAATCTGCTAATCTTTACCGTCTGAATCGCAGGAAGTTTTATAACACAATTTACACCCGCATCACACTTCATGTCAATAGCGCGTAAATTGAATTGGATAGTTCAATCCATAAAGACGTGTTGAACAGGTAAGCTTCTACGGCATGCTCTATCATAATAAATAGTCCTGTATAGAATAAAGTAGGGTTGATTTTTCCGTAAGTTATTTTATCCCATATCATGGTAATGAGTATTAAACTATCTGCCAACACAATTGCAAACCATATCTCCGGATGTGGTACCGATGGAAAAAGATGTCTGAAACGGAACCACGCTGGCCACAATAATAATACAGTTGCAAGCAACATGAATCGTTTATGAGTGGAAGGCTCCTTTCGCTTCAGGATACCTGCTATCACGAGCGACATAAATAGTATAGCCGATGTGATATTTCCAATAATGGATGAAATGGCTGTTTGACCAAGACCTTGACTTAATTCTTTTTCCACTTGATATACTCCAACTGGTATTAACGTAATAGTTATACCCATTGCGATGAACGCTCCCAGAAAACCTAATTGTCGATGTTGTTTAACATTTCTGTTCTGAATGAGTAAAGATTGTATTACGAACAATAAGATCCAACTGAATGCGAACGCGGCATGAACATAGATGATCGCGGGAGCCTTAAATGATCCTTTACCCATAGGTATGATAAAGGTGGTAGAAAAGCCTGTGAGCACTACTAAAAGACCGATCACTCCAATCGTAAGAAAGTAATTGCTTTTATCCGGATTAGATGATGTAGTCATTCAGAGTGTTTAAAATTTCAGTTAGCATGGATGAGCTTCTGGTTTCGTTTAGGTGTTGTTTCAGAATTTTCTTCACTTCCAATAGCTTTTCATTAAGTCCGCTACCCAAATGGGTTGTCTTATTTCTGTTTGGGGTTGAAATTCTTTAAAAACAGGTTTGATATCTAAAATGGGAGTTCCATCAATGGCATCCAGAAATTTTACTTTGATTGATCTGCCGTTATGTTCCAACAACTCCACAGTAGTGAGTCCTATCTGGTTGGGTCTGTCTTTTTTACGCTGACCAAAAATGCCTACGATCGGGTAATTGGGATTCCCTCTTGGTCTGCCTGAAAAAACGATTGCGTCTTTTTTTACTTGATCAAAATAGTAGATGATTTCCAGATGAGAGAAATCGGAAATGTTGCTGAATGCTTCTGTCGGAATATGATCTGCCAGTACTATGTCTGCGATGATTGTTTCCCAATTATCATCCATGGGTTCTTTTCTTGAGTTGACTACTCTGGCAATTGGTTGTAACGTGATTTCCATTTTTTGTTATTGATTTGCCAATTTACAGAAAATGATTGTGGTGAGACTACCCATCTTTGTAGCAAGTGCCTTTGTCTTGTCTCCATCTTTCTGAAACAAGAATTTCAGCCAGTCTTCCTTTGAAGAAGTAGGCAGTACCATTTGCATTGCTCTATCTTGGAAGCGCGTGCTATCAAACGCCATTTTTCCTTATTTAGAATCATTACATCTTATCGGATGGTCGAACACAACTTCCCCGCGCTCGACTACAACTTCCCCGCCCTCGACATCAAATTCCCCGCCCTCGAACACAACTTCCCCGCGCTCGACTACAACTTCACCGCCCTCCAACACAAATAGTCGGGAGGCAAATACAAATTCCCCGCCCTCGAACACAACTTCCCCGCGCTCGACATCAAATTCCCCGCCCTCGACATCAAATTCCCCGCCCTCCACTACAACTTCCCCGCCCTCCATTACAAATACTCGGGAGGCAAATACAAATACTCCACGCTCGATTCCAACTTGCCGGCTGGCAAATCTTAGTTGCCGGTGGTTGATTGTTGATATATCGTTAGTGATTTTAACGAAATAAAACGAAAAAAGAAGTGGTTGGGGTGGTAAAGCCTCCGTAGCAGCGACTATAATCGATGCTATCTTTTTAAGGCTGAAGTCAGGTCGGCACGATTCAAACTCAACGTTTGAAAGCCACACAATAAAATGATTACTATTAAGCAATATGCCAGAGGCACGACCGGATCTAACCAACTGAAGTTTGTTGTAAACACAAAATTTCTCAGCACTTCTTTTAGACTGATGTACGTCAGCGGTCCAAAAATCAGTATCGCCCAGAGCATTTGATTGGCAAACTCTTTCACGAGTAGTCGCGTAAGACTGAAAATACTTGCTCCACATAACTTATGGATCGCAATTTGTTTCAACTTATCACGAACGATGCTGATGCTCAATCCATAAATTGCAAAGCAGGATAAAACGCCTGAAATGATTGCCAATAGCTGTGACAATGCATTCAATTTATCCTGGTACTTTAGCCATTCTTCAAAGTGCTTATCTAAAAATTGTACGGAAGCTGGCCGTCCATCTTGCCCAAAGTAGTCCTCTAAAAAACGTACGGTCCTTCGAATGTCAACTTCCAAAATCCGGATGCACAGATAATTGTAATTGACATGCGAAGAAACATATAACTTCAACGGTTTTTCCGGCTGATTGAATTGCCCGCTCAGGTCTTTGAATACACCCACTACCTGACCATTCTGCTGGCCGCGGATTGCGTTGCCCCGCTCATTGATTACCACCGTCATGGTGTCCCGATCATTCGCTCCAAACCAATTTCCCTGCCGCATCTCCAATCCAAAAAAATCTTTAAAGCCACGATCGACTGATACAAAATAGAACGGTGAGTGCAGCTCTTTGCTGCTGACACGATCGGGTAATTGCGAGGTGGCCATTAAGTCCACCACATTTGCATTGCTCTTCTTCCATTCCTGGCGCATGCTTGCTAGACCTTCCTGCGTGAGACCTTTCGGATAACTGACATATACAATCTGATCGTAGTTCCGTCCCGGTTCTTTTAAAAGTGAATAGTTGATTTGTCGTTTGATCACCATAGAGGATACGATAAGAAAAATGCTGATCCCCAGCTGAAGCAGCATGATCGTCTTTTTGAATTTGGGAAAGGTGATGGTTTCAGTACTCAACAGGCGATTGGGTGTGGCTCGTGTGAATCGAGGTGTCATGAAAAGTGGTGCGATGGCCACCATCAGAAACAGTAAAATCAAAATCATCACCAACTGAACATTTCCCTGCCCCAACAACGCCACGATGTCGATGGAGAGAATGCTGTTCATCCAGCCTGAAATGAAAAGCAAAACCGCTACCCCTAAAAACAATGATATACTTACTACTCCGATAGACTCCTTTGCAAAGTTGAAGGTTAACTGGGTCTGGCTTGTTCCCGCTAATTTTTTAATGGCCAACTCCTTGGATCGATCGGGCAGCGTCAGTGTTATCAGGTTCACATAACTGGTGAGTGACAGAAAAAGTATCAGTGCGGCAATGCAAATTAAAATGAGGATACTGTATTGATCGCCATGTTTAGCATCTTCCCCGGCTACACGTGGACCAAAATAAATATCAGCGATGGGTTGCATTCGATACGTTAAGTCATTGGCGAAGGGCAGATGATTCAGTTGATCTTCCACCTGCGCCTTGCTCCCGCGCTGCACTTTTACGTAAACACCTGTGTGTTGGGAATCAAAATGGAGTGATTGTAATGTTGCGCTATCGAGCCGGATAAAGCTGTTGAATTCTTCGTGTGAGTTGGCGGGATAATCTTTGTAGACGGCTGCCACGGTGAATACCAACGTGTCGCCCCATGTGTAGAGGTGTAGTTTCTTTCCTACGGATTGAGGCGTGCCGAAATACGTTTGAGATGCACCCACAGAAAGGATCATGGTTTGTTCTTTCTCGCGAAATTCTTTCAGCGATCCGTTTACGATATCAAATGAAAAGATTGAAACAATGGAAGTGTCTGCTGCATAGAATTTAGAATCCCTGAAGGTGCGATGGCTGGTCCACCCATTTACCTGGCCTATTAACTGCACTCTGACTGGCACACACTCTTCGCCACTTTTGTATTTTAATGTATTGAAAACATCGTGCGGTATCTTGTTTGAAAAACGGTTTCCAATAAAGGTTTCGTTGTTGTTCCGTTGCAGTACTCTATAGATTAAATCATGTTTCTGATGAAACCGGTCGTAACCAAATTCATGGATAGAAAAAAGGAGAATCAGTGTGGAGCAGGCGAAAGCAACCGCCAGCGAGATTATTTTTAAAAAGTATGCTTCTTTGCTTTTTGCAATGATCCGAAGAAACAAACGTATCTGGAATAGCAACATTCTTTAATGGTTCATGCGGGTTCATGGTCAAGCAACCGACCCTATGTGAAGCTCGTCAATAATTACGCCAAACAATTTAACTCATAATTTGAGATAATCCATTTGGTGGCATGTCCGATTGTGGAATGCGGTTGTTCGATTGCGAAGGAGGGCAAGGCATGGAGCGGGCCTGCCCCTACCAGCGCACGTCTTTCATGTCTTCTGCTAAAAGAGATTACGTGTGAAAGTTTGCCAGAGAGGCGAGACACTGCGGGAAAATAATGTATTGTAATTATCATCACTGAGATGCTTCTTTTATCCGAAGTGTGGCACGGGACTATGCGGGGAAATAGAAGCTGCCAAGTGATAAAGCCTGACAGGGCGAACCAAAAATTTAAGAACGAAGTCAGAGCTTTCGAGAAAGACCTAAAAAGAAACCGTTGCTATCGTGAGAAGGATTGCGTTCAACTCCTTTCGTGTTCCCATTGGAGATATGAACATGGCGCACTCCAAACAGAATGGCCATTGACTTTGTAACATTGATTTCTGACCCGATGCCATATTTCGTGGTTCCATTCCATTGTGTTCCTAATCGGTTGTCGCGGTCGGTTGGCAGGGGAAACTCGTTTAACAAATAGATAAATCCACCGCCAGATTCAAAATACAATCGCCATTTTTCTTTGTTGATTGGATAAAATCGGGCAAAGGGACGTATGGCAAAACCGGTGGTCTGATTAAATTCATCTCGGGGAAAATAGATATCCCATTCAATTCCTATCGACATGAATTTACGCAATTGAAAGTTAATGCCCGTGTTGTTCTGAGGCAAAAACGTGTATGGATATTTATATCCCCACGATAAGCCTGTTTCATTGTAAATTGATAATCTGTCTTTTAGGTTGGGGTCTTTCTTGGTCAACAACAAACATGTGCTTACCGCAACGGCAGGAACTAAAAAACCCATTGACGTGTGCAGCTCCAATGGTTTAAATCCTAATGGATTATCATACCATTGATCTCCATACGGAAATTGAGCGTTGGCCTGATTGAAAAATATCAATACCCCTATCACCCCGAAAATCATTTGCTTTACTTTTGCCATGCTCACTCTATTTTGCGCAAAAGTATACCTACTCAATTATCCTGATCTTAAAAATATCTGTAAAATCAGGGAAGCGGGCATTTTTAAACCTGAAACAGCCGTTACATTTCTAACCACTTAATAAAAGCAGTTGATTTTGCTTTGCTGATAATAATGTCTTCGGGTGAAGGCTGGGTAAGCAGCACCTTTAATTTCCGGTTTTCAATCTGCTCCACTTTTTCAACCGCCTTTCTGTGGATTAAAAATTGC
>PJQF01000329.1_pt1 | contig 15131 bp, 3 predicted proteins | sample 1503741 | NCBI WGS metagenome assembly PJQF01 (sample SAMN07775949, study PRJNA414020) | Biofilm metagenome, whole genome shotgun sequencing project. | isolation source: biomolecule (vanillin) treated reverse osmosis membrane biofilm | place: India: Nagpur | collected 2017-03-21 | reverse complement strand
GGGTCTCCGGCTGCGCTGGAGAACGATTGTTCGAAGTCTGACACACTGCCATCCTCCGACGTGTCAGCGCCTTCGCCTTCAAGCACACGGCTGACTGACCCCTTGCCCTGGAGCATGGACGTGAACCGCTCGATGAAGCGCACCTTGTTAAGCAGAGTCTGCCACATCTTCCCGTCGTGACTCTCCTCGGTAAAGTAGCGGTATTCGTAGACGGTGTTCCACCGGTTGCCCTGGCGCCATCCACGTCCATTGCGCTGCTCGAACTCCCCGGGCGTCCATGGCGCGTCCAGGTGATGCATGGCACGCAGCCAGTCCTGGGCGTTCACTCCGGTGCCCATGGTTTGAGTGCTTCCGAAGGCAATGCGGATCTCACCACGGTTCATCAGCGCGGCCAGTTCTTCCTTCGGAGTCGCGGCAGACACACGGCGCACCTTTCGAAGAACATCGTCAGGACGAACTGACACGGGATCCAGGCTCATGTTGTGGAAGATGGCGATCTCTTCCGGCCTCACTCCCTCGGCAACCAGCTTGGCAACCATGTCACGCAGCAGGTTGAAGCTCTGGACACGGAACTTCCGCTTCACTGGCTTGCCGTCTGCATCGAGCGTCGTGTTACCGTTGCCGTCTCTCACAGTCTCCTCGCGGTCCACATAATCGTTCACGCCAATCTCCTGGAACACCATCTGCGTGGCAGTGGGATGCTCCTTGTAGTGCTCCATGACCTTTCCGACCATGAGGTTCAGTTTTGAACCCTGATAGTCGCCTGTGCTCGGATCAAAGAACCGATGGTCGAGGGACGATTTGCGGCCGTCGGATTCGATCTTGATGGGCACATCTCCGCCGGTCTTCTTGCGCTGGAGCTTCTGCTTGCCATCCAGGGACTGATAGTCGCGGTATCGCCGGTCAAGCTCACGTTTGTGGGCTTTCTGGTCATCACTCATCGTGGCGACGACGGGGATCGTCAGTTTTCTCGGGCGTCCCACGGGGTTATCTGTCAGTCCATCATCGGAAGCACGGGGTTTGAACTCCGGCATGTCATTGGCGCGCACGACATCGAACACACGGCCTGCCAGGCGGGCAAGCTCTGGAATGTTGATGAAGGAGAGCACGCGCTCGACCGGTTCAAAGGTGCCGCCCGAGGTCAGTTCTATGTCAGTGGTCGCGGCAGCGAAGGCGTTGAACCAGTCGTCAAAGTTAGCGATCTGGGCGCTTGTGAACTCGTCCGACATGACGAAGCGCATCATGTTGAACACCTCGTTCAGCGTGTTGGTGACCGGCGTGCCCGTGAACAGGAAGACGCCCTTGCCGTTGTTGATGGACTTCAGGTAGTCCGTCATGAGCTGTAGTTGGAAGCCCGCGCCGGACATCTCCTTGTTCAGCCCTTTGAAGTTCTTCCGCGTGGCGAGAGGGATCTTTTTGAAGATGTGGGCCTCGTCGACAATGATGGCGTCAATTCCAAGCTCCTCGAAGGTGATCGCGCCTTCCTTGCTCGTGGCCTGGGCACGCTTCTTGATGTTGTCGATGATGTCTTTCCGGCGTTTGACGAGATTCTTAGCCGTGTGCCCTCCTTTCACCCTTGCGAGCCGCTTAGCGATGTCTGCATAGTCATCCGTGATCGACAGATCAGAAGAGCGAACATCATCAAGCTCGTCCAGCGCAGCCATGAACTCTGATTCGAGCTGATCCAGCTGAGGCTGAACCAGGCGCATCATGGTGGCTTCTGACAGAGCGAACCGGTTGATGAGCGAGTGCGGCACCACCACGGCATCCCAGTCGTCCAGTTTGATCTGACGCAGAGCGTTCTCGCGTGCCTGCGGCCCCAGATTGTCGAGGTACAGCACACGAGCAGCAGGGTAGGCGCGTGTCATGTCCGCAGCGATGGCGGAGGAGTTGGCGTTATGCGCCAGGATCATCGGCTTGCGCAGCACGCCAAGACGGCGGCCTTCCATGGCCAGCCCGGCAATCGTGAATGTCTTGCCAGTGCCAACTTCGTGAGCACCCACACCCTTTCCATCGAGCAGGAAGCGCCACACGGCATCGCGCTGATGCTGGCGGAAATCGAACTCGCCGCGGCCAAGGGTGAGCGCCAGACCTTCGAGGCGCAGGTGAGAGCCATCGCGCTTCGGTGTCACCGTGGCGTTCATCGCTTCGTTGTACTCGGTCTGCAGGCGTGCAGCCCGAAGTGGATCAGACCACAGCCAGGTGACAAGCTGCTCGCGAATCTCGTCCTTCTTCTGGTTCGCGGCGTCGGTTGCCTCGGCCATGAGATGTCGCACGCCATCCTTGTCGGGGTCCGAGAGCACGCGCAGGCCGGTTGAGTTCATCGCCGCCGTGAACATGTGCGTCGGGTGGACATGCTCAGTGCCCCACTGCGTGCGAGCCAGCGGGCTGTCTGCGGCACGCCCGGCGACACGCACATTGTAGCCGCTGGAACCCTTGGTGATCTCGATGTCCTTGGGTTCGGACTGGAGAAGGCCAGCGATGTAGTCCTGATAGTCGGTGATCGGAATCCATGCCGCCCCCATCTGCACCTCAATCTCGAAGTATGGGGTTTCCGCCGGCTGAATGGCTTCGAGCGCGGTGATGTTGCGTTCCATGCCTTCGACGCCCTCAGCCTGCGCGGCGCGTGCCTCACGCAGCTTCTGCCGAACATTCCCGGCGAGGTACACGTCAGCAGGTTCCCAGACACCTTGCGGGGTGCGGTAGATCTGGCCTTTCTCGATCAAGAACGCCTCTGCCTCGGCTTCCGTCACTCCGGCCGCCGCTGCCACCTCGGACAAGCGGAAGTCCAGGGAGTTGTTGCGCGCCATCGCATAGGCATCAGCGATGCTGCCCGTGGCTGAAGGCAGCCGCTTGCGCATGATGTCCTGGGTGAGAATGGCGCGAGGGCGCGGGCCCTTGGCAGTCATCTCCTCCATGTTCAGGATGTCTGGCGCTGTGGGATCTCCAGCACGCTTGAAGACATCAAGCATTTTTGAGCGATGCAGAGGACCATGCTTCTTGATGTGCTCCTGGTAGGCGGCAAGAAGCGCCTCACGCTGAGGCTGTGTTTCTCCTCCCACGCGGTAGGACTCCATCAGCGCATCCAGCAGGCTGCGGAGGTTCAGGAGACTGCGTCCATCTGCGAGGCGCTTCGCTTCGTCCTTCGTGCGCCAGTGCTTGATATCGTTCAGCAGGCCAAGGTTCTCGCCGTTGACTTGGTAGAGGTCATCGCCCTGCATCACGATGGCGTTTTGACGCCTAACGGAAGATGTGTTGGCGATGTAGGTGACTTTGCGCTCTTCCGGCTTCCACGGCTGCATGATGTTCTCCGGCAGTCGGCTTTTAACCTCCGGCAACACCTGTTCATAATCAGCGCGGCGGGTCACGATCATCGCCGGGCGGCCGTAAGTGCTTCCACTGCCGAAACCGAGCTCACCGAGGATGTTCTGACGGCCTTCAGGCGTCTGGTAGTAGCTGTTGATGAAGAAATCGCGGTCCTTCTCATCTTTGACCGACTCCACCCATGCCTCGCCGCTCACATCCGTCAGTGGCGTGGCACGCTTCTTCAGGATGATGATGTCGGTGACGACGTTCGTTCCCGCATACTTGCCAAAGGAGCCGCTAGGCAGACGGAACGACGCCACAAGCTCACCCCGGGCGGCGAGGTAGCTACGCACCGCCTTGTTCTTCTTGTCCATCGTACCTGCCGATGTGATACCCACAACCAAGCCGCCGGGGCGCACTTGATCGATGGCTTTCACGAAGAAGTAATCGTGAAGCGATGCGTTGAGATGGTTGTATCGACGGTCAGCAGGGCCGCCCTTCTTGAACGGCCAGTTGCCAATGATGAGATCATAGAAGTTGTCGGCCGTGGTGCTCTGCTCATATCCCATCTGACGGATATTCGCCTGGGGGTGGAGGAACTTCGCAATCGCTGCCGTGGTCGGATCAAGTTCGATGCCAGAAAGCTGGCTGCTTGCCATGAGATCACGGGGCATCAGTGAGAAGAAGTTTCCGACGCCAAGTGATGGCTCAAGCACGCGGCCGCCGGTGAAGCCCATACGGCGCAGCATGTCCCACATTGCTGTTACCGTCGGTGGATCCGTGTAGTGAGAGTTGATGATGGAGTCCTGGGCAGCGGTCCAATCCTCTTTGCCGAGACGGGCTCGCAGCCACTCGCTCTCTTCCTGCCACTCTGGAGCAAAGCGAGCACTGTCATAGGTGCCTTGGAAAAGCTCCTGACCGAATGCACCCCAGCCCGTGTAGGCCGCAAGAGCATCGAGTTCTGCCGGCGTCGGATCACGGTTCTCCTCCTGTAGAGCTTCGAGGGTTTCGAGGGCGCGACGATTGCGCGCAAAGCGTGCCTTTGCGCCGCCGCCTACGATAGACTCGGGATCAGAGAGCCAGTAGTTGGATCGCCCTGGAGCGTGTGCAGGTTCAACCACTCCTCCTCCTGCTCCGGATAGCAGGGAATCATTCCCGCCCTCACTTGGGCGTGATTCTCCCTGAAGTCCCCGGGCATTTCCTTCGCCTGTTGGAGTGCTGTTTCGTTGAGCACGTTGGCGTACTCGAGGAGAATCCTGGCCTCGCTCAGCAGTCGATGCATTGTCGGGAGTTCCTGCTCCCACAGCGTTATCAACTGTTGGTTGTCCGGCGACTTCGGCGGGTTGCGATCCCCCTCCTGAATCTGGTGATTCATTCGGCGCACTCTCATCACGAATTGCGGCAGGAGCTTCATCTTTGTCATTGTCTGGTTCAGGGGCATTGTTGTCAACAGCTGCATAGACAGCCTTCCAATCAAGACTTTCGGCCAAGGTTGAATCGAACCCGGTCATCAGCCTCCAGAAGGCACGGGCATACTTTCGCAGGGCTCCATTCGGGGCCAGCTTATCAAGGCGCTGCGCCAGCTCTTCCGGGGTCTTGAGTCCGAGATCAATGACGGCACTCGCGGCCTTCATCATCACGTCCCGTCGATCCTTCGGCAGATCGACCTGTGTGATGCTGGTTTGAAGATCGAAGTGGGGTGCGGAGGATAGGGGTGAAGAGTCTTTTCCCGCTTTGTGCTCAGGCTTGACTCCCGCCATGAACTCCGCCAGACTTACTCTAAGCCCGGTCGCAGCCGATGGCGGTGCCGGTTGTTCGCCCGGTTCCCCATCGTGGAAAGCTTCCGTGGCGTTGCGGACCTTCAGAGCCTCCAGAGAATACATTCTCGGAGGCTCTGCTGTTTCGGAGAGGTATCGCACGCTCAAAAGCACATGCCGTCGACGTCCGTCGGGGAACAACGCCCAGGCATATCGCCGCTCGTAATATGCCACATTGCCACCTTCCCGCTTGTCCGGCATACGAGCGAGGACCTCAGAGTTTTGAAGAAGCTCAGGAAGGGCTGACACCGCTTCAAAATGGGCGGCAGCACTTTCCCCACGCTCAAAATTGACCTGCTTCATTTTTCCGATGCCCCTTGCCGAAAGCACAAAGGGGGCAGGTATGCGGGCAATGATGTTTGTCGCGTTCTTGGCCAGCCAATCGCGTCCAGCCTGAGCCACCGCAGCGTTGGAGCCATCAGCCAATCCTATAGACTGAATTGTCTGAACGGCCGGCGGTTGAGCTGGGCTAACGAACTCTGTTTGATCTATTCTGGGGCGCTCTGACCGTGGTGCTGAAAACAGGCCAGACAGCCCGTCTTCGATCAGTGAATCCCGCCGGGACCGAATGTCTTCCAGAAGTCGGGATTCCGGGCGACGCGCTTCTGCCAGCAGGGAATGGAGGAAGATTGCTCTTCTAAGCGTCGCCTGACCCGCGCGAGCCTTTCGTGCATCTGGCGTTCCTTCTCCTCGTTCCAGTCTGGCGGTGTCAAGGGGTCTCCCTCCTCGATCAAGGTAGCGATGGGAATTGAAGTCATACCGGTAGGACGAGAGTGATGGAAATTGAGTGGAGATGTTCGCAAGGAACGTCTCAATCAGAGACTGGACGTTGGCTTTATAATCACTCGTCCAGCGCAGTGGCGCAATGCCTTTCTCGGGCATCCCGCGCAGCTGGCTGTCCGATGGCTCCATATAGTCCGTGGTGCCAAACCGCAGCGCCAGGGACAGCATGGCGGATGTGCGGCGGACGGTCGCTGCCTCCGACACTCCAGCGGGATCGCCGATGAACACGCGCCGCGACTTGTTCGCATACTCACCAACGGCAGCATAGACAGCGCTGCCAAGGTCACCCTCTTCAAAGCGGCTCACATCGATCCAGACCTCGCCCGACCCACTGCGGCCGCGCTGATAGACATAGAACTCTTTCCCGGTCTGGCTGGTGAACATCAGCCGTTTTTCAGCACCTGTTTCTTGCTCCTCATCTGGCCGTGTGGCGTCACCGTCGAAACGGCTGCCAAGAAACACCTGCGTCATGATACTCGGCAGGCTGTAGGCATTGCTCACGGGGTAGCGGAAGAGCTCATCAACCTCGGCGAGTTCCTGCAGGACACGCACTGCCAGGCTTGGCGATGGGGCCGAGAACAGGCCTTCAAAAGCGGCCCCCAGTTCTGCGTCAATCGCATCACGCTGGGGGGCTGGCACCGGAGTGGTATCCCGCTCACTTTTGGTCGGCCTTGTGGCCCGTGGCTCCGGCTTTGACTCTGTGCCTGTGGACGCTTCATCGATCTCGACAGCGGGCACCACAGCGGCGGGGGCAGGTGCCTCAGCGGATGGTGCCTTCTTCTTCGGCTTCCGTACCTGCTTCTTGGCCTTCGCGGGGTTTACCGCGCCCTCTTCGTAGCCGAACTCGATGAGAACCGACTGAATGGCGTCGATCTCCTGCTTGATGATGGGCGTGGCCTTCTGAAGGGTGTTCTTCAGGAACTCCAGCACATAGGCGAGGTGTTGCAGCACGGCCTCGGTGATGCTGCCTGTGGCGCGCATCTGATCCAGCATCCGCAGGCCCTCCATGGCGCGGATCCACTTCTGCTCTGGCAGGGTGTCACCATAGGCGAACTTCACCTGCTCCTGCATCTCGGTGGTGAACTCGTTGTCCCAGATGTTTCCATACCATGCATCACGCCAGGTCTCAAAGTCCACACGGAACTGGCCGGGCTGCACCATCTGCTCTTCGTAGAGCTTCCGTGCCGCATGCATCTGCGCAGCATGCCGGATCTCTTCATCAAGCAGTGCCTCGATGCGTTTGCCCACCTTGTCATTGGGCAGCCCGGTGAGTTGCTTGACCAACGTCGGCATGTGGTAGGCCACAGTGCCATCATCACGCATCCACATACCGCCTGTTGCATGGGCTGGCGCCTTCTTGTCCTCGCTGACAAGCTGCTTCAACTTGGGAGAGCGCCCGGTGATGTCGGCAATGACGCGGCGAGCCAGCGGCTCAATGCTGCGTGCGGTGGCAGTCGGTTCGGCCTTTGGCTTCTCAGTGACCGCTTTTTTGTCCGGCTTTTTGTCCGCAGGCCTTGGCTGTGGAACGCCAGTGTTTTCAGCGGATGGCGCGTGCAGGCGAATGGTGACGGTGCGCTTTTTGTCTACTCTCTTGTCCTGCACGGTAGAGACGCCAAAGCCGCGTGCTTTCGCCTCCATGACCACCCCTTCAACGCTGCCTTTGCCTTCCCACGACACTTCCACCCGACCATCAGCAAGGTTGGTGATCGTCGCACCAGGAGCACCCTTGAAAGACTCGACGGCAGCACCCACGGCAGGCGGAGCCGGTGGTGCTGCCTGTGCATGACCCACGCCACCCTCAGCCGGCGCGGCAACTGCATTCGTTGAGGTTCCACTGTCAGGCGTGGCACCAGTCGCGGCATTCGTCGGCGACTGCGAAGAGGTGCTGGCCTGAGCGGGGGAAATTGGAGGTGCCATGCCCATCAGCTCACCGAGCGCGGGCGATGCCTGAGCGATCTCTGCCACCAGGGCAGGGGAGACGACAGGCACCACGCCTGCGCCGATGGCCTGACGGCGGCCGGGAAGATCAGTGGCCTGCTGGGTGTCCACACCGACAGCACCGGGGGCTTGCTGGAATGTCACCCCCAGGTCGCCACTCGTGCGCTGAAGGGCGCGGAGTTCTGGCATGGTGAACTCGCTAATGCCCATGGCCGCCTTCGCCGCGGCAACGAAGAGAATGCGCTGCTCCTCAGGCACGGCACGAAGCTCTGTCACTGCAGATGCTGCCAGGGTATCACGAGACTTGGCGGTGATGACTGCTTCAAGCAGAGCTTGCTGTGTCGCGGGTGTCGGCGGGCCCGCCTCCATCGCAGCATAGGCAGCCTGCACAGCTTCTGCATCTGCACGGGCAGCGTTGCCGCCATAGAGAGCGAGAGCTGTTTCGAACTCGTCGGGTGTGATCGGAGAGGAACCAGGCTCTGCTGCCAGGCGTTCGTTGATCTTGGCGAGGTAATCCGCCTTGGTGGCTTCCCAGTTGCGGTTCAGAGCACGGGTGCCACGGATCTCCGCAGGCAATGCGAGAAGCGTCATGCCACCCATCATCACAGGCGCGGCCAGTGCTCCTTGGCCAGCGGCTTCGAACACAGTGCCGAGGTTGGAGCCAGGCGAGCCAATCTCCATAACACCTTCTTCAATGCCATCGCCTATCATGTCGCCAGTGATAGCCTTCGTGCCAGTCACGACAGCATTGCTCAAACGCTGCAACCGAGTCAATGGTTTGCCAAGGCGGGCTCTAAACGTGCCGAGCTTCGAAAAGTCTTCGACTAGATTGGCAGCTTGGTTTGCTACCCAGGATGCAGCGGCGGCGCGGCGTGTAGCTTTGATGGTGGCCCCTTTGGCAGCTTGGATAAAGCCCCGAGCAGCCACCTTTCCAAATCCGGCAGTGAGAGCAGTGGATGCCGCTTCCAGAGCCATCTCTTGTACTGGTGCCTGCATCCCCGAGCGGAAATAGCCGTGCAAAGACGTTTCGTTGACGGCTGTCTGGCCAGTGAAAAGATCGAGGGCGAGAGCAGCGTCCTCCTTGGAGATGCCCATGACCTCGGAGACTCGTTTGATGCCAGCATCCGTCGGCTTCTTCGACACATCCATTAGCATGTACGCCTGCTCAGGCGTGACGCCTGGAAACACGTTGGCAGCACGATCACGGACTTCAGTGACTGTGGCTGCACGAGGGCGTGTGACGTATTCATTGACTCTGTCAGCAAGCTGCCTGCTTGCTCCATCCATGGTCATGAACTGTTTGATGGCAGCCCAATGTGATGGGTTACGCGTTTCCAAGTAGCGCGCAAAGTGCTTCGCTAGGGTTGGGTCTTTGGTGACACTGAAGATTTCCGGTGTTGTCGAGCGCGCTTTGGCCTCAGCATCGTCAGACAGACTGTGGTAGGTGCTGAATGCTGTCTGCGCGAGCTTTGACACCAACTCTTCTGGTGGCTGGTCACCAGGATTAGCGCTGGCAGCCCAATTGCGCAGATCCGCCAAGGCTGTCTGCATCTCAGGCTCTTTGAGTACTCGGTTCGCAAACTTGCCAGCTTGAGTCATCCACTCAGCGGAGTTGTCACGGAAGAGCTTGAACCGTTCACTGCTTTCCCACTGTCCAGCCGTAACCCCTTCAAGGGCGGCTTCGCCAGCGGAGAGCATGGCATTGACTGCGAGACCAGCGAGGGAGCCAGCCAGCATCTTTGTGGTATCAGCCGCCCAGTCTCCCACCTTCTCCACAGCGCCCTTGCTAGCGTGCTTTCCGAGCAGGCTGGTTCGGGTCGCATCAAGACCCAACCCATCATAGAACAGCGATGTCTGCGAGCGTTGAGCCAGCGCATCGACGTAGCGGTTCACGACTTCGGCGCGCGTGTCCTGCGTTGCCTTCGGTCCACTCCAGAGCGCGCTCTCAATCTTGGAGGCTGCCACATAGCGATTCAGGTCCGTATCCACGCCCACGGCCGTCATGTCTGGTTCGTCGATGCCGTGCACCGTCTTTGCCAGCCACTTGCCGTCCTGGATGGAGATCTTGCCCTCCTTCACGTTGCGCCGGATCCCTGCAAGGTCAGCGCCGGCGGCGATGATGCCTTGTTCGTCGTTTGCCTGGGCCGCGGCGAACGCCTGCGTGAAGTAGTCGGCGCGCTGGCGTGCCGTGAATGCAGCACCACCGCTGAGCACGAACACGGGCACCGAGTCGTTGGAGGCGTCCCGGGCCATCTGCTTGCCCTGCTCGGTGCCGAAGATGGCAGAGGGAGGAAGGAGCAGCCGGTTGTTCGCCACATCCACGAATCCGATCGTCTCGCCACTCTTGCGGTGCACGAGCGTGGGGGATGACTTGCCATCGCTGGCAATGTCGAACTCCTCGGGTTTCGTGATCCCGAGAGACTTGGCTGCGCTGGTGATGTCAGGCTTGCCCGGCAGAGTCGCCTTGCCAGCTGGTGCCCCAGCAAGGAACTGCGTGAGCTGCACCTGCTGCCGCGTCTGATCCAAAGCGCTTCCCGCGAGGTCGTTGCTGATCTCGTGCTCATCTGCGGGGAGCACGCCTTCACCGCCAAAGGAGGCACCAATGCTGTCCAGCACTGGGGAGCGGGACACACGAGCCAGGTCATCAGCCATCGGCGTACCTTCCGCTTCACCCTGGGCCAGCATGTGCGTGAAGGCGGGCGACTGGAAGGCCTGCTCGATGCGCTTCTGATTCTCTGGCAGGTAGAGCTGCGCTCCCTGCTTCGCCGCCTTTTCCAAGGCCAGCTGCTGGACCTTCACGCGGTGACCTTCCTGCAAAATGGACAGAGCGAGACGATCACGCTTCGTCTGCATGTCATGCAGTTGCGCAGTGATGGGCTTCATGGCCTCGTCGAGCTTTGCGTGCTCTTCATCCACGGCCTTCTTCTGCGACAGCCATGACTTGGCCTTCACAAGCTCGGCAGGATTTGCTTCCGCATCGACCACCGTGCCATCGCTGTCACCGGCATTCCGGTAGCGCATGATGGTGCCGTCAGGACGCGTCTCGTATCGCACCCCAGTCTCGTGCTTCTTCCGCTTCTGCTCCAACTCCGCCAGCCTCTCACGGTCAGGCGCATACTGAGTCTCCAGCATCGACTGCTGCAGCCGTAGCTCGTCAGCCTGGAAGTTGAGCTCGGCTTTGGACTGCTCCCACTTCTCCGCATGCTGCTTGATGAGCACCTTGTTCGCTGTGGCTGGGTCTGGCCCAAGCGGCTGCTGCACAAGGCTGCCGGTGGCATCGTCCTTCGCCTCCGCGTATCGCATCCCGGTCTCGGGATCGACCTTGAAGAGCGGCTTACCCGCTTCCTCTGCGCGGCGGATGGTCTGTGGCTTGCCGTCCTCGCCGGGCAGATCGAACGAGTAGATGGCACCCGTGGCGCCTTCGGTGCGGTTGATCTTCTCCAGCGGCACGGTGTAGGTCCTGCCCTTGGGGTCACGGTAGTCTACGACATGACCATTGTCCGCTGCGCGTGGGCCGCCCGTGAAGCCAGACTGCCACACAGGCGTGCCATCATCACGCATCTTGACCGACTCCTTGGCGGTTGTCGGGTCCATCTCAGTCTCCACACCGGCATTCTTCGCGACCTTGACGGTGATTGTGCGCTGCCGCTCTGCCTCGGCCTCCGCCTTCTTCTGCTGTCGCACTCGCTCAGCATCCATCTGTTGCTGCTGACGGATGACATCCATCTGCCTGGCCTGCGCATCGTTCTCACGCGTTGCACTCGCCTCCTGTTGGTATGCCTGGACGAGTGGCCCGTCATTGTAGCCGGGCTGTGCACGATTGGAACGGGAGCGATAGAAATTGGAGGGCATGAGGAGGGGAGGCCAGTGGCCTTCGGGGGTGTCCCATCCTCGCTGTTCGCGCCGTGCCGGGTGTTTTGGGTGATGTAGAATTAAGCAGGCAAGGTTAGCAACCCTGCGTGAACTTCACGATGACAATTAGAACAGAGAAGAGCGCATTTCTGAATTTCCGTCTGCACTTCGCTTTCCGATCGAGATGTATTCAAGACTGTAGCGAGGCTGAAATCCTTTTGGGTAGGGTCTCGGTGGTGGAACTCCAAGGCAGCTTTGCAGCGACTATAGCCGCAGATGATGCAGCCTCCGGACTTTGCTGCGGAAATCATTTCACGTAGCCTTTTTTGGCGGTTCCCAGTGTAGCCCTTTCGGGACTCGCCAATGCGGCTTTTCCTGTGACTGACGCGAATGACCAAGACCTTACCCTCATCTGCGGGACGATGCCTCTGCAAAATCGCCGAGTGGCGATCCCCAAAGGTTTGATCATGGTCGCTTGAAGTCATGTGCCGAAAGTTCAGACCCGACCTGGAGCGCGGGACTTGTTGAGTAGTCCCTGCGTCTTCTTTGCCAGATCCTCGGCCCTGTTCAGCGTGGTGGCGGCACCCGTGAGAGAAGCGGCCTGCTTGGAGACAGGATCAGGGGCAGAGGCAGGCTTGGTCATGGAGTCCATGATCTTGCTGGTGACATCACCGGTCTCATCGATGATTCTGCCGGTGCGAGGTAGTGGCGCAGCAGGCTGCGCTGCTTGAGCATTCGCTGCAGCCGCGAGGGGAGCGTGAGGCTTACCTTTCACCGATGGGATGCTGAGATCCAGAGTGGGCTTCTTCGCGGCTGTGGAAGTCTGCTGTGATGCGCTTCCACCAGCAGCAGGAGAATTCTCGAACCATGCCTTCTCGCCCGGTTTCACATAGACCTGGCTGCCGGTACTACGCCCAGGCACCATGCGGCCCGCAGGAGTGGGCGCAGTAGGTGTGCCGCCCGCAGGCGGCGTGGGGGAGCTTCCTGCGCCTGCCTGCCCACCATCCTTGTAGGGGTTGTGGTCGCGGATGCTGCCATCTGCCTCCATGACCTGGCGTCCTGCATTGCTCTGGTTAAACTTGGAGCGGATGCCGCCGAATGTACCATTCTCCATGGCCGCCTTCACATTGTCAGCCCGGTTAGGTGCCATGGAGCGCTTGAACCAGTCGGGAGTTCTCCCACTGCGGATCTGGTGAGTTGTTGGCATGTTCATCCGTTTCCCCATGGCATCAGTTGCGACATTTCTCACGCCGCCAATGGAGCGAGAGCGGCGGTAGAGGCTTCCCTGGTCGCGGCCCAAGCTGGCTGAGCTATCGAGACCACGGCGGCGTTGCATGAAGGATTGGATCGCGTCCATGCACCACGGAAAGGGGGTGACGTGAAGAACGCAAGGGAGTTGCCATGCCGGTTAGAAGAACCCAGGGGGAAGGGCCGCACGCACTGAAACGAATCAACAATGTGTATGCATAAGGGGTGAATGAAGGTTGAATGCGTGTTGACGCATCCAGATACATCCGGTTCAATCCATTAGATGCGCACGAAGGGACAAACTACCGTCAATATCGACTACGGCATACTCAACAAAGCCAGCAAGCTCGCTGATGATGAGTGCCGCTCATTCTCGTCTCTGGTGGAGATCGCATTGAAGCGTGAGCTACAGCGGCACGAGTTGATGAAGAAGTATGAGGCACAGATGGCAAAGGAAGAGGTGCAGAAGCACCGTCGGCCTGCCGCTAAATCCAAGCGCTGAAGCTACCGCCGTTTTCTGGCTTTCTCCAGCGCCTCGCGCAGGGATTCAACTTCCCTGTGGGTGTAGGACTGCTGAACCTTCACATCGTCATGGTCGGTGACCAGGCGTGAAATCTCTCCCGTGACGCCGGCGGCGGTCAGCCGGGTGGTCATGGAGTGCCGGTAGCTGTGGAAGCTCTTGAGATGCACTTTCCTGGCCTTTTGCTGCACCGGCTTCGGATCCACACCTGCCAGCTTCATGAATTCGATGAACTCGGTCGAGGCTTTGCCGTTGCGATTGTCAGCATGGAAGATGGTTTTGAAGTCACCCAGGCGGTGCAGGGCCCTGGCGAGCCAACGGGGCAGGGGAAGCACCACAGTGCGGCCGCCGCGGCGGCCCTTCTTGCGCGGCTGAATGGTCACGGTGCTCTCTTTCAGGTTCACTGCAGCCTTGGTCAGATCCAGGAGATCCTGAATGCGGTGCCCTGAGTGCCATCCCAGAGAGGCGAGGATGATCCAGTCCCGCCGCTTGTTCTTCAGCATCTTCCTGACGATGGCGCCGTGCTCACTGCGCTCAATGTGTTCCTTGTCGACCGAATCTGACTCCTCCTTCGTGACACTGGCGCATGGATTGGTGTCGATAATGCCCTTGGCAATGGCTTTGCCAAAAAGCATTGAGGCAATCACCATGAGGTCGTTCGCCGTCCTCGTGCTCTTCTTCGTGCGCATCGAGTCGTAGAAGGCCTGCATGTCCTTGCCGGTGATCGACCCAATGTTCAGATCTGCTTTCGTGCCGAGGAACTCGAGCAGGTCATCATGTGCCTTCGAGTACTTCCGCATCGTGCCTTCGGACACGCGCTTTGCTTTCAAGAACGTGTCCAGGAAAGCGCGGAACGATGGGATGGGCTCCAGCTCTTCGAGACCCGCAAGACGGAGGATGTCGTTCACGAGCTCATTGGCTCGGTCACGGTTCATCAAGCCTGCTTTTGCAGCAAGACTTCCACGCTCCAAAGTGGCTGCAATGCCTGCAGCGATGGCGCGGTCTTTGACACCCGTTCCTTTCTGTCTCCACACAAACTTTCCCTTGGCTGCATTCCATGCGCGGTAGGAAGCAACCCAGGTTTCGGAGTCAGTTGGACGGAAGACAGAAGCCACAAAGAAAGCCACAAAATAGCAATCAAATTTACTTCTGCATCAAGTCTCGTTCACTTCGCTCTAAAAGTCGTGCAGCCCTTATATATCAAGGCTTCCAGCGTTGTTTACTGTGCTTCGTCCACTACCCTTATTGATGGGTGGTGGAGCATAGCGGGTTCGAACCGCTGACCTCCTGCATGCCATGCAGGCGCTCTACCAACTGAGCTAATGCCCCGGAAAAGAAAATCCGGCTCCCCTTGGTGAGGGGAGCCGGAGACTAGCGGCGTTCGTTGTTTTGACAAGCCGTTTTTACATCATTTCAGCGATTATTTCCGGATTACTTTTTGCTGCCGGACTTGCTGCCACCCTTGGAGGGTGCGGGAGCTTCAGGAGCTGCTGCACCAGCGGCAGGCTTCTTCTTGCTGTCGTAGATTTTCTTGGCCTCGGCGATCTCATCCGTCTTCATCTTTTTCTTCAGCTCGTCGCGATACTGCACGGCGAGTTCCGCGTTGTTGGAGGCTTCCACGGCGAGGTCGGCATAGGCGAGCGCGCGGGGGAGGTTCGGGTTGGCCT
>PJQF01000032.1_pt1 | contig 15149 bp, 16 predicted proteins | sample 1503741 | NCBI WGS metagenome assembly PJQF01 (sample SAMN07775949, study PRJNA414020) | Biofilm metagenome, whole genome shotgun sequencing project. | isolation source: biomolecule (vanillin) treated reverse osmosis membrane biofilm | place: India: Nagpur | collected 2017-03-21 | reverse complement strand
GTGCCACCGCCAGTACCGCCACCGGTTCCGCCACCCGTGCCACCGCCAGTACCGCCACCGGTTCCACCGCCCGTGCCACCGTCAGTACCGCCACCGGTTCCACCGCCCGTGCCACCGCCCGTGCCACCGCCAGTACCGCCACCGGTGCCACCGCCGGTTCCCGCGCCTGCGTCAGGCGAGGATGCCGCCACGCTGCTGTGATGCCCGCCACCACCGCTGCTGCAGCCACCGAGGCTCATCGCCATGATCAGGGCCAGCGCGGTACTTGTTTTCCATAACACTACTTGAGTTTGAGTTTTCATGATGGAGTTCCCTTGCACCTGTACAACCTTGGTTGTTTTCAAACGCTCGTTATTTCTTGGATAGCGATACGTTTGTCCGTGTGGTTATCACAGACCCGGGCACTCTTTCTCGCAACGCTCAACTTGGTATTAACAATTTATATACACAAGGTCTTAGTCGGCTTAATGGTTAATGCGAAGGGTGTAACAGAGGGCTGTATAAAGTTATCTATGTTTTATATATCAATGGGTTAAATAAAAAAACGGACGCCAGGGCGTCCGCTATAACTTAGGGTGTATATATACAATTAAATGGTTTTTCTCATGCGATCGGGTGCCACTTGCCCGCCATATGCTGAAGGTCACCCATTCCCTTTAACAGCAACTCGCCGCTGGCACCTGCGGCATGGGCCAGTAAGATGACTTCACTGGGCAGGCGCACGGGCTTGTTGAATTCGACCTCTATTTCAACATTGGCAGCAGGCACGTTCTCATCCAGCGCGGCCAGCGTTCGCGCCAGGCTCCACAGCCCGTGGGCGATCGCCTGCGGGAAGCCGAAGAGCTTGGCCGTCAATGCGCTCAGGTGGATCGGGTTGTAGTCGCCGGATACTCGTGCATATCGGCGGCCGATATCGGCGGGTGCCTTCCAACGGGCCAATTCGCTGACGTCTCCTGTGGCCGACACGTGATCATCGTGCGGCGTGCCTTCCAATTTCACTCCGCGACAGAGCATTCGGCTCTCGGCTTCCCACAACAGACCGAGGGAATCTTGCACCGTGGTCACGATATCAAAGGTCGCGCCCTTGGCATGGGGCTGGAGGTTGTTCGCGTGCACGCCAACCATCAGGTGACTCACACCGCCCAATGGGCGATGGATGCGGATGCGGTTGCTCAGGTGAATCAGCCCCAGCAGCGGGAACGGAAACTGTTTGTCGGTGAGTAATTGCATTTGCAAACCGAACGCCAGCACGTGCGGATACGTACCCGGCAGCACCGGGCTGTCCGCAAACCCGCACACCTGGCGATAAGCGGCCAGGTGCTCGGGGTTCACGCGCAGGTGGCAGCGCAGCCCTTCATCGGGCAACGTACTGCCGGTGATCTTGCGCTTGAGCGCCGCCCGCCAGTACAGCGGCGGCAGAAACGGGGTGCTGTCTAATGTCCGCCACTCCATGCTCACGCTCCCAGCAGGCTTTGCCCGCACACCCGCAATGCTTGGCCGCTGACCGCTCCGGAACCCGGCTGACCGAGCCAGGCCACCGCTTCGGCCACGTCTTGCGGCAAACCACCCTGGCCCAATGAGCTCATGCGGCGCCCAGCCTCACGCAGGGCGAAGGGAATGTGCGCGGTCATCTGGGTTTCGATAAAACCGGGGGCAACCGCGTTGATGCTGATGCCGCGTTCTTGAAGCAAAGGGGCCCACGCCTGAGCCAGGCCGATCAAGCCGGCCTTGCTGGCCGCATAATTGGTTTGCCCACGGTTGCCGGCAATGCCACTGATGGAAGCCAGCAGCACCACGCGGCCGTTGTCGTGCAGGGTGCCGCTGTCCAGCAGGGCTTTGGTCAGCACCTGCGGCGCGTTGAGATTGACCGCCAGTACGGCGTCCCAGTATTCCGGGGTCATATTGGCCAGGGTTTTATCGCGGGTGATGCCGGCGTTGTGCACCACGATGTCGATGCCGTCCGGCAAGTGTTCGATCAACTGTGCAGCGGCGTCTTCGGCGCAGATATCCAGCACGATAGTGCGCGCCCCCAGGCGCGCCGCAAGCGCGTCAAGATCAGCCTTGGCCTGGGGCACATCCAGTACGATCACATCGGCACCGTCGCGCGCCAGGGTTTCGGCAATGGCGGCGCCAATACCCCGTGCGGCGCCAGTGACCAGCGCTTTGCGCCCGGCCAGCGGGCGAGTCCAATCCGCGACCGGTGTGGCGCAGGCTTGCAGGCGAATCACCTGGCCGCAGATATAGGCACTTTTGGGGGAGAGGAAGAATCGCAGCGCGCCTTCCAGCTGATCCTCGGCGCCTTCGCCGACGTACAACAACTGCAGAACCCCGCCGCTGCGCAGCTCTTTGGCCAGGGATCGGCTGAAGCCCTCGAGGGCACGCTGTGCGCTGGCGGCGAACGGATCGCTGAGGGTTTCCGGGGCGCGGCCAAGGATCACCACGTGGGCGCTGTGTGCAAGATTTTTCAGCAACGGCTGAAAGAATTCGCGCAGCTGTTTGAGCTGGTCGGTGTGCTGCAAGTCGCTGGCATCGAACACCACGGCCTTGAGTTTGGGGCCATGCCCCGGGATCCACGCGGACGCGGCCAATGGCTCAGGGCCGTAGCTGTAAATCGCGTCGGTGAGTTTATTGGCAAACGGCAGCACCTTGGCCGCGAGCGCGCCGCCACCCAACAACAGCGCACCTTCCACCGGGCGCAGGCGTCCGGCCTGCCAGCGTTCCAGGCGTACCGGTGACGGCAGGCCAATGGCGGCGACCAGGCGATGGCCGAGGCTTGAGTTGGCGAAGTCGATATAACGGTCAGACATGGAACGCTCTCCGAGTGCTGGGGTTCAAACGGTGGACCATCAAGAGGTGAAAGTCGTTCGATTGAGCCTAGGCTAGTCTCACAGACTCACCTCATCACCTTCAGGGAGCTTTCCATGACTCAATTGCGCCGTGTAGCGATCATTGGCGGTAATCGCATCCCCTTCGCCCGCTCCAATGGCCCTTATGCCACGGCGAGTAACCAGGCGATGTTGACGGCGGCGCTGGAAGGCTTGATCGAACGCTACAACCTGCACGGCCTGCGCATCGGCGAGGTGGCGGCGGGGGCGGTGCTCAAGCATTCACGGGATTTCAACCTGACCCGCGAGTGCGTGCTGGGCTCGCGCCTGTCGCCGCAAACGCCGGCATACGACATTCAACAGGCGTGCGGCACCGGCCTGGAAGCGGCGTTGCTGGTGGCCAATAAGATCGCCCTGGGCCAGATCGAGTGTGGGATTGCCGGTGGCGTCGACACCACGTCCGACGCGCCGATCGGCGTGAATGAGGGGCTGCGCAAGCTCCTGCTGCAAGCCAACCGCAGCAAGTCCATGGCGGATAAATTAAAAGTCTTGTTACAACTTCGTCCGCATCACCTCAAACCGGAACTGCCGCGTAATGGCGAACCGCGCACCGGCTTGTCGATGGGCCAGCACTGCGAGCTGATGGCGCAGACCTGGCAAATCCCCCGCGCCGAGCAAGATCAACTGGCGCTGGAAAGCCACCAGAAAATGGCTGCGTCCTACGCCGAAGGTTGGCACAACGATTTACTCACACCCTTTCTGGGCCTTACCCGTGATAACAACGTGCGCGCGGACTTGACCCTGGAAAAACTCGCCAGTCTCAAACCGGTGTTCGAGCGTAGCGAAAAGGGCACGCTCACCGCGGGCAACTCGACGCCGCTGACCGACGGTGCCTCCCTGGTATTGCTGGGCAGTGAAGCCTGGGCCAAGGCGCGCGGTTTGCCGATCCTCGCCTACTTGCGCGATGGTGAAGCGGCTGCGGTGGATTTCGTCAACGGTGCCGAAGGCCTGTTGATGGCGCCGGTGTATGCCGTGCCGCGCCTGCTGGCGAGGAACGGCCTGACGTTGCAGGACTTTGATTATTACGAGATTCACGAAGCGTTCGCTGCCCAGGTGTTGTGCACGCTCAAGGCCTGGGAAGATGCCGACTACTGCAAGACGCGCCTGGGGCTGGATGCGCCGCTGGGCGCCATCGACCGCAGCCGGCTCAACGTCAAAGGCAGTTCATTGGCGGCCGGGCACCCGTTTGCCGCCACCGGCGGGCGCATTGTCGCCAATCTGGCCAAGCTGCTGGACGCAGCGGGCAAGGGCCGTGGGCTGATTTCGATCTGCGCCGCCGGCGGTCAGGGCGTGACGGCGATCATCGAACGCTAATTGCCGAAGAAATTGGCCCATTGCATGCATTCTTCAGTGGTCAGAGGTCGGTAGCCTCTCCCACCGGCGAGCTGATTGCCGTATAACGAGTGCCATACGCGTATTTGGTAATAAAGGACCCACAATAAAAGCTGATGAAGACTCCTAAACGCATTGAACCCCTGATCGAAGACGGTCTGGTCGACGAAGTGCTGCGCCCTCTCATGAGTGGTAAAGAAGCAGCTGTTTATGTGGTGCGCTGCGGCAACGAATTGCGTTGCGCCAAGGTTTACAAGGAGGCGAATAAACGAAGTTTTCGTCAGGCGTCCGAATACCAGGAAGGCCGCAAGGTCCGCAACAGCCGACAGGCCCGGGCCATGGCCAAGGGCTCCAAGTTCGGCAAAAAAGAAACTGAAGACGCCTGGCAAAACGCCGAAGTCGCGGCATTGTTCCGCCTGGCGGGTGCGGGCGTTCGCGTGCCCAAGCCGTACGACTTCCTCGAAGGCGTGCTGTTGATGGAACTGGTGGCCGACGAATACGGCGATGCGGCACCGCGCTTGAACGACGTCACGCTGGAGCCGGACCAGGCGCGCGAATACCACGCCTTCCTGATTTCCCAGATCGTGCTGATGCTGTGTACCGGCCTGGTGCACGGTGACCTGTCCGAGTTCAACGTACTGCTCACGCCGACGGGCCCGGTGATCATCGACCTGCCGCAGGCGGTGGATGCCGCTGGCAACAACCACGCGTTCAACATGCTGGAGCGGGATGTGGGCAACATGGCTTCCTACTTCGGGCGCTTTGCCCCGGAGTTGAAGAAGACCAAGTACGCCAAGGAAATGTGGGCGTTGTATGAAGCTGGCACCTTGCACCCGGCCAGCGTCTTGACCGGCGAGTTCGACGAGCCGGAAGAGTTGGCGGACGTGGGCGGTGTGATCCGCGAGATCGAAGCGGCGCGGCTGGATGAAGAGCGTCGCCAGGCGATACGGGCGGCGGATGATGCGCCGGCGAGTAAAGTGCCCGACGAACCACCGCCGCCGCCCTGGATGCAATGATCTTCCTGCAAATGAAGATCTAAAAAATGTGGGAGCGGGCTTGCTCGCGAATGCGGTTGATCAGTGAAAGATGAAGTGACTGACACCCTGCATTCGCGAGCAAGCCCGCTCCCACATTTGGCTTTGCAGTGCGCCGGCTAAATGCTCAGGCGCAACAGCTGCCCGATGCCAACTCCTTGAGAATCGGACAATCCGGCCGATGATCGCCCTGGCAATGCTCCACCAGGTCCTGCAACGTATCGCGCAGTTGCCCCAGCTCCATAATCTTCTGATTCAGCGCCTCGATGTGCTGGCGCGCCAAGGCTTTTACGTCGGCGCTGGCCCGCTGTCGGTCTTGCCACAAGGTCAGCAGTTTGCCGACCTCTTCCAATGAAAAGCCCAAATCCCGCGAGCGCTTGATAAACGCAAGTGTGTGCAAGTCGTCGCCGCCATACACCCGATAGCCACTGTCGGTGCGGTGCGCGGCTTTGAGCAGGCCGATGGATTCGTAGTAGCGAATCATCTTCGCGCTCAGCCCGCTCTGACGGGCTGCCTGGCCGATGTTCATGGGTGTTGATCCTCCAAATCCTCAGGCTTCCAGGTTTTCAACAGTAACGCATTGCTCACCACACTGACGCTGGACAGGGCCATGGCCGCACCCGCCAATACCGGGTTGAGCAACCCGAACGCCGCCAGCGGTATGCCGATCAAGTTATACACAAAGGCCCAGAACAGGTTCTGGCGGATTTTAGCGTAGGTCTTGCGGCTGATCTCCAGCGCGGCCGGCACCAGGCGTGGGTCGCCGCGCATCAGGGTGATTCCGGCCGCGTGCATCGCCACGTCGGTGCCGCCGCCCATGGCGATACCGATATCGGCGGCGGCCAGGGCCGGGGCGTCATTGATGCCGTCGCCGACCATCGCCACCACGCCGGTCTTTTTCAGCTCGGCGACGGTGGCGGCCTTGTCGGCTGGAAGGACTTCGGCGTGTACATCATCGATACCCAGGGCATCGGCCACCACGCGGGCACTGCCGCGATTGTCGCCGGTGAGCAAATGGCTGCTGATGTGCCGGGCCTTGAGTTGTGCCACCGCCTCCAGGGCGCCGGGCTTGAGCGTGTCGCCAAAGGCGAACAGCCCCAGCACGCGGGGCTGCGCGCCTTGTTCGATCAACCAGGATAACGTGCGGCCTTCGGCTTCCCACGCCTTGGCGGCGTCGGCCAGGCTGCCTGCATTCAAGCCGTTTTCTTCGAGCATTCGACGGTTGCCCAGCGCCAGTTGCCGGCCCTCAAGGGTGCCGGCAATGCCGCGCCCGGTCAGGGATTGGCTGGCGCTCACATCCGCGACGGTCAGCGCTTTTTCGCGGCAGGCATCCAGCACGGCCTTGGCCAATGGGTGCTCGCTACCGCGTTGCAGCGCGCCGGCTTGTTGCAGCAGCAGGGTTTCATTGCCATCCACCGCCGCCAAATGCGCAATCTTTGGCGTACCGGAAGTGAGGGTGCCGGTCTTGTCGAACACCACGGCGCTGACATCATGGGCACGCTCAAGGGCTTCGGCGTCCTTGATCAGAATCCCGTAGCGCGCGGCGACGCCGGTACCGGCCATGATCGCTGTCGGTGTGGCCAGCCCCAATGCGCATGGGCAGGCAATCACCAGCACTGCGACGGCATTGATGATCGCGGTTTCCAGTGGCGCCCCATATAGCCACCAGCCCAGCAACGTGATCAGCGCCAGCACCAGCACGGCGGGCACAAAGACCTGGCTAACCTTATCCACCAGTTTCTGGATCGGGGCTTTGGCCGCCTGCGCGTCTTCCACCAGGCGAATGATCTGGGCCAACACACTTTCCCCGCCAACAGCGCGGGTGCGCACCAGCAAGCGGCCCTCGCCGTTGATGGCGCCGCCGGTGACCGGGTCGCCCGGTTGTTTCGGCACGGGCAGGGCTTCGCCACTGATCAAGGCTTCGTCGGCATGGCTCTGGCCGTCCACGACGTCGCCATCCACCGGGAAACGTTCTCCGGGCTTCACCAACACCAGATCGTCGAGCTTTAACGCACTGATGGCGACGTCTTCTTCGCGCCCTTCAAACAGGCGAATCGCGCGCTCCGGGCGCAACGCTTCGAGGGCGCGGATGGCGCTGGCGGTTTGGCGTTTGGCGCGGCTTTCCAGGTACTTACCAAGCAGCACCAGAGCGATCACCACGGCGGAAGCTTCGAAGTACAGATGCGGCATGGTGCCAGCGGGCGCGGTAAGCCATTCATACAGGCTCAGGCCGTAACCGGCGCTGGTGCCGATGGCGACCAGCAAATCCATATTGCCGGCGCCGGCGCGTACGGCTTTCCAGGCGGCGATATAGAAGCGCGCGCCCAAGATGAATTGCACCGGCGTGGCCAGGGCGAACTGCACCCAGGCGGGGAGCATCCAGTGCAGGCCGAAGGGCTCCACGAGCATCGGCAGTACCAACGGCAGCGCCAACACAATGGCCAGCAGCAACGACCAACGCTCGCGGTGCAGGCGTTGGGCTTGATTGGCATCGGTGACGGTTTCGCTTTGGGGCAGGCTGGCGGTGTAACCGGCCTTGTCGACGGCGGCGATCAACACTGCGGGGTCCATCTTGCCCAGCACTTCGACATGCGCGCGTTCATTGGCCAGGTTGACGCTGACGCTTTGCACCCCCGGCACCTTGCCCAGCGCCCGTTCGACGCGGCCGGCACAGCTGGCGCAGGTCATGCCGCTGATGGGCAGGTCAAAGGTGGTGGATCCATTCATGGGGCAGTCCTCCAAAAGAAGTTGCCCCTAGGATCAACCTTGACCTGTGGGGAAGGTCAAGCGCCTTTAATATTCCAGTGCAGCGGGTTTCAGGTACATGCCGTCCGGGCCTTGCGCGATCCGCAACTTGCGTATGTCGCCGGCTTTGAGCGTGATGTTCTGCGCCGGCGGGGCGAGCATGCCCGGCAGGCAACCAGGCGATTGGCCGGGCAGCAGCTTCAGGCGCAGCGACACATTGCCAGCCGGCAAGTTAAACGAGGTGGCCTGTTCCTGAAACAGACGCCCGGCCAATTGATCCTGGATATACAGGCCGATCTCGCAGTTAGTCGGCACTTCCAGGCGTTCGCGGGAAATGATCAGCACCGCATAGTCTTCATCGGCGCAGGCCATGGGCGCAGCGGCAGACAAGCTCAACAGGCCGATAAGGCTAAAAAACGACCAGCGCATGGCGAATGCTCCGTGGTTCATATCTAAGAGAAATGAAGCTTGGCCGAGGCAGCGGCTGAATACCAGCCCGGCCGAAAGTTTCAACGCTTGACCTTGCCATCATGGCAAGGTCAAAACTGGCCACAACCTCATCAAAGGAGTCATGTCATGCAAGTTTTCAGCGTTGAAGGAATGACCTGCGGCCATTGCGTCCGGGCGGTGACCCAGGCGGTACAAAGCCAGGACCCGGCGGCGAGTGTCAAGGTCGACCTGGCGGCGAAAGCCGTGAGTGTTGAAAGTAGTCGGTTGTCTGCCGATCAGGTCATCAGCCTGATCACTGAAGAAGGCTACAGTGCCAGGCTTGCTTGAATTTTTTGATAGTTAGCGAGCTATCGTAATGTTCAGGGCACCCAAGCGCGGCTAGACTGTCGGGCTGCCGACTCACTTGGGTGTCTGATGAACCTCCGCATAATTCTGATTCTGGGTGCCTTGAGCGCCTTCGCGCCGTTGGCGATCGACTTTTACCTGCCGGGCTTTCCGGCAATGGCCACGGCGTTCGCGACCGACGAAAAACATATCCAGCTGACCCTGGCAGTGTATTTCGCGGGCCTGGCCATCGGCCAACTCATCTACGGACCATTGGCGGACCGCTTTGGCCGGCGCGTGCCGCTGCTCAGCGGTGTCACCCTGTTTACCTTGGCGTCCTTCGCCTGCGCTTATGCGCCATCGCTGGAGTGGCTGATCGGCGCGCGCTTCGTACAAGCCCTTGGCGGCTGCGCGGGGATGGTGATTTCGCGGGCGGTCGTCAGCGACAAATGTGATGCCGTGGGCTCAGCCAAGGTTTACTCGCAACTGATGCTGGTTACTGGCCTGGCGCCGATCCTCGCACCGTTGGCAGGTGGGGTGATGGTTGGGGTGTGGGGCTGGCAGTCGATCTTCCTGGCGTTGTCGGTGTTCAGCGTGATGGCGGCGATTGCCGTGGCCGTCGGGTTGCCGGAAACCTTTCCGGCCCACCAGCCTCGCCAGCCGTTGTCCGGGTCACTGCGCCGCTACGCCGCGCTGGTGTCAGACCGGGTTTACCTCGGCTACGCGTTGACCGGCGGCATCTCGATCGCCGGGATGTTTGCCTATATCGCCGGCTCACCGTTTGTATTCATCAAGCTGTACGGTGTGCCTGCCGAGCATTACGGTTGGCTGTTCGGCTCCAACGCTGCCGGCTTTATCCTGGTTGCACAACTGAATGCGCGGTTGCTGGCCAAGCGTGGCCCGGCGTTTTTGCTGTCACGCACCGTATGGGTCTATGTAGTGGCGGCGTTGACCCTGTTGGGCATTGCCGCCTTGCGCACCGAGGCCTTGTGGCCGTTGTTGGTGCCCCTGTTCATTTGTATCGCAAGCCTGGGCTGCATTTTGCCCAACACGTCAGCCTGCGCCATGAGCGGGCAGGGTGCGCGGGCCGGCAGTGCATCGGCGCTGCTTGGCTGCATTCAGTTTGGTGTGGCGGCGGGCGCGGCGTCGCTGGTGGGCGTATTGCACGACGGCACGGCCATGCCGATGGCGATTGTCATCAGCGTGTGCGGTGTGTTGGCGGTGACCATTGCAACGTTGACCCAGCGCCTGCAACGGGCGAGGGCCGCGCAGGCGCAGGTCTGAGGTGCGGATCAGCCAGCGGCGGAACGTTGCTGGTTGAGGGGAAAGCGGTGGGGGGCGCGGATACGCGCCTGCAGGGTGTCGGCAAAGGCACGGGCCTCGGCTTCGTTGCGGAAGGTGAAAGCATCACCGTCGAGGCTGACTTGCCATTTGTTGCCCGGGGATTTTGCTAACGCTCTTATCAGGATCTTCATTGCTGACTTCCTCACGTAAAAGAATCGTGGCAAAGGCGGCCAATATAAACCCGAATGCGCTCACAAATATGACAAAGATCAACTCTCTGACTAGCGGTGTCGTCCATTACTCACATGAATAATGGACGACACTGACAGACTGTTTTTAGAACCCTTCCAGCACAATCTTGCCCTTGGCCTTGCCGCTTTCCAGCAGCGCATGGGCGCGGCGCAGGTTCGCCGCATTGATCACACCGAAGTGCTCGCCCACCGTGGTTTTCAGGGTGCCGGCGTCGATCAACTCGGCCACGCGGTTGAGCAGGTTGTGTTGTTCGATCATGTCCGGTGTCTCGAACATCGAGCGCGTGTACATGAACTCCCAGTGCAACGACAGGCTCTTGCGCTTGAGCTTGCTCACATCCAGCGCCTTGGGGTCGTCGATCAATGCCAGCTTGCCCTGCGGTTCCAGGGCTTCTACCAGTTGGTCCAGGTGATGGTCGGTCTGGGTCAGGCTGGCGACATGGGTCACGTGTGGGTGGCCGGCGTTTTTCAGTGCTTCGCTCAACGGTTGGCTGTGGTCGATCACCAAGTCGGCGCCGAGCGCCTTCGCCCATGCCTGGGTTTCCGGGCGCGAGGCGGTGCCGATGACTGTCAGCGCGGTGAGCTGGCTGGCCAGTTGGGTCAGGATCGAACCCACACCGCCAGCAGCGCCGACGACCAGCAGGCTCTGGCCTTCATCCTGTTTGCCTTCACGTACTTGCAGGCGCTCGAACAACAGCTCCCAGGCGGTGATGGCGGTCAGCGGCAGCGCGGCGGCATCGCTGAAACCCAGGCTTTTGGGCATGTGGCCGACGATGCGTTCATCCACTGTGTGCAGTTCGCTGTTGCCGCCCGGGCGTACCAGGGAGCCGGCGTAAAACACCTTGTCACCGGCTTTGAACAGCGTCACTTCGCTGCCGACGGCCTTGACCACACCGGCCACGTCCCAGCCCAGCACCTTGGCGGCGCCATTTTCCGGGGCGACGTTCTGGCGCACCTTGGTGTCCACCGGGTTGACCGAGATTGCTTTGACCTCCACCAGCAAGTCGCGTGGGCCGGCGACGGGCTCTGGCAGTTCGATGTCTTGCAGGGATTTTGGATCGTCGATCGGCAATGAGGCGTAGTAGGCAATGGCTTTCATGGGGGCTCCGGAAAAGGGCGGTAATCAGGCGAGAAACTTCAGGCGCTTGAGTTCGAAGTGTTCGATCACGTCGGCAGCCTTGGTGCGGAAGTTCTGGATATGCGCGCTCTGGTCGTGATCGGCCAGCGCGGCGTCGTCGCTCCAGCGTTCGAGCATGTAGAAGGTCTCGGGGTGTTGCAGGTCTTGATGCAGGTCGTACTGCTCGCAACCGGCCTCGCGGCGGGTCGGCTCCAGCAAATCGCGCAACAGCGGTTCGAGGGTGGCGTGTTGGCCGGGCTTGGCGATCAGCGTGGCGATGACGTTAAAGGCAGCGGACATATTCAACTCCTGGCACGTGATAAACGGGATGGGCAGATGATTGGCTATTTCCGGTGAAGATAAAAGCGGCTAAAACAGCAGTCTGTTTCAATGGAATTTTGATAATGGGTGGAAATGCATGCTGCGCTTTGATGATTTGCAGTTATTTGTGCGGGCAGCGGACCTGGGCAGTTTGTCGGCGGCGGCGCGGGTGATGGACCTGTCGCCTGCGGTAGCCAGCGCCGCGTTGAAGCGTATTGAACAGCAACTCGGTGCGCGTTTGCTGGCACGTTCCACCCGCAGCCTGCGGTTGACTGCCGAGGGCGAGGGCTTCCTGGAATATGCCCGCGCCGCGTTGAGTTCGCTGGACGAAGGGCGACGCTTATTGGCCAGCGGCCAGGACCATGTCAGCGGCGTGTTGCAACTGTCGGCACCTTCGGACTTCGGGCGTAATCAGTTGTTGCCGTGGCTGGATGAGTTTCAGCGTGAATACCCGCAACTGAGCATCCGCCTGCTGCTCGGCGACCGGATTGCCGACTTGTTCCGCCAGCCAGTGGACATCGCGCTGCGCTACGGCGAGCCCGAAGACTCCAGCCTGATCGCGCTGCCCATCGCCCCGGATAATATCCGGGTGCTGTGCGCTGCGCCCAGCTACCTCGCCCGGCATGGCGAACCCCGCCATCTGGAGCAACTGGCCCAGCACAATTGCTTGCTGTATATGCTCGGCAGTCGTGTGCACGACCATTGGAGTTTTCATGATGGCAAGCGCGAGGTCAGCCTGACTGTGACCGGTGACCGCTTCAGTGACGACGCCGATGTGGTACGCCGCTGGGCGGTGGCGGGAGTCGGCATTGCCTACAAATCCTGGCTGGATGTGAGCAGCGACGTGTTGGCCGGGCGCTTGTGCTTGATCCTGCCGGAGTTGCGTGGCGAGCGTACGCCGCTCAATTTGCTGTGCGCCCACCGTGCGCAATTGAGCAAACCGATTAACCTGCTGCGGGAAATGCTCGTGTCCCGTTGTGCGGTATTGACCGCGCAACGGCCAGGGCCATTGCGTACTGCGTAATCGCCTTCACTACAGCAGGAAATTTCACTCAAATCCTGTCCCAATCCGCGCTGTCAGACGCCGCGGAGCGGGCGGTTTGCGCCCTTATACTTCGGTTCCAACCGCAGCAGACAAATGATTTAACAAGGAGTGAATACATGGAAGAAGCACCTTGCATCAGTCAGATCGCCAGCTTGCTCGCTGACCCCAAGCGCACCGCGATGCTCTGGTCCTTGATGGACGGTTCGGCAAAAACCTCGGATGAGTTGGCCGCACTCGCCGGGCTGTCAGCGGCATCGGCCAATGCGCATTTGGCGCGTCTGGCTGGCGGCGGTTTGCTGCGGATCGAAGCCCGGCGTGGCAAGCGGCTGTACCGTGTAGCCGCTACCGATGTCAGTGCCGCTATCGACGCCTTGGCCAGTACCACCATGGCCAGCGCGGCGCGTGGTTCGCCGCTGGCTGTACCGCAGGCATTGGCCGCCCCGGCATCATTGCGCCATGCGCGGTTGTGCCATGGCCATCTGGGCGGTGAGTTGGCGGCAAGGCTGTACCGACGGATGCTGGAAGCAGGCTGGATCAACCGTCATGAACAGCGCACCGACGTCACCATCAAGGGCGCTCGGCATCTGGCGGGCCTGGGCATTTACACCCAGGCACTGGCATCACCCCTGGCCTGTGACTGTGTTGATTGGAGCCAGCAGCAACCGCACTTGGGCGGCTCGTTGGGGGTGGGGTTGTTGCAGCTTTTTTTACAGTCCGGATGGATCCGCGTGATCAACGAGTCCTGCGCGTTGTTGGTGACGGATACCGGGCTTGCGCAAATCAACCGGCTGACCGCGCCATAGGCGCGAGCGTCGTTCAGAGTTTCAGTCAGGTCGTATCCAGCAATAACCGGGCAAAACGATGCCGCACACTCGCTTTGGGGATTTTTCATACAGGGGTGTGGCATGGGTATGCAAGGCTATAGCGCAGCGGAACGGTTGGAACGGTTACCCATCAGCGGTTACCACCGCGTCATCTTTATCATCATCGCCCTGGCGTTTTTCTTCGACTCCATGGACCTGGCGATGATGACCTTCCTGTTAGGTTCGATCAAAACCGAGTTCGGCCTGAGCACTGCCCAGGCGGGGTTACTCGCCAGTTCGAGCTTTTTCGGCATGGTGGTCGGTGCGTCTTTGTCCGGCATGCTGGCTGATCGCTTTGGGCGCAAACCGGTGTTCCAGTGGAGCATCGTGTTGTGGGGTGTCGCCAGCTACCTGTGTTCCACCGCGCAGACGGTGGAGACGCTGACGCTGTTCCGCATCCTGCTGGGAATCGGCATGGGCATGGAGTTTCCGATCGCGCAGTCGATGCTTTCAGAGCTGATCCCCGCCAAACGGCGCGGGCGCTATATCGCCTTGATGGATGGGTTCTGGCCTTTGGGTTTTGTGGCGGCGGGCGTGTTGTCTTATTTCCTGCTGCCCGTGATTGGCTGGCGGGACATCTTTTTGGTGTTGGCGGTGCCGGCGGTGTTTGTGTTGGCGATTCGATTTTTTATCCCCGAGTCACCGCGCTGGCTTGAGCAGGCAGGGCGGCATGAGGCGGCGGATAAGGTGTTGCAGGGCATTGAGCGCAAAGTGCGCGAGTCCCTCGGCCGCACGGACTTGCCGGAGCCAATTGCCTTGCCACGTGTGGAGAGCGTGCCGGGGACCTTTTTCTCCGCCTTTGAGCAGTTGTGGTCGGCACAGTATCGCCAGCGCACGATGATGATCTGGAGCGTGTGGTTTTTTGCCTTGCTCGGCTTCTACGGGCTGACGTCGTGGCTGAGTGCGTTATTGCAGCAATCGGGTTTTGCCGTGACGCAGTCGGTGTACTACACGGTGATCATTTCCCTGGGCGGGATTCCCGGGTTCCTGATGGCGGCCTGGCTGGTGGAACGCTGGGGGCGCAAACCGGTGTGTGTCGTGACGTTGCTGGGCGGCGGGGTAATGGCGTTCTTGTATGGGCAGAGCGCGGTATTCGGCGGCAACGTCGGGCTGCTGATTACGTCAGGGTTGTTGATGCAGTTCTTTCTGTTTGGCATGTGGGCGGTGCTGTACACCTACACGCCTGAGTTGTATCCCACTTCGGCGCGGGCGACGGGCTCGGGGTTTGCGTCGGCAATTGGCCGGGTCGGGTCATTGCTGGGGCCGTTGGTGACCGGGCTGGTGTTCCCGATAACCGGGCAGGGCGGGGTGTTTGCCTTGGGTGCGCTGTGCTTTGCGGTGGCGGCGCTGGTGGTGTGGGTGTTCGGGAAGGAGACGAAGGGCAAGACGCTGGAAGAGCTAACTGAAATCTAAAGGCTGGTGAGGCCAGTGTGGGAGCGGGCTTGCTCGCGAATGCGGTGTGTCAGTCAATGTATCTGGTGACTGACACACCGCATTC
>PJQF01000328.1_pt1 | contig 15324 bp, 9 predicted proteins | sample 1503741 | NCBI WGS metagenome assembly PJQF01 (sample SAMN07775949, study PRJNA414020) | Biofilm metagenome, whole genome shotgun sequencing project. | isolation source: biomolecule (vanillin) treated reverse osmosis membrane biofilm | place: India: Nagpur | collected 2017-03-21 | reverse complement strand
CAAGCAAAGAGCGTCCACAGGGCGTAAGGGGAAGATGCTCGATGACTGCTGAAACACTGGCTCCAGACCATTCACCATTGCCGCTGTCCCAGGCGTTGCTGTTGCCCAGGATCGCTATCGAAAGCACCACCCCGGTAATCGACGGCGGCGAATTCGCCGTAAAAACTGTGGTTGGGCAGCGGGTAACCGTTACCAGCAAGGTGTTCGCCGACGGCCATGACAAGCTCGCCGTACTGATCCGCTGGCGCCCGCTGCAGGATGAAAGCTGGCACAGCGTGGTCATGACCGATGTCGGCAACAATGGCTGGGAAGGCGCGTTTACCGTTGCACAGCAAGGCCTTCACGAATATTGCATCGAAGCCTGGATCGATACCTTCGCCAGCTTCTGTTACGAACTGCGCAAGAAACATGAGGCCGGGGTGCCCGTCAGCCTGGAGTTGCAGGAGGGCCGCAGCCTGGTCTTGCAAGCGGCTGAACGCAGTGACAACGAATTGCGCGATCGTTTGATGTTGTTGCACCACGAGCTTGCAGGCCGGCTGGAAACCGAGCAGGTTGCGCAGTTCCTGCACGAAGAAAGTGCACACCTGATGACCCAGGCCGACCACCGCGCCTACCTGAGCATCAGCCCCGCCTACCCGATTGACGTTGAGCGCAGCGCCGCACAGTTTGCCAGTTGGTACGAGCTGTTCCCCCGCTCGATCACCGACGATCCGGCGCGCCACGGCACCTTCAACGATGTGCACTCACGCTTGTCGATGATCCACGACATGGGGTTCGACGTACTCTATTTTCCGCCGATCCATCCTATCGGCCGCAGCCATCGCAAGGGCAAGAACAATGCCCTGACGGCGGGCCCGGAGGATCCTGGCAGCCCCTACGCAATTGGCAGCGAGGCGGGCGGTCATGACGCCATCCACCCGCAATTGGGCAGCCGTGACGACTTCCGTCGCCTGGTCAAGGCCGCCGCCGACCATGGCCTGGAAATCGCGCTGGATTTTGCCATCCAGTGTTCCCAGGACCACCCGTGGCTTAAAGAGCATCCGGGCTGGTTCAACTGGCGTCCGGACGGCACGATCAAATACGCGGAAAACCCGCCGAAAAAGTATCAGGACATCGTCAACGTCGACTTCTATGCGGCTGACGCGATTCCGAGCCTGTGGACCGAGTTGCGCGACGTGGTGGTGGGCTGGGTGGAAGAGGGCGTGAAGACCTTCCGTGTCGACAACCCACACACCAAGCCGCTGCCGTTCTGGCAATGGTTGATCAGCGATGTGCGCGCCAAGCACCCCGACGTAATCTTCCTGGCCGAGGCATTCACCACGCCGGCGATGATGGCGCGCCTGGGCAAGGTCGGTTATTCCCAGAGCTACACCTATTTCACCTGGCGCAACACCAAGGCCGAGTTGAGTGAATACTTCGCGCAGTTGAACGAGTCGCCGTGGCGCGAATGCTACCGGCCGAACTTCTTCGTCAACACACCGGACATCAACCCAGGCTTCCTGCATGAGTCCGGCCGCCCGGGCTTTTTGATCCGCGCGGCGCTGGCCACCATGGGCTCGGGCCTGTGGGGCATGTATTCGGGGTTTGAGCTGTGCGAGGCGGCACCGGTCCCGGGCAAGGAAGAGTATCTGGATTCAGAGAAATACGAGATCCGCCCACGGGACTACACCGCCCCCGGAAATATCATTGCCGAAATCGCCCAGCTCAACCGTATTCGCCGGCAGAACCCCGCGCTGCACACGCACTTGGGGCTGAAGCTGTACAACGCCTGGAACGACAACATCCTGTACTTCGGCAAACGCAGTGAAGACGGCAGCAATTTCATTCTGGTCGCCGTCAACCTCGACCCATTCAACGCCCAAGAGGCGCATTTTGAGTTGCCGTTGTGGGAAATGGGCTTGCCCGATGATGCCCAGACCCAAGGCGAAGACTTGATGAGCGGCCACCGCTGGACCTGGTACGGCAAGACCCAGTGGACGCGGCTTGACCCGCAGATGCCGTTTGGTATCTGGAGAATCACTCCATCCTGAACTGAGCCTGATCCTCACATCGATGAGGATCAAATGTGCGACCTGGCTTGCCGGTGATAGCCGTTTATCAGTGACACGTTGATTGCCTGACACGCGACTATCGCAGGCCCGCCAGTGCCCGCCTCGAACCCGCCCCTTCAGGTCAATGTTCAAGCATTTCAGGAGTTTCCAATGGCGAAGAAACCCAAGGCTGCCACCTTTATCAAAGACCCGCTCTGGTACAAGGACGCGGTGATCTACCAGGTACACGTTAAATCCTATTTCGACTCCAATAACGACGGCATCGGCGATTTCCCCGGCCTGATTGCCAAGCTCGATTACATCGCCGACCTGGGCGTGAACACCATCTGGCTGTTGCCGTTTTACCCCTCGCCACGCCGCGACGACGGCTACGACATCGCCGAGTACCGTGGTGTGCACAGCGACTACGGGACCATGGCCGACGCCAAGCGCTTTATCAGCGAGGCACACAAACGCGGGCTGCGGGTGATTACCGAACTGGTGATCAACCACACTTCCGACCAGCATCCCTGGTTCCAGCGGGCGCGCAAGGCCAAGCCGGGTTCGGCCGCGCGGGACTTCTATGTGTGGTCGGACGACGATCAGAAATACGACGGCACGCGCATCATTTTCCTCGACACAGAAAAGTCCAACTGGACCTGGGACCCGGTGGCCGGCCAGTACTTCTGGCACCGGTTCTATTCCCACCAGCCGGACCTCAACTTCGACAACCCGCAAGTGATGAAAGCGGTATTGTCGGTGATGCGTTACTGGCTGGACATGGGCATTGACGGCCTGCGCCTGGACGCGATTCCGTACCTGATCGAGCGCGATGGCACCCACAACGAAAATCTGCCGGAAACCCACGACGTCCTCAAGCAGATCCGCGCCGAGATCGACGCCCATTACCCCGACCGCATGCTGCTCGCCGAAGCCAACCAATGGCCGGAAGACACCCAGTTGTATTTTGGTGACAAAAAAGGCGACGACGGCGACGAATGCCATATGGCTTTCCACTTCCCGTTGATGCCGCGCATGTACATGGCGCTGGCCCAGGAAGATCGCTTCCCCATCACTGATATTCTGCGTCAGACCCCGGAGATCCCCGCCAATTGCCAGTGGGCGATTTTCCTGCGCAACCACGATGAGCTGACCCTGGAAATGGTCACCGACAAAGAGCGCGACTACCTGTGGAACTACTACGCCGCTGATCGTCGAGCCCGCATCAACCTCGGCATCCGCCGGCGCCTGGCGCCGCTGATGGAGCGCGACCGCCGCCGCATTGAACTGCTCAACAGCCTGTTGTTGTCGATGCCCGGCACGCCGACGTTGTATTACGGCGACGAAATCGGCATGGGTGACAACATCTATCTGGGCGACCGTGATGGCGTGCGCACGCCGATGCAGTGGTCGATCGACCGTAACGGCGGTTTCTCCCGCGCCGACCCGGCCAGCCTGGTGCTGCCGCCGATCATGGACCCGCAGTACGGCTACCTGTCGGTAAACGTCGAAACCCAGGCCCAGGACCCGCATTCGCTGCTGAACTGGACGCGCCGCATGTTGGCGGTGCGCAAACAGTCCAAAGCCTTTGGCCGCGGCAGCTTGAAAATGCTCTCGCCGAGCAACCGCCGCATTCTGGCGTATACCCGCGAATACACCGGGCCAGACGGGCGCAACGAGCTCATCCTGTGTGTGGCCAACGTGTCGCGCAGTGCCCAGGCGGCTGAGCTGGACCTGTCAGCCTTTGCGGGCATGGTGCCGGTGGAAATGCTCGGCGGTAACGCGTTCCCGCCCATCGGCCAGCTGAATTTCCTGCTGACCCTGGCGCCGTACGGCTTCTACTGGTTCGTGCTCGCCGCGGAAAACCAGATGCCGAGTTGGCACGTCGAGCCTGCCCAGAGCATCCCTGACTTCACTACCCTGGTATTGAAAAAACGTATGGAAGAGTTACTCGACGAACCGTGCCGCACCACGCTGGAGCACACCTCGCTGCCGGCCTGGCTGCCCAAGCGGCGCTGGTTCGCCGGCAAGGACACGGCCATCGACAGCGTGCGGATTGCCTACGGTGTGCGCTTTGGCGATCCACAGCATCCGGTGCTGCTCAGTGAGCTGGAGGTGAGAAGTGGCGGCCAGGTCAGCCGCTATCAGCTGCCGTTCGGCTTCCTGGGTGAAGACCAGTTCACCAGCGCGTTGCCCCAGCAATTGGCCCTGGCCCGTGTACGGCGCGCCCGCGAGGTCGGCCTGGTGACCGATGCGTTCAGTCTTGAGCACTTTATCCGTGCCGTGATCAAGGCCCTGCAGGCGGGCACGGTCTTGACGACCGACGACGGCGATTTGCGCTTTGAGGCCACTTCGCACCTGGCCAACCTGCCATTGAACGACGAGTCGCAAGTGCGCTACCTGGCCGCCGAGCAGTCCAACAGTTCGGTGGTGGTCGGCGAGAGTCTGGTGCTCAAACTGATCCGTAAAGTCAGCGCCGGGGTGCATCCGGAACTGGAAATGAGCGCTTACCTGACCGCAGCCGGGTATCCGAACATTTCGCCGCTGTTGGGCTCGATGATTCGCCACGACAGCGCAGGGCAGGACAACCTGCTGATGATTGCCCAGGGCTATCTGAGCAACCAGGGCGACGCCTGGAGCTGGACCCAGAACAACCTCGAACGCGCGATTCGCGACGAACTCGCAGAGGCGATTTCCGAGCAGGAACAGCACTACAACGCGTTGGGTGAACTGGCCGACTTCGCCGCGTTGCTCGGCCGGCGCCTGGGTGAAATGCACGGGGTATTGGCAGCGAAAACTGCCAATGCAGACTTCAAGCCTGAAGTCACGACGGCCAAGGATACCCAGGCCTGGGCCAAGGATGTCGGGGCACAGATCGAGCGTGCGCTGCAATTGCTCAAGCTTCATCAAAACCAATTGAACCCTGCCGATCAGGCGCTGGTCAGTGAGTTGCTGGCACACAAAAAAGCCATTGGCAGTCACGTGCAGGCCCTGGCGAAAGCCACGGCCGGCGGGCTGCGGATTCGTGTCCACGGTGACTTGCACCTGGGCCAGGTACTGGTGGTCAAGGGCGATGCTTACCTGATCGACTTTGAAGGGGAACCGGCGCGGCCGTTGCATGAACGACGTGGCAAGCACAGCCCCTACAAAGATGTGAGTGGCGTGCTGCGCTCGTTTGATTACGCCGCAGCGATGGCCCTGAATGTGCAAGGGGTGGATCATTCGCCCGAGGCGGACACTGCCCGCAAGCGTGTGACGGATCGATACCTGAGTGAAGCGCGTGCGGCTTTTACGCAGGCTTATCATCAGGCTACGTCTACACTGGCGCATGACTGGCAGGAGGCCGACGGCCAGAGTGCCGCACTGACGTTGTTCAGCCTGGAGAAGGCCGCGTACGAAGTGGCTTACGAAGCGGAAAACCGCCCGACCTGGTTGCCGGTGCCGCTACAAGGTTTACACGGCCTGCTCAGCGGGCTTACACCTATATCGAAAACTGCACGCGGTGGGGAGACGTCATGAGTTTTACACATAGAGAACCGCTGCAACCGAAATTGACTGCCATGCCGGCACCCAAGGACATTGAAGCCCTGGTACGCGCCGAGCACCACGATCCATTCTCGATTCTCGGCCCGCACGACGATGAGCAAAATGGCCAGTTCATTCGCGCCTTTTTGCCGGAGGCCTTGAGCGTCCAGGTATTGGCACGCGACAGCGGTGAGCCGATCGGCAGCCTGGATGCGACCCAGGTGCCGGGCTTGTTTGTCGGGCACTTCAACACCCGCCAGGACTACCTGCTGAAAATCCAGTGGGCCGGCGGTGAACAGATCACCGAAGACCCTTACAGCTTCAACCAGTTGCTCCTGGGTGAAATGGACCTGTACCTGTTTGCCGAAGGCAATCACCGCGACCTCAGCAGCTGCCTGGGTGCTCAGGTGACCAGTGTCGATGGCATACCGGGCGTGCGCTTTGCCGTCTGGGCGCCGAATGCCCGGCGTGTGTCGGTGGTGGGCGATTTCAATATCTGGGATGGTCGTCGCCACCCGATGCGCTTGCGTCACCCCTCCGGCGTGTGGGAAATCTTTATCCCGCGCCTGCAACCAGGCGCGGCCTACAAGTACGAAATCCTTGGCGCCAACGGGATTTTGCCGCTGAAGGCCGACCCGATGGCGCTGGCGACTCAACTGCCGCCGGACACCGCTTCGAAAGTCGCCGCGCCGTTGCAGGTGGATTGGCAAGACCATGCGTGGATGCTGGCGCGGGCCGACAAGCAAAAGCCCACTGCGCCGTTGTCGATCTACGAGTTGCACGTAGGCTCCTGGCAGTGCGAGCTGGATGAGGCCGGTGAAGTGTCCCGTCAGTACGGCTGGCGCGAACTCGCTGAACGCTTGATTCCGTATGTACAGCAATTGGGTTTCACCCATATCGAGCTGATGCCGATCATGGAGCACCCCTTTGGTGGCTCCTGGGGCTACCAGGCGTTGTCGCAATTCGCACCGACTGCGCGTTTCGGTTCGCCGGAAGACTTCGGGTTTTTCGTCAATGCCCTGCACCAGGCCGATATCGGCGTAATCCTCGATTGGGTGCCGGCGCATTTCCCCACCGATACCCACGGCCTGGCGCAGTTCGACGGCACCGCGCTGTACGAATACGCCAACCCGCTGGAAGGCTTCCACCAGGATTGGGACACGCTGATTTACAACCTCGGCCGCACTGAAGTTCACGGGTTCATGCTGGCCTCGGCGTTGCATTGGCTTAAACACTTCCATATCGATGGTTTGCGTGTGGATGCGGTGGCGTCGATGCTGTACCGCGACTATTCGCGCAAAGCCGGCGAGTGGGTGCCCAATCGCTATGGCGGTCGTGAGAACCTCGAAGCCATCGACTTCCTGCGTCATCTGAACGATGTGGTCGCCCTCGAAGCGCCGGGTGCGTTGGTGATTGCCGAAGAATCCACGGCATGGCCCGGTGTCAGCCAGAGCACCCAGCAAGGCGGGTTGGGCTTCAACTACAAGTGGAACATGGGCTGGATGCACGATTCGCTGCATTACATCCAGCAAGACCCGGTGTACCGCGCCCATCACCACAATGAGCTGAGCTTCGGCCTGGTCTATGCCTGGTCCGAGCGTTTTATCCTGCCGATCTCTCACGATGAAGTGGTGCACGGCAAACACTCGTTGATCGACAAGATGCCCGGTGATCGCTGGCAGAAGTTTGCTAACCTGCGCGCCTACCTGAGCTTCATGTGGATGCATCCGGGTAAAAAACTGCTGTTCATGGGCTGCGAATTCGGCCAATGGCGCGAGTGGAACCACGACCAGCAATTGGACTGGTACCTGCTGCAGTACCCCGAGCACCGGGGCGTGCAAAAGCTGGTGGGCGACCTCAACCGCCTCTACCGTGAAGAGCCCGCGCTGCACGAACAGGATGATGCGCCTCAAGGTTTCCAATGGCTGATTGGCGACGACGCAATCAACAGCGTTTATGCCTGGTTGCGGTGGAGCAAGGACGGCAAACCGGTGCTGGTGGTCGCTAACTTCACCCCGGTGCCGCGTGAGGCGTATTCGGTAGGGGTGCCGTTTGCCGGGCGCTGGAGCGAGGTGATCAACAGCGATGCCGACACGTACGCCGGCTCCAATTACGGCAATGGGGGAGAGGTGTTTACCCAGGATGAACCGCAGCATGGGCAGCCGGTATCGCTGTCGCTGAATTTGCCGCCATTGGGTGTGCTGATTTTGCGCCCGGAAGCGCTTTAAAGGCTCTAGCAACCGGATTCTATTGTCCGGGGTACTGGCAGGGTGCCACAATGGCACCTTTGTTGCGGCAGTTGAAGCAGGCGTATTCATGAATGGCCTTGGGCTTGGGCAGGACCAGGATTGTTTTATCGAAGAGCAGGTGCGAACTGACCGTTTGCACCAGCTGTTTCGCCAGTCGTTCGCTGCCATTTTCGGCAGTTACCTGGGCGCCGGCATGCTCTGCTGGCTGTGCTGGGACCGGTTTGATCACACGGTCATGCGCACCTGGCTGGTGGTGCTGGGGGTGACGTCACTGCTACGGCTGAAGATGTTCATGGACTGGTTTCGTTGCGCGAACAGTCTGCGTACGCCGGCGCGTTGGGAGCGCCGCTACTGGGTGACGTTGATGCTCTCCGCCGCGACCTGGGGCATTGGCGCATTGGCTGTCATGCCGCCGGACGACCGTGTGTCCCAAGTGTTGGTGATTCTATTTGCCGTGGGTATGTCGGTCAGTGCGGTCTCCTGTTATTCGGCTTACCGTTATATGACGTTGGGCTCCATGTCTCTGGTGTTATTGCCGAGCACGCTGTGGTTACTGTTTCAGCCCTCGCCCATGCAAGTGGGCGTGGCGATTGCAGTGCTGGTGTTCTCGACTTTCGTGGTCAGCGCCACGCGCAAACTGTCGGATGCCCTCGAAAAAGCGTTTCGCCTGACCCGGCAAATGGAGCGCGCCCACACCATTTCCACACGCGCCGCTCAGACTGACGAGCTCACCGGGTTGATGAATCGTCGCGCGTTTTTTGAACATGCCCACCTGTTGTATGCGCAGTGTCGCCAACACCGACAGCCGCTGAGCGCGCTGATGCTGGACATGGACCACTTCAAGGCCATCAACGATACCTACGGCCACCAGGCCGGCGACCAGGTTTTGCGCCAGGTTGGCGGGGTGATCAGCGCGTCGTTTCGCCAGGCCGACGTGTATGGTCGGCTTGGCGGCGAGGAATTTGCCGTGTTGTTGCCCAATACGACACTGGAGACTGCACAGGGCATTGCCGAACAATTGATCACCGCGATTGCCGGCCTGGCCTCCGAGCCGGTACAGGGGCTGACCGCGAGCCTGGGGGTGGCCACCACCCGCAGCCCCGATCAGGACCTGCACAGCCTGATGAACAGCGCCGACAAAGCGCTGTATCGCGCCAAAGCCATGGGCCGCAATCAGGTCGTGGTGGCGGAGTAGGCGGGCTGAGTAGGGTTCAGTCTCGCCGCATCGACCTGGCCAGTACGCGCGCCACCTGGTCGGCCGAGTAGGGCTTTGCCAGGAACTCGATGCCCTCGTAGGCGCTGTCGGCCAGCTCTTCGCTGTAGCCCGAGGTCAGTACCACCGGCAGGTTGGGGCGCCGTTGGCGCAGCAGCCTGGTCATTGCCACGCCGGTCATGCCGGGCATTACCACGTCCGAAAAAATCGCGTCGAACCCGCTCACGTCCGGACCGGCCAGCGCCAGTGCCTGTTCGGCGTCGGTTGCCCACGTGGTCTGGTAACCCAGGTCCTGCAGGATCTGGTTGGCAAAACGGCCCACTTCGAGGTTGTCTTCCACGATCAGGATATGCCGCAGTGTGGTGTCAAACGCCGGGCTGGGGGCTTCCTCGGCTGGGCCGAGCTGCCCGGCCACAGGCTGCGCCTCGGGCAAATACAGGGTGAACACGCTGCCCTGGCCGAGGGTGCTGGTGACATCGACGTTGCCTCCGGACTGCTTGGCAAACCCGAACACCTGTGACAGCCCCAGGCCAGTGCCTTTACCCACGGCCTTGGTGGTAAAGAATGGTTCGAAAATACGCTCGACGGCGTCGGCTTCAATGCCGCTGCCGGTGTCGGCCAGCGCAATGCTTACAAACGGCTGGTGTGCGTGTGCATCGCCACGGATGCGCGGTAGCGCCGCCACACTCGCCACGCGCAGGGTCAGGGTGCCTTGACCCTCCATGGCATCGCGGGCATTGAGCGCGATATTGATCAGTGCGGTTTCAAATTGGCTGGAGTCGACGCACACATAGCAAGCCCGTTCCGGCAATTGGACCTGCACCTGAATGCGCGCACCGGTCACGCTTTCGAGCATCTCACCGATGTTCTTGACCCGCTGGCCAACGTCAAAGACTTCCGGGTTGAGCGGTTGCCGGCGGGCGAAGGCGAGCAGTTGGCTGGTGAGCTTGCTGGCGCGTTCGACGGTGTCTGACACGGCGCCCATGTAGCGTTGGCGGCGTTCTTCGGATAACCCCGGCTGGCGCAGGAAGTCCACCGAAGAGCGAATGATCGTCAGCAGGTTGTTGAAATCGTGGGCCACACCGCCGGTCAGCTGGCCGATGGCTTCGAGCTTCTGGGACTGGTGCAACGCGGCTTCGGCCTGGGTCAAGGCGCTGGTGCGTTCTTCAACGCGTTGCTCCAGGGTGGCGTTCAGTTCGGTAATGGCGGCCAGGCCCTCGCGTACGGCGGCGTCGGCGCGCACCCGTTCGATATGGGCCCAGGAGCGCTCGGTGACTTCACCCACCAGTGCCAGGTCATACGGCGACCACACGCGTGCGAATTTGTGGTGCACGGCCATCAGCGCGGTCAGGCGGCCGTTCTTGATCAGCGGGAAGCACGCAGTCGCCGTGACGCCCAGTGCCTGAAAGACAGCGGACACCTCGGCGGGCATTTCCAGGCGGTTGTCGCCAATCACAAACGGCTCACCTGCGCGCAGGCGGCTTACGGCCAGCTCGCCGAACGCTGCCAGGCTGTAACGGCCGACGATACTGGGCGAGCCCGGCGCCGACCAATTGTCGCGAATGGTGAAGCCGTCTTCATCGGCCTCCATATCGGCATAGGCGCAAATCGACACCTGCAGGTGTTCGGCCAACAGACGCGTGGTGGTGGTCATGATGGCTTCGGCATCGCTGCAGTGGGTCACGGCGCTGCCAATTGCATCCAATACGGCCAGGCGGCGAGAGAGGAATACGGTCGCGGTGGTTTCGGTGACGGTGTCGAGCATGCCCACGACCCGGCCTTGCGGGTCACGCACAGGGCTGTAGCAAAACGTGAAGTACGCTTGCTCCGGGCCATTGCCACGCTCAACCACCAACGGGTAGTTTTCGATGTAGGTCGGGTGCCCCTCAAAGGCGGCGTTGGCGATAGGGCCGATGTCATCCCACGCCTCACGCCAGATTTCGCTGAACGCCCGCCCAAGCGAATCAGGTTTATCGCCAAGAATAGGAATAAACGCATCGTTGTAGAGCGTGATCAGGTGGGGGCCCCAGATGATGGACTGGGGGAAGCTTGAGGCAAAACACAGCGCAACCGTGGTTTTGAGTACGTCGGGCCATTGCTCCAGCTCGCCGAGCGGCGTACTGGCCCAATCATGCTGACGGACGCGCTCAGCCATCTCGCTGCTGCCTTGCAGCCAATTCATCATTGGGTGGATACCTTATTGCCACGGTCTTCAGGGGGAGCGCTGATTATATCAGCGCATCCAGCTACAGACCGGAATCCCTGCGGCCAGTTCAGCGGAATCAGCGCGGGGATGGCAATTTGATGTTCCACCCGATTGAACCGATCGACCTACCTGGCGCAGAGGCGCCCCCGGCCGGCTATTGCGTGCCGAACACTGCGGTCCAATAAATCCCCGCGTCACTCTTCGGGTCCATGGCATAGGCTGCCCCCAACTCGCGAAATTGCGGGTTCATCAGGTTGGCGCAATGGCCCGGGCTGGCCAGCCAGCCGTCCACGACCTTGCGTGGGGTATCGAGGCCGGCGGCAATGTTTTCGCCGATGTTCTTCGCGATATAACCGGACAGTTCCGCACGGTCGCCGGGTGTGCGGCCGTCATGGTCCAAGTGGTCGAAGAAATTGCCGTTGGCCATATTGCGTGTGTGGCTGTTGGCGGCATTGGCCAGCGCGTCGTTCCACGACAACGGTGTGGTCGCGGTAAATGCCTGGGTGCCGCACTGGCGTGGTTGTTCCCGGGCGGCGTTGACCAGGTTGAGGATTTGCTTGCCTTCGGTCTGCCAATCCCCGAGTCCGCTGGACAGCAGCGGGCGGGCCAGCACGATGCGCCAATCCTGGCCGCTGTTACTCACGCCGATGTCGACAAATTGCGGGTCGAGCACCACGCGACAGAAACTTTCGCGCACCGCTTTCATGGCCGCGTCGGCGTTTTTGGGGCCGGAGAGGCTGATGGCTTGCACATTCACCATCGGGTACGCGGCCCGCGCCAGCGCCTGCTGCAAGTCGCCGACATTGGTCGCCGGCAGCACCAGCCGCGTGTCGCTGGCCAACGGTGGCAGCTCCTGGGAGCCCTGGTTACCACAGCGCTGTACCTGGCTGCGGTATTCGTTGATCTGTTGCACTAACTGACTTTCTTCATTCGCCATCGCGCTGGCGCAGAACACCGTACTGGCGGCCAGCGTCGTAAGACCCATCATCAATGACAGAACGCGCATGGACGTTACCCTTGAGCTTGAAAGTGCCCATGATGCGCGATGTAACCCGGTCTGGCGCAACGCCTTTTTTGTTTTTTTGCCTCAACGGACGTTCTGCGGGCAGTTCTCGGCGCTATTGCGGCGCCAGGCAAAGGTGCTCGCAGTGACGATCAGCGCGAGTGCCACGCCGAAGGTTACGTGCAGGCCATTAGCCACGGTTTGCGCGGTCGCATGGGTCACGTCGGGGCTGGCCCAGGCAAAGACTGCGCCCAGCGCCCAGGCACCGAAAATCAGCCCGAGGTTGCGTGACAGGTTCAACAGGCCGGAGACCGTGCCACGGCGTGCGGGCTCGACATCACTCATCACCGCGGTGTTGTTCGCGGCCTGGAACAGGCTGTAGCCCAGGGTCAGTAGAATCAGTGAGCCAAGGTAGGCGATCAAGCCCGAAGCCACCGCCAGCGACAGCGCGCCGAGCCCCATGATGCCCAAGCCCGCGCGGGTCATGCGCTGGCTGCCCAGCCGGTCGGTAAGCTGGCCTGCCGGTAGGCCGTTGAGCGCCGACACACAAGGCCCGACGGCCATTGCCAGGCCCATCCAGGCAGCATCCAGCCCCAGACCACGGGATAGATAGAACGGCCCGACCACGAAGGTGCTCATGATCACCGCCGACACCAACGCACTCATTGCCAACCCTGCGCGCAACGCCGGGTCCTTCAATGGCCGCCAGAACCCATTGCCCGAGGTGCCCGCGGGGGCCTGCCGATCATCCGGCAAATAAAGAAAGGCGAGGGCCGCGGCCAACATGCCCAACGGCGCCCCCACCAGAAACAGCGCACGCCAGCCCCACAGGCTGAGCAGCATCCCGCCGACGCTGGGACCCATGGCGGTGCCGACGGCCGACATCGTGCCCAGCCAGCCCATCACGCGGCCGGTGCGCTCTCGGGAGACGGTTTCGCCGACCATCGCCAGTGTCATCGCCATCATCACCGCTGCACCCAAGCCTTGCAGGACGCGTGCGCCAATCAACCAGGGCAATGACGGTGCGACAGCGCACAGCGCGCACGCAGCGGCGAACAGCAGCAAACCGCTGAGCAACAACCGACGGCGGCCGAGCCGATCCCCCAGGCGGCCGGCGTTGACGATAACTGCGGTGATTGCGAACAGGTACGCGAGCACCACCCACTGCACCGCGTGGAAGGATGCATTGAAGACGTGCGCCAGCGCCGGTAAGCCGACGTTGGCGATGCTGGTCCCCAGCGAGGCCAGCAACATGGACAGGGACAGGCAGACAAGAGCGCCGCGAGAAGAGGTGTGCATGGAGGATTCCTTGAGTGAACGCTGCTGTCACAAATCTACGTCGTCGCCTAACATGGCGGAAGACGCATGGGTTGCAGCTAATACCTGCAGCCAACGCCTGATAAGGAGCGCCAATGCCCGACCTGAACTTGCTGATTACCCTGGATGTGTTGCTCACCGAAGGCAGCGTCGCGCGGGCCGCCAAACGCCTGCGCTTGAGCCCGTCGGCCATGAGCCGTGCGCTGGCACGGCTGCGTGAAACCACCGGCGACCCGTTGTTGGTGCGTGCCGGGCGTGGTCTCGTGCCGACCCCGCGTGCGCTGGCGCTGCGTGAACAGGTCAGCCGCTTGGTTCAAGACGCCCAGGCGGTGCTGCGGCCCGCGCAATCCCTGGACATGCGCCAGGTGGTGCGTACCTTCACGCTGCGCTCCAGTGAAGAATTTGTCGAAAATCTTGGCCCGGCGTTGCTGGCGCGCATTGCCCAGGAGGCGCCCGGCGTGCGGCTGCGCTTCGTCAACAAGACGGACAAGGACAATGCCTTGCTGCGCGATGCCAGCGTAGACCTGGCCATCGGCGTGGTCGACGCCACGGCCAGCCCCGAGGTGCTGACCCAGGCGTTGTTTCGCGATCGCCTGGTCGGCGTAGTGCGCAGCGGTCATCCGCTGAGCCACGGCGCGGTCAGCGCCGAGCGTTTTGCCGAGGGCCAGCACGTCTACGTGTCACGGCGCGGGTTAGACCGTGGCGAGGTCGACGACGCGCTCGACGCCCAAGGCCTCAAGCGCCACATCAGCACCATCGTCGCCGGGTTTGCCACCGCCATCGCCCTTGCGCGCGACACCGACCTGATCGCCAGCGTGCCCGAGCGCTACACCACCAATCAGCGCGCGGGTCTGTATAGCTTCGCGTTGCCGCTGGCACTATCGACATTCACCCTGTCCATGCTCTGGCATCCACGCCTGGATGGCGACCTCGCCCATCGCTGGCTGCGTGGTTGTTTGCGTGAGGTGTGCGGGCACTGAACCGGCCGCAGCAGGTACAATCGCGGCTGCCTTGACGCGAAACCCCAGGAATTTGCATGTTCAGCCTTACCCGCTATACCGCGCCGTGCCCCGAATCGATCAACAGCCAGATCCTGCAGAGGGTGGTGGACAACCTCACCGACATCAGCAGCGTTGCGCTGGCACCGAGTAACTTGCTCTACAACATCTATCAATACGCCATTGGTTTTGAGGTGCACCTGTACCTGGAGGCACTGGATGGGTCCAAAGGGGTTGCGGTTGAGTTAGTTGTGGCGATGGAGGAGGAGCAGCTGATCGGCTTTTGCCTGTACCTGCCCGTGAAGGATGATCCGCAGGCCTGCGGTATTGCCTTCATGGCCGTGCAGGCAGGTTTCCGGCGTCAGGGGGTGGCGCGCGCGATGATGCGCGAGGTATTGGCACGCTATCCCCATGCCGAGTTGGCGTGTGCCGTGGAAAAGGTGCCGGCCTTCGCCGCCATGGGCTTTCAGGTACGCGGCGCGCGGGGCACTCAGGTGTTGATGAACACACGCGATTACGGCACGGATGGCTTGATGGCGGTGCTGGACGTGGCAGCGATATACAGCTCGCTGGAGGTGCGGCAGATTCATACCTACCTGCTGCAAAAGCACGGCAAGCGTGCCATGGTCGACGCCGAGAAGCAGCGCGATCGGCATCTTGATCAGCTGACACGCAAGGTTCAGCGGTTTGTAAGTGAACACCAGGCCTGAAGCAAAAAACCTCCCAAGCAGACTGTGTGAAAACGCACTGAAGGCCAGCCCAACAAACGCCCCGACTTGTTCG
>PJQF01000069.1_pt2 | contig 15460 bp, 20 predicted proteins | sample 1503741 | NCBI WGS metagenome assembly PJQF01 (sample SAMN07775949, study PRJNA414020) | Biofilm metagenome, whole genome shotgun sequencing project. | isolation source: biomolecule (vanillin) treated reverse osmosis membrane biofilm | place: India: Nagpur | collected 2017-03-21 | reverse complement strand
GACGGCTTGCAGGGGGCAGTGGAGAAACCAGTGCGGGGCCGAATGTACCACCTGAATTTCGGAGCGTCTAGCCCTGTTTAACGAAAAAGCCCCGCAATTTGCGGGGCCTTTTTGACGACGCTTAGATGTTGGCGTCGAGGAAAGCTTGCAGCTGGGACTTCGACAGCGCACCTACTTTGGTGGCTTCAACGTTGCCGTTTTTGAACAGCATCAGCGTAGGAATACCGCGCACACCGTGCTTGGCCGGGGTTTCCTGATTGTCGTCGATGTTCAGCTTGGCAATGGTCAGCTTGCCTTCGTAAGTAGTTGCAATGTCGTCCAGGACCGGAGCGATCATTTTGCAAGGGCCGCACCATTCAGCCCAGTAGTCAACCAGCACCGGGCCAGCAGCCTTGAGTACTTCGGCCTCAAAGGTCGCGTCGGTGACGTGCTTGATAAGATCGTTGCTCATGGATGTCTCCGGATTGTAAGCAAAAAAAACGTTGCCCATCATAGCCGCCCTTCCCCCGTTCAGGAAGCCGCCTCTGATTGAGTCTTGCTATGGTGATGCATGAGTTTGGGTATAGCCCAATTCAAGACGCGACGGGACTCACAAAGGTAATGCCCGTGCGTAACGCTGCATTACGTACGTGTTCCTGCATGGTTTTCTGCGCTGTCGCACTCGCACGCCGGGCCAAGGCACGCAAAATTTTGCGATGTTCCTGCCAGGTTTCCATGGCCCGCTCTGGCCGGATGAACGGTAATTTCTGACTTTCCAGGAACACCTCGGCGCTGGCACTGAGAATACTCACCATCGCTTGGTTGCCGCTGGCCAACAGGATGCGTTGGTGAAACTCGAAGTCCAGCCGCGCCGCGGCGTCGAAGTCGCCGGCCTTGAGCACCTTGCGCATCGCCTCAACGTTGTCCTCAAGACTGTCCAGCTCATCGATGGTCAGCGTGACCGCTGCCAGCCCCGCCGCAAACCCCTCCAGCGCATAGCGCAATTGGAAGATATCCAACGGCGTGGCCTGGGCCGCGAAAGGCCAGGCAAAGCCCGGCGCGTCCTCCGCCGCCTGCACGAATACGCCTTTGCCCGGCAGCACGCTGACCACGCCCAACGCACTCAGGGACGATAACGCCTCACGCAACGACGCTCGGCTCACGCCCAACTGCACCGCCAGGTCGCGTTGGGACGGCAACGCGTCGCCTGGCCCGAAGCCCTGCTCCTTGATCAGTTTGCGAATGGCCTGCAGGGCCGCTTCCGGTACGGCTTGGGCGATGGAATTCATAAAAAACTCAAGGTTTCAGTCAGCAGAGCGGCTAGTTGTAAAGCTATTCGCGGCCGGCGGCAAGCCACGCCCCAAAGGGGCTCGCAGGTTTTTGCTGGCGCTCGAAAAGGGTGCGAAAGGCTATGCCACTGTTCAGACCAGTAAGACCAATGAAGCTCAACAAATCCCAGCCTTACAGACCATTTCGAGCCTACTGGCATGGGCTGTGCAATCACGCAAGCAAGCCAAATCCAGAAAATCCTTTCGCCCTTTTCGGAGAGTTGCCATGACTAAGCGCTACAGCGCCCTGCTCACTGCCCTGTTTGCCAGCCTGATGCTGAGCCAGGCACCCGCCCAGGCCAATGGGCTGGACGATATCGTCGCCCGTGGCACCCTTAAGGTAGCCGTGCCCCAGGACTTCCCGCCGTTTGGCTCGGTCGGCCCCGACATGAAGCCGCGCGGCCTGGACATCGATACTGCCAAGCTGCTGGCCGACCAACTCAAGGTCAAGCTGGAGCTGACCCCGGTCAACAGCACCAACCGCATCCCGTTCCTCACCACCGGCAAGGTTGATCTGGTGATCTCCAGCCTGGGCAAAAACCCGGAGCGAGAAAAAGTCATCGACTTCTCCAAGGCTTACGCGCCGTTCTACCTGGCCGTATTCGGCCCACCTGATGCCGCCATCAGCAGCACCGACGACCTTAAGGGCAAGACCATCAGCGTGACCCGTGGCGCCATCGAAGACATCGAGCTGACCGCAGTAGCGCCCAAGGAAGCGACCATCAAGCGCTTCGAAGACAATAACTCCACCATCGCCGCCTACCTGGCAGGCCAGGTCGACCTGATCGCCAGCGGCAACGTGGTGATGGTGGCGATCAGCGAGCGCAACCCGAAACGCGTGCCAGCGCTGAAAGTGAAACTCAAAGATTCGCCGGTGTACGTCGGCGTGAACAAAAACGAGCCGGCGCTGCTGGAGAAGGTCAACCAGATCCTGGTCGCGGCCAAGGCCGATGGCAGCCTGGAAAAGAACGCGATGCAATGGCTGAAAGAGCCGCTGCCCGCCGATCTTTGATACGACGGAGCTGACTCATGGCGTATCAATTTGACTTTGTGCCGGTGCTGGCCAATACCGATCTGCTGTTGCGCGGCGCGTTGTTCACCCTTGAGCTGACGGCCATCGGTGCGATCCTGGGGGTGGCCCTGGGCACCGTCGGCGCGGTGGTGCGGGCGTGGAAGATCCAGCCGTTTGCCTGGTTCTTCGGCGTCTATGTCGAGTTGATCCGCAACACGCCGTTCCTGGTGCAACTGTTCTTCATCTTCTTTGGCCTGCCGTCCCTGGGGCTAAAGATTACCGAGTGGCAAGCCGCCGTATTGGCGATGGTGATCAACCTGGGGGCCTACTCCACGGAGATCATTCGCGCCGGCATCCAGGCCATCCCGCGCGGGCAACTGGAAGCCGCCGCCGCGCTGGCGATGACGCGTTTCGAAGCGTTCCGCCATGTGGTGTTGCTGCCGGCGCTGGGCAAAGTGTGGCCGGCACTGAGCAGCCAGATCATCATCGTGATGCTCGGTTCGGCGGTGTGTTCACAGATCGCCACCGAAGAGCTGAGCTTCGCCGCCAACTTTATTCAGTCGCGTAATTTTCGCGCGTTTGAAACCTATGCCCTGACCACCCTGGTGTACCTGTGCATGGCGTTAATGATTCGCCAGTTGCTCAACTGGATCGGCCGCCGCTTTGTGATGAGGAATAGCCGATGAGTGATTTTTCCTTCTGGGACATCGTACGCAATCTGCTTACGGGCCTTCAGTGGACGCTGTTGCTGTCGCTGGTGGCGTTCATCGGCGGCGGCCTGATCGGCTTGCTGGTGATGACCATGCGCATCAGCAGCAAGGCGTTCGCGCGCAATCTTGCGCGCACCTACATCGAGCTGTTCCAGGGCACGCCGTTGTTGATGCAGCTGTTCCTGGTGTTCTTCGGCATCGCCCTGCTGGGGGTGGATATTTCACCGTGGCTGGCAGCGGCGATTGCCCTGACATTGTTTACCAGCGCCTACCTCGCTGAGATCTGGCGCGGTTGTGTCGACTCCATCGCCCACGGGCAGTGGGAAGCCTCGGCCAGCCTGGCGCTGAATCCGCTTGAACAACTGCGCTACGTGATCCTGCCCCAGGCCCTGCGGATCGCCGTGGCGCCAACGGTGGGGTTCTCGGTGCAGGTGGTCAAAGGCACCGCCGTGACCTCCATCATCGGCTTCACCGAATTGACCAAGACCGGCGGCATGCTCGCCAACGCGACCTTCGAGCCCTTCATGGTCTACGGCCTGGTGGCCCTCGGTTACTTCCTGCTTTGCTACCCCTTGTCCCTCAGTGCTCGCTACCTGGAAAGGAGACTGCATGCCTCTGCTTAGAATTTCCGCCCTGCATAAGTATTACGGCGATCACCACGTCCTCAAGGGCATCGACCTGACGGTTGAAGAAGGCCAGGTGGTGGCGATCATCGGGCGCAGCGGCTCGGGTAAATCCACCCTGCTGCGCACCCTCAATGGCCTGGAGTCGATTAACGATGGAGTGATCGAGGTCGACGGCGAATACCTTGATGCCGCCCGCGCTGACTTGCGCAGCCTGCGGCAGAAAGTCGGCATGGTGTTCCAACAGTTCAACCTGTTCCCGCACCTGACGGTGGGTGAAAACGTCATGCTCGCGCCACAAGTGGTGCAGAAAGTGCCCAAGGCCAAAGCGGCACAGTTGGCCAAGCAGATGCTGGAACGCGTTGGGCTGGGAGAGAAATTCGACGCTTTCCCAGATCGCTTGTCCGGCGGCCAGCAACAGCGCGTCGCCATTGCCCGTGCCCTGGCTATGTCACCCAAAGTGCTGCTGTGCGATGAAATCACCTCAGCCCTGGACCCGGAGTTGGTCAACGAAGTGCTCAGCGTGGTGCGCCAGCTGGCCAAGGACGGTATGACCTTGATCATGGTGACGCACGAAATGCGCTTCGCCCGGGAAGTCGGTGACAAGCTGGTATTTATGCACCAGGGCAAGGTGCATGAAGTCGGCGATCCAAAACTGCTGTTTGCCAATCCCCAGACCGCTGAGTTGGCAAACTTCATCGGTACAACAGAAGCCCACGCCTGATCGATTAGCCGCCAGGTACCAACTCGAAGCGCCCGCCGCCCTCCAATAACGTTTTATCGCGTACTGAGGCGGCGGCATTCGAGAGATAGGTGTCAATCTGCACCTGCGCTGAAAACACCCGCCCGCTGACAGGCTGCCCTGCCTTCAACAGCACCAGCGCTTGGTCCGGCCTCAGGTGACCACCGCGCTCGGCCCTGTTGTGCATCGGCGCCAACTCTATCGCCTGGCCATCGAGCACTGGCTGCTGCAGCGTCAGGTCAAACCGCCCCTCCCGACCAAACCTGAAACCTTGACCGTCGGCAGGCACGCCCATAAAACGCAGGGCTATAAACCTAGCATCAGTGCACACCACGCTCACACGCACCATGCGCTTACCCAGGAAAACCCCGCGAGCATCAGGCTTTGAAACGGGGCGCAGAAGCCCGTAATCAATTTGCGGTTGGCTCACTGACAGGTGGCACTCAGAAGCCGACGCCTCAAAAACCGTCAATAGGCTCACCACCGCCGCGAGCATCCCTGACGTCAAAGCACTTTTAGCTGCAGACCGCCGCTGTATTTTCATAAAGTTGGCTTTCATCGATTTGTTCCGACAGTTCGAGTTGCAGTTTGCAGGAGGTCGCGTTCGGCGATGACACGGTCAAGGTTTGTGGCGCGTCGATGTTATTCAGGAAAATCAGGCCGTCTCCGACGACGGAGGTCAGGAATGAATTGTCTGCCGTAAGCACCGAAGCACCTTTGGGTAACGCTTGGCCACTCTGATCGACGGCACGCAACAGCACCCTCCTGACCTTAACCACTTCAAAGTCGACCTTGCTGAATGAGCCTCGTCCAACTTCCAGGGATTGGGTGCCGTTCTTGATATCTACCTGCCGTGGCAGGGATTTGCCTTCCACCTCGACAAGGCTGCTTTGATAAGCGGGCAATCCCGGTATCACCGCCATTCCCCACCGATCGGTCCATACAGGCCCCTGGGGTGTAGTGATACGCGCGCCCGACACATCGCCGACCGACGCAACCCCAAACGTATCCTCGACCCTGTACGGAGACAGCGTCAGCCCCCGCTCATGAGCCACGACTGCGCCCTGCAACTGACCGCTATAGCTGGTGTTGGTCGAGTCCCGGTTGATGCCCAGGCCCAACTGAGCATAACGGGACGTCATGTTGAGCAAACCGCCCTGCGCATGCCGGGCGGCCGTACCAAGGTCGCTGTCAGTGCGCAGTTCATAATTGAGTGTGTCGTCGACGCGTTCGTTGAAGGCTGCGCCAATACTCGATCGACGCCCCTGGTGCCTGGCGGTAGAAGTGAGCGAACGATCACCCCCCAAGGGAACACTGACTTGCAAACGCACGCCTAGCCCATCGTTGTTGTTCTTGTTAGTGCCAGAAGTGCCAACTTGCGAGTCCACGCTCAACCCGACATTGGCGTACCTGAACTGCTTGTTCCAGGCGCCATGCACATACTGAGAGGCGCTACTGTTGAAGTTTGCAGCACGGGTGTACCCAATCGTGAACACACCCAATTGCGGGTCCGCCCAGCTGAGACCTGCCGTGTATTGGTTTTTGAACCGCGAGTTCGCCAACTCACCACTGTCAGCGCGCACACTATCGAGCACATCACGATAGCCAGGTGTCTGGGTCGTAGCGCTCAGGGTCATCTGCACGTCACCCGGCAGCACGCTGCCCAACGAAACGCTATTACGCACACCCCGTACGTTGTTCTTGTCGTCCCGTGAGAGGTTGTTACGCAGACCAACAGAGAATCGCTGCGCGAAACTGCTGTCCAGCGCAAGCCCCACCGAATTGTAATGATCGGTAACCTGCACACCCGAACTGAGGGCCGTGGCGGGGGTGAGCGCCCAGGTCCCGCTTGCCACGGCCAGCATAGGCTCATCGGCACCGCTACGTTCCACATCCCGTATCTTGCCGACGGCCGCGGTATACCCGGACTTCACCGGCATCGCATCGCGAAACGAAGCAGCCGGCACTACAAAGCTACGCTGTCCGCCACGGGTCTCAATGACCCGTACATCAAGGTCACTCGTGCCGTTGAGCAACGGCAGGTTGCTCAATGCAAACGGCCCTTCCGGCACGACTGTTGTGTAGATCAGTGCGCCCGACTGGCGTACCTCTATCCGAGACTGGCTAAGGGCCTGGCCTTCGACCACTACTCCATTACCGCCGGCACCGCCGTCGACACCGTCTGGAGACAGTTGGAAACCGGTCAGTTGCACCCCGCCGAACACCGGGCTGTTACCGGATATCTGCCCCACCTGGAGGGTCGACGCCAACCGCGCAATATCCCGTTGCGCATAGGCGTACAGGTGCTCGGCCCCAGACCGACCATCGGTAGAGATATAGAGCTGACGACTGCGCGCAATCCAATCGCCTACGTTAAACCCCACCTCCGTGGACGCCGATAGAAAACGGCCCCTGGCATCGCGCGAATGACTGTTGATGCCTTGCACGTCATAGTTGAGCAAGCCCGCCGCTCCACCTCGAGCGAAATGGCCAGTGGCTCGTTGCGGCTCACGGATCGCCTGGGTGGGAACGACGATCGCTACCTCCTCGTTGCCCGGACGCAGGTTCAATTCCGTGCTGGTGCACCAACCATTAGTTTCCACATGTTCCCACATGACTGGAAACACCCCAAGAAGCCCGCCCTGTGCGGGCTTTCTTGTGTCTGTACGTTTACGAATGAACCCACACAGCATTGCGCCCCGTGTATGCCTGCTTGTATGCTCGCCAATATTTTGAAACTGGGGCATACACGCATGAAGCGTTCGGAGATTAAGCGTCGTCCGATGGCAGACACTACCCTGGCCAGCCTTGAGCCAGAGGCCAGTACCTACCGGGAGCTAGATGGCGCTGGGCTCTATCTGCGAGTGAAGCCAACCGGCCAAAAGTCCTGGGAGCTGCGCTACAAAAAAGCCGATGGCAAATGGTCCTGGCTAGGCCTTGGAGGCTATGGTAAAGGTAGCCACCAGTTGACCGGCGAACAGGCGCGCCAGAAAGCAGCAGAACTACGCGATAGCACAACGAAAGATGGCAGCATGCTCGCCACCCAGCGCGCCCAAAAGGCAGCGGAGCGCGAGGCAGCCAACAATACTTTCGAGCATCTGGCTCGCGAGTGGTACGCCAACAAGCGCAAAGGGTGGAGTGCCGGGACGGCGACCAGGGTCATAGGTGCACTGGAACTTCACGTGTTCCCAGTCTTTGGTAAGCGACCCTATCAAGGCGTTCTGCCGATGGAATGGATGGAGTTCCTGCGCGGCATGGAACAGACCGGCATTGTCGAACAGACTAGCCGGGTACGTGCTATATGCCGGGAAATTTACGACCTGGCCCGCGTCACTGGCCGCGCCACTCACAACCCGCTGGAAGGGCTGCATAAATTTCTGCTGACCAAGCCAGCTGAGAACTATGCCCATGTTTCAATCGACGAACTGCCGCCCCTGTTACGAGCCATCAGAGCGTACCCGAGCGCTACCGACATTCGTATTGGTCTGCACTTACTGTCTATGCTCGCCTGCCGGCCGTCTGAGCTGCGAGAGGCCCGGTGGTCTGAGTTCGATCTAGACACTGGCCTTTGGACGATTCCCGCTGAACGGATGAAGCGCCGTCGCGAGCATATGTTTCCCCTCCCCCGCCAAGCCGTGGAACTGCTGCGCGATCTGCACAACCTCACCGGAGCTTATTTACTGCTGTTCCCTGGCCGTAGCGACACCACCAAGCCGCGCTCCAATACCGTCTTCCTGATGGTCCTGCGCCGACTTGGCTATGAAGGTCGGCAGACCGGCCATGGGTTCAGACACATCGCCAGCACGATCCTCAATGAAAATAGCTTTGACGAAAACCACATTGAGGCTCAGCTATCGCACGTCAAAGACGGGATTGCCGGCGTTTACAACAAAGCTACCTATCTAGAACAACGACGCACCATGATGCAGTGGTATGCCGACCACCTGGATAGACTGGCTGCGGGCAATGTGGTGGAGTTCAAGCGAGCATGACGACACAAATGGACGGAACAATCTTGTCCGAGAGGGACGAACCGCATTGGTCAAGACTCCCCTTTGAAGCGGCAGTCACTGCGACAGAGAACGAAAAGCTTATATCCCAAGCACTCGTACTGACTGAGTACCGGATTTGCGAGTGCCGCCTCCGCGCTCTGCTGAACTACGTCGCAGTAGCAAAAGGGCACCACGAGGAGCGCAAGCTAAAGGCTGCAACCTTGAGAGGCAGCCGACGTGAAATGAAAGCCATGACAGCCATGGATGATGCTCATCTCTTAGACGCCTTGAGCAAATGCTCCTCCCTCACAGATCACATCTACAACGAATCCCTGAGCAGGATCACCGATAGCAACTGGGCGGCTCAGACGAGAGCTTTGCAGAACGGAAATCGGGAGCTAGCGGAATCGTTATACCGAGAGCTCCACTGGATTCCTAGTGACGATCTAGGCGGGGGAGAAACAGTTGGGCCGAGGACGATCAGGAAGGCGATAATCGAGAGTTGGGGCAGGGTTGCCGCCGAAAGGGGACGTCGAGGACCAAAGCATAAGCCACATCAGACAGACCTGGCACTCGCCTGCCTGAACATCTGGAATGACTGTCAGAAACGCGACCAATTTGGTCCTCTGCCGACTCTCGGATTGTTGCCGATAAAGAAGGTGACGATGGATAGCTTCGTTAGGGTCGATGCGGAGCTGAGCTCCAAGTGGCGCAGAGTTTTATCGCATCAAGTCGATGTCCAACTATCCCGCGTATATCAACGGATGTGGAAAGGCTATAGGCAGGAACGCAGGAAAAGAAACCGTAATGGGGCATCCACCAAGGACCCGCAAATATCTCCTCGAATAGCGTTTACCACCGCAGCGTTCACGGCAGCAGGAATCCTACTCTCCCCCAAAAGCATAGAGCGGCTATCAGGGAAGGCTAGTCGTTGAGCAAGCCCCAACTGCTGCGCTGCGTTCAGTTCGGCAGCTTGCGAGTCAACAGCGGTCTTGGAGCAAATTAACGAGGGATACACGGCTTAATCCATGTGGAAAATGGTGGGAGTCATCCATATCCACACGGACACACCCATGAGCAACGAAATCCAGAGAAAAGCCCTTATCCGCCAGTCCGCGCTCTGCGTCTGGCTCGACTTGTCCCGCTCCGGCCTGGACAAGCTGCGAAAGAAAGATCCAACGTTCCCAAAACCGATCAAGGATGGTGACTCCCGGCAAGCTGCGGCTTATTACGTTGTGGCGGAGGTGGACGCTTGGTTGTTGGCCAAGATCGAAGCGCGAGATGCCGCATGAGCGCTCCAATCATTCCATTCGACTACCAGGGCCAAGCCGTGCGGTTTAACGCTGACGGCTGGCTTAATGCAACGCAGATTGCCGAGAGGTTCGGCAAGCGGCTAGATAGATGGTTTGAGAACACCGACGCACTGGAATACATCTGCGCTTTGGATGAGTTTTTAACGGGCGAACAGTCGGAAATTCTACATACCCGGAATTCGGGGTATGTAAAAACAAGCAAGGCGCGGGCGGATCGCGGTGGCGGTACTTGGCTTCATCCCAAGCTGGCAATTACCTTTGCTCGTTGGTGCGACGCCAAGTTCTCCGTCTGGTGCGACATGCGTATCGACGGATTACTGAACACTGATCCAGCGACTCGTCAGAATTACGGACAAGCTTGCCAGTTGCTGGATGATAGAAAGAACGAGGCGAGCCAAGGGGGGAGTCTTCTGGCTAATTGGCGCTGGAGCAGGCCCGGTCTCGAACAAAGCATTGCCTACTGGAGAGAACAACTACAGCTGCCCCTTGCACTGGATGAGTCATGAAAATTAGCACTACTTGGCGTCACTGCATCACTCCCACCCAATCTCCCCCGAGTGTTGCCAAGTTCGCCCAGCGGCGGTATCGTTCGCCCGTCGCTGCAAATTCAGTGACTCGGGTTTGGTCACTCGATAAAGCAAAAGGCGCACAAGCGCCCCATAAAAACGCAGGCGCTTTTTTTGTGCCTGTCGTTTCGAGTTATGGCGGCTGTGTGTGGGAGGCGTTCGCGCCTGCCGGGTTCCTTTTGCCCCGGTTGACCAACCCGCATACAGTCCGCCTCCATTCGTTTGGTCACGAAGGTGGCGGCTCCCCAGCAAAAGGAGCTGTACCCATGCAACACATCCTCAGCCTCAATTCGTCCAAAATCCGCGCACTTGCTCACCGCCGCATGGCCTTAAGCGCCCTTCGTGCTGACTCATCCCTATCTGTCCGCCTCACCCGTTACAACGCCCACATGGCAATCGTCCGCAGCCTGGAAGCTGTCGGGGATGAGCAATGAACAAGCAATCAACTGTCACCGCCATCGCCAGTGGGCACAGCCTCAATCTGGTCCAGGAACAGGTTCCGCACGGTCAATGGAACGCATGGCTGGCGGAAAGCGTGACGGCGGCAACGCGCACGGCTCAAGCAGACATGAAGCTGACATCGAGCGAGCCAGCGGCGACCAGCGCCAGCCCTGACCCCGTAGAGGCTTAACCCACCATGAATAACCAAACCTGCAAAAAAGCGGGAACGCCGAAGGCTTGCCCTAAGAAAACAACGACGCTTTTTTACGTCACCCATCCGAAGATCGCTAAGGCATTGCTAGGCCCCTTCTTGACCGAAGCCGACGCTGAGTGCGGGCGCGTAGTCATGCGCAGCGCTGACGCCGTTGTCACGTCTGCCTTGGTCAAGTCGGTGGACGACTTCACGCAATGGCACGCAGTGAATAACGGTCAGGTCATGCGGGCCTTTGCTGGCGCTGCACGAGGTGCCGCATGACAGACACAGCAATCCTTTTTCGTGGCGCGCTCCAGTCAGTGTTTGGGCCGCTCGACTGGCTCCCCGTGCCCGATGGTGCGATTCATCGTTTCCGCGTTCCGGACGACAAGTCCGGATCACTCAATGGGTGGTACGTGCTCTATCTCGATGGCATCGCCTCGGGTGCGTTCGGCAGTTGGAAGGCTGGCGGCACCCACACCTGGAACAGCCGTGAACCTGCCGACCACCGTGAAACCGAACAGGTGCGCCAACGCATCGAGCAGGCCCGCCAGCAACGCGAGGCCGAGCAACGCCAACGCCAACTGAGCGCGGCAACCCTTGCTCAACGCTGGTGGCGTGACGCACGACGCGCCGACCCTGGCCACGCCTATTTGATCACCAAGAGCGTTCGCTCCCACGGCCTGCGCCAGCGCAATGACGAGTTGCTGGTGCCGCTGTATGCCGATGGCATGCTGGTCAACCTGCAACGCATCGCTCCGGACGGCAGCAAGCGTTTCATGGCTGGTGGCCGTGTAAAGGGCTGCTATTCGGCGCTGGGCCAGGTCGCCGTCGGCCGTCCGCTGTGTATCTGCGAAGGCTGGGCCACGGGGGCCACGCTTCACCAGGATGGCAGCTACACCGTGGCGGCTGCCATGAACGCCGGCAACCTCAAGCCGACCGCGCTGGCGCTGCGTGCTCGCTACCCGAATCTGGAAATCATCCTTACCGGCGATGACGACCGAATGACCGAGGGCAACCCCGGACGCACCGCCGCCAATGCCGCCGCCGCAGCCTGTGGCGGCTTGGTGACATTCCCCGAGTGGCCCGCCGATGCGCCCGCCCACCTATCCGACTACAACGACCTCGCCACCTGGAGACGCGCCCATGGGTACGCCTGAAAACAACGTGATCAACTTGCGCCCCGAAGCGCCCATGGTCGAGCCTGAGCGCCCATGCTGGGGCGTTTACGATCACTGGGTGACGAATGAGAAAGGCCGCAGATTGCGCCCCGGCGTGTACTGGCACGGCTTCAAACGCAGCGCCGCCGACGATGATGCCGACGACGACAAGACAGACCGCCCGATCACTGACGAATGGATCTCCACCCCCGTGACCGTCGCCGCTCGCACCACCAATAGCGATGACGGCAGCGAGGGGCGTTTCCTGCGCCTAGTCACGGAGAGCGGCACCAAGGAATGGATTATTCCCATGGAGGTGTTCGGCGGCAGCGGGGAAGACGCCAGGCGCCAGCTGTTCGGTATGGGCGTGATTATCGCCCTCAAGAAGCGCGGCCAGTTCATGGAGTATTTGCTTGAGCAGCGGCCCGCCGAGGTGTTCGCCACCACCTGCCGACCGGGCTGGCATGAGTCGGGGGCATTCGTGTTGCCAGGGCGCACCCTTGGCAGCGACAAGGTGCGGTATCAGGCCAGCGGCAAGGGACAGAACCTGTTCAGCCTGCGCGGCGACCTGGAGCACTGGAAAGCCGAGGTCGCGGCCAAGTGCGAGGGCAATCCGATACTGACGCTGGCGATTGGCTGCGCCCTCGCTGGCCCGCTGCTGAGTCTGGTCGGCGTGCTGGGCGGTGGTGTGCATCTGGTGGGCGACAGCTCCAGCGGCAAGTCACTTGCGCAACTAATCGGTTCCTCGGTATGGGGCGACCCCGGCATCTTTGCTGCGTCGTGGGACATGACCAAGGGCGGTTTGGAAATCGAGGCATCAGGCCGCAATGACACCATGCTGCCTCTGGATGAAATCAAACGCGCCGACCCCAAGCGTGTACAGGAGATGGCGTACTCGCTCGCCAACGGCCAGGGCAAAGGCACCATGACCCGCGAGCGGGAAGGTCGGGCCAAGCTGTCGTGGCGTCTGCTGGCGCTGTCGAGTGGCGAACGCTCCCTGTCTGAACACGCGGCCATCGGCGGTAATGCAGCCCATGCTGGCGCTGAGCTGCGCATGGTGGACGTGAACGCCGGTACTCGCACCCACCGGGCCTTCGATGAATTGCACGGCCTTGCGGGAGCGGACTTCCACCGCCTGCTGACCGTTGCTGTCGGCGCCCACCACGGGCATCTCGGGCCAGCGTTCGTGGAGAAGCTGCTCGCCAGTGATGACCGCCCCGGCCTGCTGGAAGACTTCGCCGGTATCCGCGCCAGCTTCATCGAGGACAACGCCCAGGCTGGACGTGTGGCCGACCGCTTCGCCGTCATCGCATTAGCGGGGGAAATGGCCATCGCCTATGACCTGTTGCCCTGGACGCCGGGGAGTGCCCTAGCCGACTGCCAGTTGCTGTATGGCGAATGGCTGAGCCGCGTCGGCAGTGGCAATGCCGAAGACCGCCAGATCCTGGCCGGCATCCTGGACTTTATCGACAAGCACGGTAGTAGCCGCTTTTCCGACGTGGACGCGCCCGAGGTAGACGCCAAGGTGTTCAACCGCGCCGGCTACTGGGAAGTGGTGGCCGGTAAGCGCCTCTACCTGTTCAACAAGTCGGCGCTGACCGAAGCAGCACATGGGCACGGGCTGACGCGAGTAGTGAAGGCGCTAGAAGGCGCTGGCGCTATCGCCAAGCACGATACCGACCGAGACAGCCGCAAAACCAAGAAATACCGCCTGCCCGCTGGTGGGTCTGCCCGCCTGTATGCCATCGACCAAGAAGCCATGGATGGCGAAGGGGTCAGCCCATGAACACCACCCAGCGTCATTGCCCGGATTCACAGGAACCTATTTTCGTGGGGAACAGGGGGAACGGGGGAACGGCCAGTAAAACCGTGGCCTATAGCCGTTCCCCCTTATTGAAGTGTTGGGGAACAGGGGGAACACAAACATGTTTTTAAATATAAGAGTCTGTGTATTTTCTGACATTTGGTTATCACTGTTCCCCCAAAAAAACGGTGGGGTACAGGTTCCCCCTCTGGAGGCCCCGGAAACACTGGGTGTTCCCCCCGTACCCCCGTTCCCCCGATTTATTTTCACAGACACATTTGGGATGTATGGCAATCCGGGCGAGGTGGCGCAATGAGCCTCCTTTCCGGCCTGCTCGATCACATGCCCCCGACCATTGCTGGCGCCGATAAACCGACCATGGCGAATCGCACCCCGGATCGCCCGCGCCTGCTGTTGGTGGATCGCATCGAGCGCCCCGGCCAATTACCGGCAAGCACCTACACCAACGCCGCCAATGCCGCACCCGAGTGGCGCCACGCCCGTGATCAATACCTGAATCACGTTATGACCTGCCGCGCCTGCTATGCGCCTACAGCCCGTCACTGCCTGGCTGGCGCCGACCTGCGCGCCGACTACGAAAACACGCCTATGGAGCTGCACCCATGACTTTTGTTAAAAACGATACTTTGGCACGCTCCATTGGCAAACGCCTGCGCGCTGCCCGCACTTGTGCAGGTATGAAGGCAAGCATCGCCGCCGAACGCCTGGGATACTCGAATGCCACTCAGATTTCGCTAGCAGAGAAAGGTGAGCGCATTCCGCCCCTACGTACTCTCATTGAATATGCCAAGCTCTACGTGGTGCCACTGGACTATCTCTGCGGGCTGACTGACGATCCTATCGCCGATGCAGCCGAAACAAACCAGGGCGTCATCGCGAACGCTGTGGCCGATGCCATAAGGGGTCAATTCAGCCGCTTGGCAAGCAGTGTGGCGGAGCAAGCCAGCATCACAATCGCCGGCTACAACCAAGATCGACGCGACCTGCAAAACATATGCTCTGCCGCAGTACGGGCACGCTCCGCGCTGAAACGAGTACGGGAACTAAGTCCCGAGTTCGACAATGACTGGCGCGGCACGGCAACCCTTGTTAGGGGGCTTGATATCCTCACCGACCTCGCCAGCAGAGCCAGTGAACGCCTGGCAAGGGAGCGGCGCTTACGCGATACGGTAGACCAAGAGCTGTCACTGGATGAGATGAACAGCAGGGCCCGCAAAGGCATTGTTCAACTGACTTTCACCGACTAAAAAGCCGTTTTCCGCTCGGTATGACATTAACTGAAATTAACAACAGCACTCCTGGGATGGCAGGCTTCAATCGCGAAATCAACCCATGAATGAGCCGCGTCAATAGCCGAAGACTCCCTGAACAGCGTCGCACGGTCCAGCACGTTGCAGGCCTCGCCGCCCTCGCCTATCATTTGATCGAGGTTGTGCAAGTCGCGCTCCAGCGGCGCCCCACTGGACAGTAGGACGGATCGGCGATTTACCGTGGATACGACGGAATCTAAAGCCCCGCTACTTCCACCCGTGACTTGCGCGGCCTCACTTCTATTGATGGACTGGTCACGGCCAAA
>PJQF01000327.1_pt1 | contig 15477 bp, 10 predicted proteins | sample 1503741 | NCBI WGS metagenome assembly PJQF01 (sample SAMN07775949, study PRJNA414020) | Biofilm metagenome, whole genome shotgun sequencing project. | isolation source: biomolecule (vanillin) treated reverse osmosis membrane biofilm | place: India: Nagpur | collected 2017-03-21 | reverse complement strand
GAAAATAAACTGCGTGTGTTGGGTGATCCACTTCCCAATGCTGAAAAGGCACGCGAAATTGATTGGGATTCTCAAAAAGATTTTGAGTTTGAATTTCAAATCGGAATGGTCGAAGACTTTACCGTTGACTTGTCTTCAAAGGTAAAAGTAAGCTCCCATCCTATTGAAGTAGATCAAAAGGTGATGGATGAAACTTTGGCCGATATTAAAAACCGATTCGGAAAGGTTTCCTATCCGGAAGTAAGCGAAGCAACGGACAATCTGTATGGCGATATCGTAGCGAAAGGACAGGAAGGAAATGAGGAAGCAAAGAAGGGATCGTTCATTGCGATTGCGAAAGCGGAAAAGAAAGAACAGAAAAAACTGATCGGTAAGAAGAAAGAAGATGTGATCGAGTTTGAGGTGGAAAAATTATTCAGCGATGCGACCGAAAAGGCGCGTGTGTTGAATATATCCGAAGAAGAGGCCAAAGATGCGAAGGGAACTTACGTATTCACTGTATCCTCTGTCAGCCGTGTGGAAGAGGCAGCTATTGATCAAGAGCTTTTCGACAAGGTATTTGGCAAAGATGTAGTGAAGAGCGAAGAAGAATTTGTAGGCAAAATTAAAGAGACCATTGCCGAAAACTACGCTCGTGAAACAGCTCATTTGCTCGATCATGAAATTCAGCACTATTATGTTGATCATACCAAAATCAACATGCCTGATAACTTCTTGAAAACATGGTTGAAAGCAACGAGCAATGGTCAGGTAACAGATGAAGTACTGGAAAAGGAATTTAACCTTTACAAAGAATCCTTGAAGTGGGATTTGATCAAAAATAAAATTAGCGAAGACAAAAACATAAAGGTTGAAGGTGAAGAAGTTCGCGAAAAAGCGAAATCGTTGATTATTGATCAGTTTGGCGGTGCCGCCATTGCTGCGCAGTTGGGTGATAAACTGGATGAAATTGCCAACAATTACCTATCCGGCCAAGATGGAAAAGGAGAAAACTTCATGCGCATCTACAACCAGCTTCGTCAGGAAAGAATTATGACGTTGATCAAAGAGAATATTACAGTAGTAGAGAAGAAAGTTTCGTTAGAAGAATTCAAAAAGATTGCCGCCAGTCACAATCATTAATCGCTGAACCTTTCAGCACTTATTTGAGTTTAATATAAAGACCCTGTTTTGCGACAGGGTTTTTAGTTACCGAGTGTTTTTTTAATTGAACTGACCTTATAAATTGCTAACATTGAATGACAATAAAAGAGCGGTGAAACCGTCTCTCCTTTAAGTGTTTTGAATTTTAACTTTTTAAATCAATATCTCATATGTCTAACAATGAATTCAGAAAGTATGCTGTGCACCACCTCGGAATGAGCGGCAATGCATTGGACAGCTACATAAAATTAATTAATCAAAATCCGTACACGGTTTCTGGTATGACACCGAATGTGGTGGAAGAGCGTCAGATGCGCGCCACCGTCATTGACGTATTCTCTCGCCTGATGGCAGACCGGATCATTTTCTTTGGCACGGCAGTAGATGATTATGTTGCCAATGTCATCACTGCACAGCTTTTGTTTTTGGAATCGTCCGATCCCAAGAAAGATATCATCATGTACGTGAATAGCCCCGGTGGCTCGGTTTACGCAGGTTTAGGCATTTATGATACCATGCAATATGTAAATCCGGATGTGGCAACCATCTGTACCGGCATGGCGGCATCTATGGGAGCCGTTTTGTTGGCTGCCGGAGCGCCTAAGAAAAGATCGGCACTTACACATTCTCGTGTGATGATTCATCAACCTTCTGCAGGAATGCAGGGAACTTCTTCTGATATGGAGATCTCGATGCGTCAAACACTCGAATTGAAAAAGGATCTTTACACGATTCTGGCCAAGCATAGCGGCCAGACTTATGATAAAATTGAGAAGGATTCAGATCGTGATTTCTGGATGCGTGCGTCTGAAGCCAAAGAATACGGCCTGATTGACGAGGTTTTAGAGCGCAATAAGAAGTAAAATTTGATTGGTTGGGTAATGGGTTGATGAGCTGATAATCAATATCTTTGCTTTTCGTTCGTGAGCGCATTACCCAATTGGTTCAAACATTAATCTAAGAAAATGGCAGAAGTTACTTGTTCGTTTTGTGGCCGAAATAAGAAAGATGTAGACCTGATGATCTCAGGTATTCATGCTCACATTTGCGATAAATGTGTAACTCAAGCCAGCCAAATTCTGCAAGAAGAAAAAAAGAACAAAGTAGAAACGGGTACTTTGCCCAACTTCAAATTGATCAAGCCACGCGAGATCAAAAAGTTTTTGGATGAGTATGTGATTGGTCAGGATGAAGCGAAGCGAGTGATGTCAGTCGCAGTTTATAATCATTATAAGCGACTCACGCAGCGCAAAATTGATAGTGATGTTACCATCGAGAAATCGAACATCATTATGGTGGGTGAAACCGGAACCGGTAAAACCTACCTTGCTCGTACACTGGCGAAAATTTTACAAGTTCCTTTTTGTATTGCAGATGCGACTGTGCTTACCGAAGCCGGTTATGTAGGTGAAGACGTGGAAAGTATTTTGACCCGCCTGCTACAAGCAGCTGATTACAACACCGAAGCGGCAGAGCGCGGAATCGTTTATATCGATGAGATTGATAAAATCGCTCGTAAATCCGATAATCCTTCCATTACTCGTGATGTAAGTGGTGAAGGCGTGCAGCAAGCATTGTTAAAGTTATTGGAAGGCACTGCAGTAAACGTTCCTCCTCAAGGTGGACGCAAGCATCCGGATCAAAAAATGATTACGGTGAATACCGAAAACATTTTGTTCATCTGCGGAGGTGCGTTTGAAGGAATATCGAAAGTGATTGGTCGAAGATTGAATACTCGTCCTTTGGGCTTTGCTGCTTCCGCAGAAAGCGTGAACCCGAGCGAATTTGACAAAGACAATTTGTTGCAATTTGTTTCTGCACAAGATCTCAAGACATTTGGACTCATTCCAGAATTGATCGGACGCTTGCCCGTGTTATCATTTTTAAATCCTTTGGATCACGATACACTACGCAAAATTTTGACAGAGCCGAAGAACGCATTGGTGAAGCAATACAAAAAGCTTTTCGAGATGGAGTCCATTGAGTTGGAATTCAAAGAAGGCGCTTTAGATTTTATAGTTGAAAAAGCGGTTGATTTCAAATTAGGAGCTCGTGGCCTACGCTCTATTTGCGAAGCGATTATCAATGATGCTATGTTTGAACTACCTTCGGATAAAACCACAGATCGATTAGTGATTAATCGCGCTTACGCGGAAGAGAAATTCAACAAATCACATTACAGTAAGTTAAAAGTAGCTTAAGCTATTTTCCCGAGCAGGCTTATCTACCCAAGTAGCGGAAAATTAAACCGGCTGTATTTTCAGAAGCGGAACCTGTATCTAAGGTTTTATACAGCTTATCATATTCTGTCAGCATGTTGTCTCGATAGGATCCTTCATTTAAAAGTGCTTGCAATTCTTCCTGTACTTTTTGAGAGGTAGCCTCTTTCTGAATCAATTCCTTTACGACTTCCTTTCCTGCAATGAGGTTCACCAAAGAAATGAATGGTACTTTGACTACTTTCTTCCCGATCCAGTATTCTAAATCTCCTGCCTTATAAACCACTACTTGCGGCACTTTGAAAAGTCCTGTTTCTAAAGTAGCTGTTCCACTTGTGACAATAGCTGCAGATGCATGGCTTAGTAAATCATAGGTTTCATCATAAGCAAACTTAACATTGCCAATCTCTTTCAATGGTTGATATAATTCTTCCGGTAGGTTTCGCACAGCCGCCACAACAAACTGAGCGTTTGGCATCCTTCGCACCACATCAGCCATTACAGGAACCATGCGCTCTAATTCCATTTTTCTACTTCCCGGAAGGAGTGCAACAATTTTCGATTCCTTCCTTAAACCATGTTGGGACACGAACTCCGGATTAGGTACAAATGATTTAATAGCATCCAATACCGGGTTGCCAACATAATCCACTTCGAAATTATATTTTTTGAAAAAATCCTTTTCGAAGGGCAGAATCACAAACATGTGATCTACGTTTTTCTTCAATTGCCAAGCACGCGCTTGTCGCCAGGCCCAAACTTTGGGTGGGATGTAATAAAAAACCTTGATGCCATTCTTTTTTCCGAAGGCGGCCATTTGTCGATTGAAGCCACCATAGTCGATTAAGATAAGCGCGTCCGGCTGATAGGCTAGCACATCCGCTTTGCAATCGCTCATATACTTGGCAATTTTGAAGAAGTTGATCACTGCTTCAAACCCCATGAAAGCCAACTGATCGTAGTGCATCACCAACTCGACACCGGCTTGTTTCATTTCATCGCCACCAAATCCCCGAAAGGAAAGATTGGGAGATTTGCGTAACATTGCCTTCACTAAATTTCCACCATGCAAATCGCCTGATCGCTCGCCCGCTATGATATAAAATTTCAAGTTCTTTCTATTAATGATCGTTATCCTCCAAAATAGTCTACGAAGTTGCGAGGAGTTTCATATAAGCGCAACGAATGTAGTTTTCCATACTTACTGATTTGCGGGATTTTTGGTTCCAAAATCTTCCAAATTTCAATGGTGATATTTTCGGTGCTGGCCATTTTATTCCTCATAAAATCGACATCGAGATTGAGGTTTTTATGATCAAGTTTCTCAATTACCTCACTCCGGATCAATGCACTCAGTTTTTTCAAATCAATAACGAAACCAGTTTCCGGATCCGGATTACCTGCCACTGTGGTGATTAACTCGAAATTATGTCCATGCCAGTTTTCGTTGGCACACGGCCCAAAAACCTCTTTGTTCTTTTCGGCACTCCATGAGGGATTATAGAGTTTGTGTGCCGCATTAAAATGTTCCTTCCGGCTAACGTAAATCATACTTTGATTGCTTCGGCAAATATACGATGGTTGATTCAACTGAGCACAATGGCCTATTTATCCGTAAATTGCGGCAAACAATCGCTTATGATCATAGTAACTGGTGCAGCAGGCTTCATAGGGAGCTACCTTATAAAACGTTTGAATGACGATAACTTCAACGCGATCATTGCAGTCGATAAATTTGACAATGCCGAGAAAAACAAGAATCTGATTGGTCTGAAGATTCAGGAAAAGGTGGACAGAGATTCGTTTTTTGAGTGGCTCGATAAGAACTACGAATTAGTTGAGTTTGTATTTCACATTGGCGCTCGCACCGACACAACTGAGCTTGACATCGACCTGCTGCACAAACTCAATACCGATTACACGAAAGAACTTTGGACGCGCTGCTGCCGCTACCAATTGCCATTAGTCTATGCTTCTTCAGCCGCAACCTACGGATATGGTGAGAATGGATATGAAGACAACGAAGCTCTGATTCCTCGATTAAAACCATTGAACCCATATGGATTGTCAAAGCAAGAGTTTGACGTATGGGCGTTGGAACAAAAAGAAAAACCATTCTTTTGGGCTGGTCTCAAGTTCTTCAATGTGTACGGTCCGAACGAATACCACAAAGGGCGCATGGCATCTGTAATCTGGCACGCGTACAACCAAATTCAAAAAACGGGCAAGATGAAATTATTTAAATCCCATCACCCGGACTACAAGGATGGAGAGCAAATGCGTGATTTTGTTTATGTAAAAGATGTGACAGAGGTATGTATGTTTCTGATGCACCACCGAAAAAATTCAGGGATCTATAATTTAGGATCAGGCAAGGCACGCACATTCAATGATTTAGCAAAAGCAGTTTTTGCAGCACTCGATAAACCTGCATTGATTGAGTACATCGATACGCCCGTTGATATCCGCGATAAGTACCAATATTTTACTGAAGCCAAAATGGAAAAGCTGAGAAGTATTGGGTATTCGAGAGGATTCTATTCGCTGGAGGGGGGGGTGAGGGAGTATGTTGATCAATTGAAGCTAAAAAACAAATGATCTGCTGAGTATTCTGGAAGAAAAACTCAACAGATCACCATGCTCGGTCTTAAACAAAAGGAATAATGTTCTAATGCTTTAGAATTTTTTTCTTAAATATTTTACCATCAATCGTTGTAGCTAAAAGGATATAAACTCCATTTGACCAGTCAGCAGAATCAAACTCGATTGAATCAGATATATTGTAGTTTAAATTTACCACCTGTTTTCCAACCAAAGAGATGATCTCTATATTTAGACAATTCCCCATTTGAAGATTTACTTTAAATTTATCTCTTACAGGATTAGGAAATACTTGTAGTTCGCTATCTCCATTAACAAAATCTTCTATTCCTACTACATTATCTTGTACCCTTAAGTTATCGATTGCCCAACCCCAACCTGATTTTTGAGCATCAGAGTGTAACCTAAATCGGATATTGATTATATCACCTGCAGCAAAGCTATCTAAAATTGGAATTCGCTTATTCTTGAAATAATTCAGAGTGCCAATCGCCTTTGAATCACCGTTGGATATGTTACTATTATAATAAGTTAGCCAATCAGCATTGAGTCTACTATCATATCCACTAACTAAAGGTTGCCAACTTACACCTCCATCCTTAGTTGCTTCAACAATAGCGTAATCTCCAAATTCCGGCTTGGTAAAATCGGTACCTAAACCTGGCTCTACTAAAACGACTTCGTCGAATTCAACATAACTATCTTTATCCTTTACTCTAATCGGATAAAGTAAGATGTAAGTTAAATCAATAGGGGTACTCGATAAACTTTTTGGATATGGGTGCGCTGAATGTACAGCTCCGTTTGAAAAACCAACTGGTGTTACGACAGAAAAGTCACCGAAAAAATCCTTTTTATCTGTACTAAAGTCTGTAACATACAATTCTTTAAGTGTAAAGATTCTTACGTTAATTACAAGCAAATCATTTAGGGGAAATGCAGTGATGTTTTCCTGAGAAGAGTTATCCACTGCTACTATTTTATAGGTGATCTTATCTCCTTGTTGAAGTTTGGGTAAAGTCAAGGTTGCTCTATAGTTGTTATTACCTACATCAAGCAAATCTAAAGTTGAAGATGGATCGCTATTGATCTGATACTCTACGAAAACTCTTTTTATTCCAATATTATCAATGACGTTAGCAGAAAACAAAATCTGCTTATCAAATTCAGTAATATCTAAAACAGGGGTATGCTGAACTGAAGGTTTTTTTTTGTCAACTCCAAGAAAAAAATTTATATAGGTATTTTCTTTGATAGGATAACGGTATACCCGACCCAAAATATCTTGAGCAGTAAAGTAATAAGACAATTGACTTTCTGCTTGAGGATTTGAAATAACCGCTTCAAAAAAATCAGCAGAAGACGTTGAGCTTAGCAATACAGAAGAACTCGATGAGAAATTATCAAAAGAATAATACAGTGTTATTGATTTGTCGCTTATCGTTGTGTCGCTATTGATTTGAAGTACAAATTTTTTCCCGTCAAGTGATTCCTGATCACCAATCTCGCTATGTTTTAAGCTTGTATTGAGCCATCCCATATCATAAAAGATGCCTCTGGTCAATGGGCCGACATCATGCCGAACTTCTCCTGGATTGACAAACGGTGTCATCAAGCTATTGAGCGTATTATTATATTGATTTTCATCCAAATGAGAAATACTAGACCCTGGATTATAAGGATTAGGAGCAAAAATTCTTGGGAAATTACCGCCTGAGTTTAATAGTTTGGCTATTTCACTTTTAAATACAATACTATTTCCAGTCAATTGAGCAGCTAACTGTGAAGAACTATTGGGAAATAACGATCGATTCAATAAGCTTTGGTCTGATCCATTAAATAGAAAACTATCGTAAATTTTTGGATTGCCGTCAGTAGTTCCATAAAATCCGCTTCCTCCGCTCTCTCTAAAAGTTCCTGAAAAACCAAGTCCATGGCCGAGTTCATGTAAGGCAATCGTTACTAAATCAAATTTTGTTCCTGCCTGACCATCTGTACCAAAATACCAATCCGTCCTTCCTGCATTAAACGTTGCCACGATATCGGCTTCTGACGTACTATTGATATCTTCACCTGCTATCTTTTCCGCTAAAGTCATCGGATACCATAAGTCGGGATTTGGATTTTTAGGGAAATTCCTAACTTCAGTTGGAACTACAAAAGCTAGAGTGCCAGAGTTTTGTAAGACAGTCCAATTTGCAAAAATTCTTATTTTGACATCACTCTTCAATGTTTTTGCCCATATGTTGATTGCCTCCTGAACAGCTGCCTGAGCTTCAACTGGAAAACCTATGAATTTGACTTCAAATTGTGAGGTATAACCTTCAGCTCTTCCTGAACCTATGTTTGAAGGAATACTAATCACCTTTTCACCAAATTCAACATTCGATAAGTTTAATTTCTGAATTTGTGCGGCAAATTGACATCGAATTGTGTCACCCATTCTAATTTCAGTCTGAGATATAGATAGAAAAGAAATGGGTAGGAAAAAGCAAACTAATATAATTCTATTGATTAGGCTCATGAAATCTTATCTTTTCAAAGTAAGCTATTATATCATTTATATTGTTATCCATCCTTTTCAAATCTTTCTCAAGATTAGAAGTATCGAAATTTAACAGTTTAATGGAGAGTGTAACGATATATGATAACTTTTTTGAGGCATCCTCTAAATTCATTTTATTTTGCTTCACTGCCTTAACAAGAGACCTTTCAATATACTTGATCTTTTTGTAAATCTCTGGTTTTAATATTTTCTTTTCTTCTACAGCGTAAGCTCCTGTTCCTGGAAGATAATATACGTAATTTTTTTCAAATAAGTCTAGTTTATTTGTAATGTCTTCACCAAAAAAATGAGTATCAGTATAAGTTCCTCGTCTAAAAGACTTACCCTCATCAGACTTCTGATTCGGGTTCAAAATAAATACTCCATTTGACTCTGTTACTGAAGTTTGAGCATGCGAACAATTAACTAAGCTAATTAAAATGAGTAAGATTATTAAAATGTGCTTCATATAGGAATCTAATATATTAAATAAAAAGAAATTGGGTTGCTTATAGGCAACCCAATTTATTAAAACAAATTTAAACTGATATCTGGACTTTAAAGTTTTGTATAGGTCAAAGTCAATCTTTGGCCAATGGTACCATCCTGTCTTCTTATAAGTGCCTTAACAGTAAATGATTTTACACAAGCTGATAATGATCCCGCTCCATCACCTGTAAAGTATCTTTGATTAGGAGAAACCCCATAAGCATATACTGCATCAGTAACAGAAGATGCATCAGCAAAAGTATACGAAGACCCTAAAGTCTTTGTAGTCTGTGTTTCTGGCAAAATCTGAATTGTAACAGGTACAGCAGCTCTACCTGATTGAGATAGAATTCCAAAATCGGGATCAATCAATTGATTATCATTAGCACCGAGAGTTAGATTCGCATCCAAATCAGTGTAAGTGCCTGCCGCGAAAATGAATCCAAAATCCAATTTCATTGTCAAGTTGTAAGAACCTACGTAATCAGACAAAGTAAATGGGCAATCATTATCTGCAATTTTTATGGTAGTTGATTTACCAAGAGTGCCAATACCAGGCTTTAAGCCGTTTGACACTGATTTTAAAGTAAGTACGAGATCCTTCGCGCCATCAGTGGCTAGGTCATCTAAAATGTTAATTTTCACTGTATCTGAGAAACTACCTGCTGGTATAGATACCGACCCGGAGGTAGTTACAAATGAATAATCTGTGCCAGATACAGCATTTCCTGTTACTTCATATTGCACACTAACAACAGAACCCTGAACAGGTGCAGTAAGAGTCACTGGTATTTTTAACAAAGAATTCCCTTCCAATAATTCATATACCGGTGTTCCAAATCGAACTGCATAATTCGATGAGTCTAATACCTGTAATTTCTCTTCGCATGATCCAAGAAAAAGTATTACCAGAAACACGTAACTTATATGCTTGATATTTTTCATGTTAATTATATTTAAAATTAATAACCTGTATTCTGAGTGAGCGCAGGATTCAATCTAATATCACGAAGAGGTATAGGCAATAGAGCATCTTCTGCCTTCCATGTAGTCGGATTAATTACCAACATCACTTGGTTAACCCTGCCTGTTCGTATCAAATCATTCCACCTATGTCCTTCAAAGCAAAGTTCGACAAATCTCTCTTGAAGAATATTATCTAATGAAACATTTGTTAAACCAGCCAATCCCGCACGTGTTCTTAATAAATTGACATCCGCATCGGCTGAGGCATTGCCAATATTCGCCTCTGCTCGTATTAGATACATTTCTGCAAGTCTGAAAACTATTGTTCTATCAGTGCCCGTAGCAACATCTTTATACTTACCCACCTGTGGCTTTGCACCTGAAACATCATCAATAATGGCTTTCCTGGTATCTCCTGTTTCGAATGCAGCAATTAACTGAGGAGATGGAGCGTATTCATATCTTCCGCTAGTACGTACTTGAAAAGCCAAACCATTTTGATCATTCACACTAGAAAATATTTCGAAGATTGTCTCAGTAGAGTTACCACTAAAAATAGTTGTATAAGAGGCTGGCAAAGTATAGCCACCATTTTGAATCACATCATCTGCAAATGATCCAGCAGCAGCCTTATTCCCGATATAAAGATTAACTCTTGCTAGCAATGCCTTTACAGCCCATTCGCCTGCTTTGACCCTATCTTGTTCATCTCTACCCGCTGCATTATAATCAACACCATCAAGTAAAGTTGCAGCAGCTGTTAATTCTGCTATGATAAAAGTGTAAACATCAGCAGCAGGTGTTCTTGGAATTGTACTTAGTTCAGCAAGACTTGTTGTTTTTGGTAACGGAATAGCACCATACATCTTCACCAAATCAAAAAGCATAAGTGCTCTTAAAAATTTGGCCTGTCCAACAATTACATTCTTTTGAGAAGCGCTAATGGTTATTTTTTCTATTCTTTCCAGAAGAACATTTGTTATGAAAATACCAGCATAGTATGATTGCCAATATCCTTGGAGCGTCACATTATCTGCTAGTATATCGTTAACGTCCATTTGCTTCACTGTGGGGAATGATCCTGAATGAATTAGTTCGTCACTTAAAACACCAGAGTTAGTAATTGTCAGGTTTCCATAAACGTTTGCACCTTGTAGAGCACTGTAGGCACCTAAAAGTACCTGTTCCGCACTTGTTGCGTCAATGATTACAAGATCATCTGTGATAATTGTAACAGGCTCTGTTTTTATGAAATCCTCGCAACTCAGCGTGAGGATCGAGGATAGAACTATAATTAGCTTTAATCTTTTCATTTTGAGGTAAATTTAGAATCCAATATTTATACCCACTGTGTACATTTTATTCTGAGGCTGAGTCAAAAAATCTGTCCCTGCAGATGTACTTGTATTTGCAAACACACTGATTTCAGGATCTGCTCCAGAATACTTAGTAAATGTTAAAAGATTCTGTCCAGTAACATAAATACGGGCACTTCTCAATTTAACTTTGCTAAGAATAGAAGTCGGAATGTCATAAGACAACGTGATATTTTTTAAGCGCAAATAATCACCACTCGAAACATATCTACTGTTATCCGATGAATTTAGCCCAGGATTCGTTGAAGCTTTTGGTATGTCTGTAATGTCACCTGGTTTTCTCCATCTTCGATTTATCTCTTCAGTCATTCCAAAAGTATTTCCAGGGTTAAGAGTAAATTGTTGAGTATTATTGAATAAATCCATTCCTTGTACGAATTGGAAAAACACATCTAATGATAGGCCCTTGTAGGTGAATCTATTCGTAAATCCTCCAATAAAATCAGGTTGTGCGTCTCCAATTACTTTGCTATCCGTTGCCACATTAATTACTCCATCACCGTTTACATCTTCAAAAATGGAGGATCCATTTGAGGGATCAACACCTAAAAACTTTAACCCGTAGAAAGTATTGAGGGGTTGTCCTACAATAATTGCACTTGCGAATCCTTGTAAAATGGGATTATTATCTACTAACTTAACCACTTTATTCTCCATAAAGGTTCCGTTAGCAGAAACATTCCATTTGAACCCACCTGTGTTCATTACAACTCCACTCAAATCGATTTCGAATCCTTTATTACTCATTTCACCAATATTTTTGAAAACATTACCAAAACCAGATGTGAAAGGTAGTGGGAAAGTATACAATAAATCTGTCGTCTTGCGGTCGAAGTAACCTGCATTAAGATTCAATCGGTTACCAAAAAGTGCAAGCTCAATACCTAAATCTAATGTTGCAGTTGTTTCCCACTTCAAATCAGGGTTGGCTATTTGAGTTGGGGAAAATGCTGGTTGATCCAAGTAATTTGAACCACCTGTCCAAGCAGCTTGCCAAGGGAAGTTTCCAATACCATCATTTCCGGTAGTACCATAGCTTGCTCTAACCTTACCAAGATCTAACCAAGTTATTCCATCCATAAAAGATTCCTCTGAGAAATTCCATCCAACTGAACCCGCATAGAATGTGGCGAACTTATTGTTGGCTCCAAATCTTGACGAACCATCTTGTCGTACAGTGAATGAAGCCAAATACTTCTCCCGATAAGAGTAATTCAATCTTGCGAACACCGAATTGAATTTATAATCAGTTCTAAATGATCCACCACCGCTAATAGTTGCAGCAGAATTCAAATAAGTTAACGACTCTCTTGCAAATCCTACCCCTTGAACCGAGTTATCAAATTGACTTCTATCTTGGAATGTAAGACCCGCAACTGCGTTGAAACTGTGCTTATCAGCGAATTTACCAGAGTAGCGAAGTGTCGGTTCTATTATCCAAGTACCTATACTTCTATATTCAAAATTTCCATTTCCTGTAGGACGGCCTTGGGGGGTAGTAGCAGGATTGTAATGATCTTCCGTTAGGGCATTGTAGTCGTAAGAAAAATCAGTTCTAAAATCTAATCCCTCCATCAACTTAAAATTGGTGTAAAAATTACCAATAAACTTAATTGTCTTATTGTCGTATCTTGGTAATATGGCATCTCTCACAGCATTTGTGTTAAACCCAGGTAGAGCGTCTATAAAAGCGCCAGTTTCATTTTTAACCTTTCTATAAGCGGGAGTCAATAATGCTGCAGAGTAAATTCCATATATGTTATTATCGTTTTGAATTCGCTTATTTAAATCGGAACTTATAGACAAACTTGTTCCAAATGAAAAAATATTAGAGGCCTTGTGATCTAAATTAAGTCGCATTGTAGCTCTATCATACTTAGATGCAATGATTACGCCCTCTTCATCTCGATAACTACCGCTAAAATAATATCTTGTTCTATCATCTCCACCACTAATGTTTAGTTGATATTCACTAGTTCGAGCCGTTCTGAAAACAAGATCCACCCATCTTGTATTTGTGACACCATCCCATCCCCAATCAGTATTCGTTCGTGGTGTCAAATTATCATTTGCTCTTGCTTCGTTGTTTACATCGATCCAATCTTTTGCAGAAACAGGTTTAGCTGTATTAGTTGGATTAGACCACCCAGTCCAATAATTTAAGTTGATTTGTGCAGTACCCTTTTTACCTCTTTTAGTTGTAATCAAAACAACACCATTTGCAGCACGAGAACCATAAATAGCTGAGGAGGCTGCATCTTTCAAAACCTCCATACTCTGAATATCATTCGGATTCAAACCAGCCAAGGCACTTTGACCTTGTCCTCCAAAACCATTTTGGGTAAGATCGCCTGCAATTACAGGTACTCCATCTATTACATAAAGAGGGTCATTCGAAGCATTAATTGACGTCTGTCCCCTTACCCTTACTGAAATTCCCCCACCTGGTGCTCCTGAATTGGCATTTACAAAAACACCAGCTGCTTGTCCTTGAAGAGCTTGACTAGCTGATAATACTGGCAACTTTGCAATGTCATCTGAACTCACAGTTGACGTTACCCCAGAAAATTCCTTTTTTAAGGTAGTGCCGTAACCTGTAACAACTATTTCGTTTAATTGGGTAATGTCTTGTAATAATTGGACATCAATTGTTGATCTTGTATCTATTTCAACTTCCATTGTTTTTAATCCAATGAAGGAAAAAACAAGTGAACCACCAGTATTTGGTACTGAAATCGAGTAGACTCCATTTACATCTGTAACAGTTCCTACGGTAGTGCCTTTTAAAAGCACATTCACTCCTGGTAAAGTCGATCCATCCTCAACAGATGTAACTTTCCCAGTAACGACTCTCTCCTGCGACCATGCCACGCTTGTGATAAGCGCGAAGAACAGAGGCAGCATTTTCAATAGTAAATTTTTCCTCATACTTTTTGGTTTAAGTTTTTAACTTTTTATTACTAACAACAATTAGCAAATTTAGTTACCAAAACATAATATCCAATTAATATTCAATCTAAATAACTTATTTCAATCGATTGAAATAAGTTATTTAGTAATTTGGAGCTCAATTCTTCGGTTTTTTTGACGATTATCCACAGAATTATTGGGGAAAAGCGGTTTTTTCGAACCATACCCCTTCTCTATAACCCTGTTCGCGCTAATTCCTTTTTTTCGCAAGTAATTGCCTACGGAATTAGCCCTTTTAAAAGAAAGTTCCTGATTATAGATGTCTGAACCTTGATTATCAGTGTGCCCACTTATTTCTATGCGAATAGTAGGGTTTTCCTGAAGGTATCTAACTAAATAATCTAACTCGGTGGTTGACTTACCGATTAATTCAAACTGATTTGTATCGAAGAAAATATTTTCCAGAATAATAGCAGAATTCTGTCCGGCAGGAAAAAGCTCAATGTCCACACGGATGGCTTGTGTCAAATCGACATCGCTGTAATTAAAATTACGGCTCAAGAACAAATAGCCTGGTTCATTTACAAATAATCCATATTCTGATCTACCAGGAACTACTACTAAATAATTGCCAGTTAATGAATCTGATAAGACATGTGTAACGGTTGTATTAGTACTGAGTTCTTTCAATTCAATTTTTGCCTTTATAGGTTTCTTGGAGATCGCATCCGTCACTCGACCGCTCACCACATTTCCCTTTCTGCTTATTTGAAAACGCTCCGGAATTGGAGTGGTGAATATCTTGCTGTGATCTCGCCCCTCCTCTTTAGAATAATAGGCGAACTTACCGTTACTCGTTACAGTAAAAGAATATTGATCCTCGAAATCATTAAGTGGCGCACCCATGTTTTCAGGTGCTTGCCAGCTCTCTCCTTTCTTCTCAGCCACATAAATGTCGTAACTACCAAAACCCGGCAACCCGTTGGAGGCAAAATACAAGTTTTGGTTATTTACATGAATATATGGAGCGATCTCGTTAAAAGGTGTGTTGATAGGTGCCCCCACGTTTACTGCTTTGGTCCAATTGCCATTCTCACTTTTACGAGAATACCAAATATCATAGCCTCCTAAGCCTCCTTTTCTTTCCGACACAAAGTAAAGTTCATTTCCATCGGAAGAGAGTGAGGGTTGCGCCTCCCAGCCGGATGTATTTACTGCTAGATCGGAA
>PJQF01000326.1_pt1 | contig 15502 bp, 16 predicted proteins | sample 1503741 | NCBI WGS metagenome assembly PJQF01 (sample SAMN07775949, study PRJNA414020) | Biofilm metagenome, whole genome shotgun sequencing project. | isolation source: biomolecule (vanillin) treated reverse osmosis membrane biofilm | place: India: Nagpur | collected 2017-03-21 | reverse complement strand
AACTATCACGGTGCGTCATTTTACCATCGAACAAATAACTGACGGTAGATAACCAGATGTGCGGATGAGGTAAAACATCAAGCGATTGAACGAATGAGGGCTTTGCTGCAATTGGGCCACCGTGATCCATGAAGATGAACGGTCCCACCATTCGTTTCAATCTAAACGGAAGTATCCTCTTCACTTCCATACCTGGTGCGATGGAAGCCCTTCTTGCTTCAATAGCTATTTCAATCATAAATAATGTATCAGATTAGCTTTTAAATATAGAGAGAAAATAATTTTATTCCATCCGCTGCCTTCGTTTCGGAACTCTGTCGCTCGTAAAGATTAACTTTTACCCTACAAGAATCCTGTCAATCCTAAAATCCTTAAAATCCGCGATCAAACTTTTTTGGAGGTGTGGGAGGGAAGCGCGAGATTTGATAAAACAAATTTTGTTCAAAAAAGTAACCATGGAGTTAAATCCGAAAACGTATGAGCCAAATGTCGAATTGACAGAGTTTGTCAAACGGTATTGGACGTTAGATGGTGAAAAAGAAAATATCCCAATCAAAAACACCATCGTTCCAGATGGAACAATGAAATTAATTTTTCATTATGGCGATACCTACAAACATCATTTACAAAATGGTGAAATAATAATATTACCAAAATGCTTTTTAATTGGACAATTGACAAAACCCTATGTAATTGAACCCGTAGGGGTAACTGGCAGCTTCGTAGTGCAGTTCAAGCCAAATGGATTTTTGCCTTTTACATCTATCCCGATTAAAGAAATGGAAAACACGGCAGTGCCATTAGATGTATTATTCGGAGAAGACGGAATCAAACTTGGCGAACAAATCTTAAACGCTCATTCAACAGCTGAAAGAATTCAAATCATTGAAACCTTTCTTTTAAAAGAATTAGGTGATAAAAGAACTGTTGACAATATCGTAAAATCTACCGTTGAAACCATATTTAAAGCCAATGGACAATTTTCAGTAAATGAATTTTCAAAGAGCAATAATATTGACCGAAGACAATTAGCGCGTAAATTCTCTTCCGTCATCGGGCTAAGCCCCAAGCAACTCGCCAAAACAATTCGAATTCAGGCAACCTTGAAAGTATTGCTCAATGAAGAGATCACAAGCCTGACTGACTTGGCCTACGAAAACGAATATTTCGACCAAGCCCATTTCATCAAGGAGTTTAAAGAGTTTACCGGGCTAACCCCAAAAGAATTCTATGGCGATGATTTAAAAATGTCATTGATCTTCGATAAAATTTAATCTTGTCCCATTTTTACAATTTTGCCGCTGGAGGTCGTTGCAATTTTGCGAAGCAATTTTGCAACAAAACATAAATTTTAACATTCAATGGCAAATGTGAATCCGGTGGGTTGGTTTGACCTCCATGTAGCAGACTTAACCCGCGCAAGAAAATTCTATGAAACAGTTTTCAATTTAAAACTAACTGACCTTCCTCCGGAATGGGGCAAACAATCTCTTTTTCCTTTTAATCCCGAAAGCCCCAACATTTCGGGTGCATTGGTAGAAAAAGCAGATTTTGTTCCCGGTAATAACAACACGGTTATCTATTTTGAAACCGAAGACTGCGTTGCCGAAGAGCAAAGAATTGATAAGGCAGGCGGGAAAGTTGTACAACCTAAAATGCACATTGGTGAGTTTGGCTATATCTCGATTTTCATCGACTCAGAAGGTAACACAGTAGGGCTTCATTCTCGAAATTAGTTTTAAGTTTTGGTTTACAATAGAAACCGTTTAATCAGAGTCGGAGTATTTCTGATGTTGGTTCAAGCCAAAACTAATAGAATGTTACGGTTCGAATCAAACCTTCAAACGAATTGTTAGAGCAAAAACGGTTACGAAACTACTTGAAGGAAAAGCAAAGCATAGAAGGCTACTTTTACATGAAGCCGGTTTTAGTCACAAAAATCGAAATGTAAATGCATTTTATGATTTACCTGACTATGCCCCGCAATAATTAATTAACAATATTTTAAGAAATCCCTGATCGCTTTAACAAATTATTAGAGAAAGATGAATCGTTATTAACCCATTTTGCATTCATTGTTGGCAAAAGTTTTTTACCGCATAAACTTACAAACCTTGCTTCTCAGAAAAACAACCATAGTACTCAACTTAATTTTAAGTGTCGTGGCATACGCACATCTTGGTGTTAATATAAATTTTAAATACTACATCTCTCCAAAACGTAATCAATTCATCCAATGAAAATGCTCCGTATTTGTTCTTTCGTATTCAGTGGGTTGCTGTTGTTGACCGTGTCAAGCCATGCCCAGCTTCCTCAAGCAGATGTTATTAAAACACCAGCAGGCGATATAGTGATACAGCCAATCTTTCACGGAGCCATCGTGTTGCGTTGGAAAGAAAAAACCATTTATATCGATCCCTACAATGGTAAACACGCTTACCAAGGGTTGCCCGCACCTGATTGGATTGCCATTACACATATCCATCAAGACCACATGGACACCGCCACGTTGAATGCATTGAATACATCAAAAGCCAAACTCATCGTGCCTCAGGCGGTGGCCGATCGCCTGCCAGCCAAATGGAAAAACAAACTCGTAATCTTGAGTAATGATAAAACGTTTACAGCAGATGGAGTTTCGATCACAGCGGTGCCTATGTATGACTTGCCGCAGGATGCTAACTCCCGGCACATCAAAGGCATGGGAAATGGATACGTATTCACCATGGGAGGCAAACGCATTTATGTTTCTGGTGACACGGATGATATTCCTGAGATGCGAAGCCTGAAAAATATCGATGTGGCTTTTGTGTGCATGAATCAACCCTTCACCATGACCATTCAGCAGGCGGCCAGTGCCGTCCTTGAATTTAAACCGGCTATCCTCTATCCCTATCATTACCGCGACATGAATGGGTTTAGCGATGTGCAGGCATTTAAAAAGATCGTAGATAAGAGCAATGGGAGTATAGACGTCAGAATTCGAAATTGGTACGAAGAAATATCGCAGGCCGGCAAAGTAACCAGGTTTGAAAATGTGATTTATGGCATGTCCTCCGGAACGGCTCTGACGATGAACATCTACAAACCGGAGAACTCCAACCAGATGGGAATTCTGGTGATCCCCGGCACAGCCTTTGGATATGCTTACACTGCTGAATATAGTCAGCCATCCATGATTGAAAATTTTCTGCGAGACTCCGGCTATTTTGGAAAGTATGCCAGAATGTTGGTGGATAAGGGCTACACACTATTTGTCATTAACCATCGACTTGCACCGCAATTTCAGTATCAGGATATTATCGGAGACTGCCAGCGTGCGGTGCGCTTTATTCGCTTCCATGCGCAGAAGTATGATATTGACCCCGCGCAGATCGGAGCCATTGGCTATTCTTCCGGAGCTACGTTATGTTCGATGTTGGGTGTGAAAGACAAAGAAATCCTCTCTGGGCAAACGGGTATCGAAGCAGTAAGTTCAAAAGTGCAATCAGTGGTAGCGCTGGCCGCACGATTTGATCTGACCGACTTTAATAAACCGGAAGACACAGCCATCCAAAATCCCACCATCGCACGAGTACTCCTCAATTACATGGGCGAGTTGCCCCCGGTGGAAAACGGAGTGTTTGTGTTGAAAGGTAAATACGCAGATGCTTCGCCCATTACGCATGTAGATCAAAACGATGCTTCTTTTTTGATTTATCATTCAGAGAATGATCCATTGGTGCCCTTCCGACAGGCAGTAAATATGCACAAAGCACTGGTCGCCCAAGGCATTGACGTCAAACTGTCGATGTCCCAACAAGAAGCACACAATCCCGTACCAAATATGGACGAAGTGGATCAATGGTTTTTATCGCGCCTGAAAAAGAAATAGAATATTGCAATCAACGGGTGTGTGAAGTGACAAATAGCTATTATTTTCGTGCCGAAATGTAAGGGAGAAGTTGATGAAGAAGTTCATGAAGCAAATGGGAAAAGCAATGATACTGCTCTTCCTGCTGGCGTGTATCATTTTGTTTTTTGGAGTTATGATTCCGGAGGAAACCTATCGGCAAAAGGATGAGGTGATCCACGCACTCGTAATCACCAATGCCCATATCGTAGATGTTCGCGAGGGTAAAATCATTTCAGGAAAACAGATTCTCATCCAGAACAACCGCATAGTAGCGATCGATAGCGCGATAAATCATTTGCCAGCCGGCTGCCAGACTTTAGATGCGCACGAACAATACATTATGCCTTCATTATGGGACATGCACGTGCACACCCTTTCCTTATCACCTCAGTTGCACTTTCCGTTATTGCTTGCCAATGGAGTTACCGGCATTCGTGATGTAGGAGACGGTGACTCCTGGATTTCAGATATCGATGACCTTTCAGAAAGAGACAAAAGCCGATGGGAAAAACAGGCCGCAAATGACGGGCTGCTCATGCCTAAAATCGGGCAGGCCACCAGCTATCATACGGAGGAGATCGAAGGCATCAGTATGGATTATTACCAACAGAAAGTTTCCGAATTGGTCACGAAGTTAAAACTTCGGGGAGAGCCATTTGTGAAAGTGCAGTTGGAAAAAAGTGAGATAGCAAACGAAATCTTTTATGCGCTGCAACAGGAAGCACGCAAGCAGGGTATTCCGGTATTAGGTCACTTGCCTTCCCAAGTGGATGTGCAGCAAGTGCTGGATAATGGCTTCTTAAGCATTGAACACGCTTGGGCGTTGATACCGCATATGGTCAGCCAACGCAAAACATTTGAAAGAGATCTTCAGCAAAAGGAGTACGATCTGGCACACCAGGATAGTGCCTTGACGAGAGTGGTCTTGCAAAAAATGGTCAGCACATCCACCTACTATGTGCCCACCCATGTTAGTTCTAACAAGAAAGAAGTAGATGCATTTGATGAAGCTGTGCAAAGCAATCCCCACAATCAGTACATTGAATCTGTGCAACTGTTTTTTTGGAAGACATTGAATTGGCTGCACACCTCAGGTTATGATCGGGAAACGGATTTGCCTGTATTGAAAAACTATTATGAGCGGGGACTTGCCATCACCGGTTTAGCACATCAAAATGGAGTTACTATTTTGGCGGGCACGGATGCGTTAGATCGTAATGTGTATCATGGGTTCAGTATTCATGATGAATTGCAGGAGATGGTAAAGGCGGGGTTGACTAACCACGAAGCATTAAAAACCGCTACCATTCATCCGGCACAGTATTTCAATCGGAGTGATGAATACGGAAGTATTGCTGAGGGGCAAATAGCCGATTTTATTTTGCTAAAAAAAAATCCATTGGAAGACATATCACATACCCAAACTATCAGTACTGTTTTCTATAACAGTCGGCTATATGATAGTGACGATCTGGAAGAAATGAAATCGTTTGTCAAGCGACAGGCGTCAAGTTTTGGGGTGTCCTGTCAGTTCATCTGGAACATGATCAAGCGGAGTTGAGTCCATCAACGAATCTAAACCCGATTTTACCATAGCAGAAAGTATCTTCTTACCTGCAAGAATCCTGTCAACCTAAAATCCTGTAAATCCGGATTCAGATAGTTAAACTTTTTGGAGGTATGGGAGGGAAGCGCGAGATTTGATGAAACAATGAACTAACATAACAGAAGGCGCAAGGTTTAGAATGAAACATGTGCATTTTCTAATGGTGCGAGCAATATCCTGAAACAACTAAGCTTACTACTAATGATTGGCAAAATCAGAAAATTTTTCTCGGACAGAAAAGAGAATAGAAAATTGGAGAGAGAAAAATACTATTCCGATACATTAGCTCTGGGTTTTGACAAAATTGAATTCCCAATTATAATTCAAGACGGTCTCGACTTATCAATCGTTGGCGACAGAGAACACTTTTTCGGGGACCCGGATATATATTTTTTTGAGTTTGATAGCAGTATGCGATTAATAGACGTTAATGGCAGACAATTTACATGGGGATATAGCACACAACAAAAATCAAACTATCCCGACAGATTGGTAAAACAATTGACGGTTGACGAACTAAGAGAAATTGCAAACCAGTCCTTTAAAGACTTAAAGAAAAAGCCAGACCTACGGGATGCAAAATCGACAAAAGATGTGATTGACAAAATATCGGACTATCTTTAAGTGACTAGAAGAATCTGCGCACAACAAAAATGCTTTTGCAATAGCGCATTGACGGGTAAGCTATAAGTATTATCTTCGTACAACGTTTTGAGTCGGGGACAGGACGCGGTTTCGAAGAGGCACCACTGCAGAAACACAAACGGTGGTGGCAATTTATCAATCAAGATTTAGGACATGGGACTGTTTGACAAATTATTTAAAAAGAAAGAGGAACCAGTGGACTTTCCACCGAAACCTAAATGGAAACCTAATCTACCAATTGACATTGACACAATTCTAGAAAGGGCTAAATATTACACTGGACAAAAACTTCAACTAGCTATTTTTAGTCACGGGACAGTTGTGCTCATCCCTGAAAGAGTTACTGATATAGCTGCTCAAGGTTTGACGACTCTGGACAAAATCTACAATTTCCATCCGGACTTCAAACCAATGACAATGGACGATGGAAATTATTTAGTAGAGTACAGTCAGCCAGCATTTACAATTGTATTCAAGGACGAACTCGAAAAACACTGGGACTATATTGATAAGAATCATCTTGACGGACTATGTACTTATGAAACCTTGCTTAATGGAAATGGTGAACCAAACAAATTCGACAGAATAGGAAAAATATGTCTATTTGGTCGGGCTAAAATGTTTCAGGACGCTCAAGACCCAAAAGTTGTAATGACATTTGACACAAAATAAATTCGAGAAAGAAAAACTGTACACAACACAATATTTGTGTAATGGTGGTGGGACATCAAGGTATGAAGTTTAGTTTTTATATTATGTTTGCCCACGTGGACAGGACGCGGCTTCGATAAGCCACCACTGCGCAAATACAAAATGTTGTGGGTAAGTAGGTGGACAATATGGAAAGAATAATTAAAACAATCTGGATTGCGAGTGAGAGCAAAGGACCAATCATTGGTGGTCAATTATACACGGACGACAATAGTGACGTCATTGTCACATTCATGGATGGAAAGAAATATGTTGCTACGTTTTTTACATATGACAATGTAAAGACCTTAACTGAAAAGAATAAGACGACTGGAGAACTGTTGGGCGGAAGATATTTTTGGGCTAGCGACATGATACTCGTTGACAGAATCGACCGGGGCACAATTGAACAAGTAATTAACGACTTGATTAAGGAGAAAGATTTCGACCGAATATTTAGTTTTATTGAATAGACCAACTACCCACGATTGAAATTAAATGATTCGTACGCTACTATACATTCACTCCCCGCAGCATCTTCCTCAAACTCTGCGGCAAGCATAATTGATATCACATGGACATAGTGATCGATTGACTCTGTGCCAATCTTTCAAATCTCCTTTCCCTACAAGAATCCTGTTAATCCTAAAATCCTGTAAATCCGCGATCAAACTTTTTTGGAGGAATGGGAGGGAAGCGCGAGATTTGATGGAAGAACAAAACAAAATAGCTTCACGGTTTTGGAAAAACATGTGCGTAATCAAATTGTAGGTCGTAATCATTTTATGACAAAGTGTGTTCATCTACTGCTCGGACTTCTGATTTTGACTTCATGTTCAAAACATAAAACGGAGACATCAACGACTCTGGAATCAGAATGGGTTCAAGTTGAGAATCAATTTAAATTTTTGTTTGACTCTGCAGACATTCGGTTAGTGTTTCGTAAGGATACACTTTGGAGTACTTCCGATTATGGTTGGGTTAATCAAGGACAGTACTCAATCGATGAAACTAAAATTACCGTCTCCACAAGTACAGACACTACTAACTGGACAATATTGGCAATGACAAACGACTCACTGACAATTTTGAGGGCCCGTGACACTTTAAAATATTATAATAAAAGATTGGAATTTGATACCAACATGAAATATAAGAAAATGATGCTGCGCACCGGACTATGTTTTGCCGGATGTCAGGAATTTGAAGTACAGTTGGACGACAGTGGGAATGTGGAATTTCATGGACTTAAAAATGGAAAAGTGATTGAGACAAAACACTATCTAATGGATGAAAATAGTAGAAGCAAGATTGACACTTTGTTCAAAGAGGCAAGAATTTCAAAAATCGATAGCACGAGATATTATGGGCACTTCGATGACTGGGTTATGACAATGAAATTTGAATATGGGGAAAACCAAGTTGTGAAGGTAAATGGAACAAGTAGTAACATGCCATATCGCCTAAAACCGATTATAGGAACTTTAATTAATGACTTGAGGAAAAGAGCGTTGATAAAATAAATACCGCCAAACTATCCGTAGTCTGGCGACTAAGAATCCAAACCGTCCATTGAGAGTCTCCGTTTCAGGACTATGTCGCTTGTAAAGATTAATATTCCCTACAAGAATCCTGTCAATCCTAAAATCCTTGAAATCCGCGATCAAACTTTTTTGGAGGAGTGGGAGGGGGAAGAACGAGATAGGGTAGAGCTAAAGGATATCGAATTTGAGCAAAATATGCGTAAGTTTCACAAATAAAATATGCACATATTCTAATGTAATCAGTAACCTTAAAAGAGCACACTATAAATTAAGATGAAAACTAAGTACTTCGACAAGTTATTAGCCGAGATTTCAAAAACAGGGAAACCAAATTTTGAAGACAGCGAATATATTAGACAGTTTTTTATGCCCATAAATTCGGCAAGAAATACGATTTTAGAAGAACAAGATAAAATTCCCGAACACTTGTATTTCATAAATTCCGGTTTTATGCGACTGTTTTACTATGACCAAAACGGTGAAGAACAAACAACTTTTTTGTGTTCGCAAAATGGTTTCATTGCATCATTCTCCTCCTTGATTAATCAGACAAAAGCAACAGAAAATGTAGAGTGTATTACTGATTGCGAATTATTGAAAATATCGTATTCAGATGCAAAACTACTTGTAGATAGAAGCGAAATTTTCAAAAACTTTTTTTTAGTAATGTTTGAAAAGTCTATATCTTCAGCAGCACTCAGAGCTAATGACCTGGCATCATTAAAAGCAGAGCAACGCTACCAAAAAATGATGGACCAACAAGCGCATTTTATTCAAAATATTCCACTACAGTACATTGCTTCATATTTAGGAATAAAACCACAGAGTTTGAGTAGAATTAGAAAACAAGCCATTAAGTAACATTTGTGAAGTAGAGGGAAGTTTTGGTTTTTGACATTTGCATTTCATTTAACTGGATTTATAAAATGGAAGCATTGCAAGAAACTTTACTACAACTGCCCACAGCATTTGGACAGTCGTTAATGAATTACGGTGTTATTGTAATTGTTTATTTAGTAGTGTGGAAACTATTAAAAAAACGACTTAAAAATTGGCGAATACAATTGAAAGAGCGTGTTGATGCCAAACAAATTAAGTCAGAATTGCTAAACAGTCTTTTCACACTGATGGTAAGTACTATGTTTGTACTTATAATCTATCTATTAAAATCATTTGGTTACACAAAAATCTATACAGACATAAATGAGTATCCTAAATTTTTTGCTTATAGTGGTTTTTTTGTTTTTTTACTTTTTGATGACACTTGGTTTTATTGGGTACACCGACTTTTGCATCACCCACGAATTTTTAAGTACATTCATAAAGTACATCACAAAAGCATTGATGTTAATCCATTTACTTCCCTTTCGTTTCACTGGGCAGAAGCATTGCTACTCACCTTTTGGATTGTGCCAGTAAGTATGATTTTTCCAATCTATTTGCCTGTACTTGGAATTTTACAAATTTGGGGATTTTTAGACAACATAAAATCGCATCTTGGGTATGAGTTCTTCCCAAGTTGGTGGAACAAAAGTTTCGGAAAACTGATGACATCAAGTACGCACCACAATATGCACCACAGTAGATCGAATGGAAATTATGGTGTTCATTTTCGTATCTGGGACAAACTTTTAGGAACAGAATTTAATGACTACGAAAAGACATTTGACGAAATACAAGTCCGAAAAAGGGGCAGCCGACAAGACGGGGTTGAAAACGAACAAGGTTAAGATTTTTGGGAAATAAAAAAGCAGAATTTGTGATCACCAGCGGAAAGGGTTATAGGATTAGCAGTAAGAAAAAACATCTGCACTCGTGGACAATTGCGGACGGACAAGAACTAATCGACTGGATAACTAAAGCGACAAAAAATTAAATATGGATTAGAGAAGCGGCCATCAACAGCATGTCCAATTTCTATCAGACCTGCAAATTTTTAACAACTTAGATGCAGGATAGCTGGTTTAATAATTGGCTTGACATGTTGAACTGTTCTAATCTATGGTTTCACCAATGCTGTTCGCTTATGAATGAGAATGTCACAAAATTCATTCACTTTTGTTTGAACTCATCCAGCAACTGCTTTTCAAGACAGGCAATTTTCAGTCTATTTGTAAAATCAAAATCCGAATGAAATCTGTAAAAAGCACTCTTTATTTCTTTGAAAGTTTGAGTTACGGGTGTGATTCCCAATCCGGCTTTGACAGCTTTGTTATTACTAATTTGAAAGAAACCGTTCCCTTCCTCCTGATGTGAAACCCACATGGGAACATCGGAGAGAGATTCAATGCCTTTGCTAAAAAGAAAATCAGCTGGCACCCAGACTAAGTTTACCTCTCCTTTTGTGTTTTTTATTTTTATAAGAGATTCAAGAAAATCTTGCATGGTAAGGGTATGGAAAACATTGTAAATACCAGTTTGTTGAAGAGTAATGCATTTTACAATAAATCGAGCCATGTCTTTAACATCGGTATATTGACAGGTATCAGTTTTCTCGCCCGGTGCCAACACATCACCTCCCTTGTCAATCCTAACTGGCCAATAAGCTCGTGATCTGATACCAATTGAAGGATTGGTAAGGCTTCCTGTGGCCATATCAACTCCAAAAATTATTTGTGCCCGAAAAATTCCATGAGCATTCAGAAATGCACCCTTAATAATGTTCTCTGAGTGAATTTTATTCTTTGTATAGTCAAGACCAGATACATCTTGTGGCAATGGGCCAACTTCAGGTAAAGCTGTTTCCTCTGTTAACCCGACTTTGCGATAATTGCTGTCTCCATAAACCGCGATAGAAGAAACATAAAAGTAATATTTTACATTTCCACTTAAAATATCAGTGGAATACTTTACAGCATAAGGATTTTTCGCCCACGTGTCCACCACAACATCCCAACTTTCGTTCTGCAAAATATTCACGTCTTCTTTTTTCAACCTATCACCTCGTAGCTTCCTTAGTTGAGGAAATAGGTTTGGGTTGGTAATTCCACGATTGAAGAGCACCACTTCAAAACCCTCATTGATGGCTTCTTGTACAATGTAGGGTCCAACAAAACTAGTTCCACCCAGTATCAGAACCTTTTTCTTAGGCTGCCGGAAACCGTAAATTGGTAGTGCCGTAACGAGCGCGGTCTGCGCAAGCACATTTACAAAGTCTCTTCTCTTCATAACTTCGTTATTTTAGAGTGTAAGAATTGAAGCAATCGCTGGGTCATATCCAACCTTATACTCGCTGAATAAGACAGGACAGTAAATTAATGGCGCTGTCCATTTACGGTAATCGTTTGGCCAAGACGATTGATGGTACCAATCAGAGACGTTGGCTTGTAGCTTGCTGTATGGAAGCTCAAAGGGAAACTCTTCACCTACAAAGTTGGGACTGGAGCCAGTTGGTTCTCCCACCAAAATTGCCGGAGTCCATTTCTCCATAAATGATGTAAAGTTTTGTCCGGCTGAATAGGTTCTCCTGCCAGTAATCAAAAACAACTTTCCGCGCTCAAATATCTTTTTGCATCCCTGAAGTTGGTTCATAAGAGGAATCAACAACTCTGTACTTCCTCCATTATTCAATCTAATGTCAACAACAAGTTTCTCAACATCATTTGTGTTAATAAAGCTGAATAGCTTTTCAGTGAACACGCCAAGGGGCTCATTGTCTTTACTCATTACACGATTGAATTGGAAGTACACGGTCTTTTTCTCTTTAAGGAACTCAAACCAGTAGGGATTGGACGAATCTTTTAAATAAAGAGGCTTAGGGATATTAAATTTTTTATGATAATCCACCCAATTAGATGGTAAGCCATCCCATAATTTTCTGGAAGGCACGGGAGAGTTGGCTGGTACACTTATTTTTTCATTTTTACCATTTGGCAAAATCAAACTTATGAGTATTTCATCGGTTTTTTTGCTAATGCCAAGTTCATGCAGCAGAGGAACCATTCGTATAAAAAGCGGCCCACCTACTCTTGGCACAGCCCATAACTGGTCTCGTAAAATAACAGGACTCAACAATTGTAGTACTTCATCAATTGGTTTATCATCAAAGCCTAAAATCTTTGACCCAATCAGATGCTCAAAATTCTTTTCGGCTGATGTAATGTAAAATCCATCCTCGAAGTAGTAGAAATCCAATGGAAGGTTTTGGAAGAACTCGGTGTGCTTTTCAGAAAATGGATATAAGATCGTATGTCCATCATTTACCATAACCATTAGTTTCATGAAGGCAACAATAACTTTGAAGTCGGTCATGGTCGGAATGTGCTTGTCAATCGCTTTTTGCATGGAGTCTATTTTCTCCATGCTAAATCGGTATGGCTTCACGGCTTTGCGTTTAATTTCTCCCACCATATAGTTTAAATCAAATCGCCAGCCATTAATTCTGTCTGGACTCTCATCAATAGGAAGGCCGGCAATTATTCGGAACGCAGGCTCATTTTTGTATTCGTTAAAAGCATCGTCATTGACAATGGAGTTAAGACTTCGAAGACCCGCATCTTTTGATTGCTTTAAGTAATTCAAAGTCTGAGTATAGTCCTTCTTCTTTGCATAGCATTTCGCAAGTTGCAAAAGACATCCAGCCGGTGACCAGCCACCTTGCTCGTATGCTTTTTTAAAACTTTGCACAGCCATATCATAGTGACCGTTGCCGTAATGAGCTTGTCCATCGTAAAACCAAAATTCACCTACCAGCGGATTTGTTTTTACTATTTCGGTCCAAAGCTTTTCGGCATCTGGCCAATGACTATTTCGGTTGGCCGCTTTAGCATTTTCGATTTGCTGAATAAAATCGAATGGTATTTTTGGGGCTTGATTAGGTTGGCAGGTACTACCTTGGGCAAGCAGTACCAAAAGAAATAGGCATGGGGCGGTCTTCATTTTATTTTTTTTTGATAAATGTAAATCGTAAGTCAGTGCATTGCCGTTAAAATACAGGAAGTGCCTGAATTAATTGACAATATGCAGATTCGCAGTTCGTCAATAATATTGGATGCTTGGTGTATGAGCTTAGTCTCCAAAAAAGATTTGAGTTACCTTTAGTACATGGAGAGAAACAATGCAATTACTCTTTTACTTCGTTATAAGATTCACCATGTGTTGCTATGGCTCTCTTTCTTTGTTTTTTGGCGCGAATACTATCAAGCAGTTGATGAGGCCAAGATAGCTGTAACGAATACCTTCATCTGCACACTTTTTTCTGCTATTGCCTTTTATGCAAGCTGGCTGTGGCTAGTGCCTATAGTGCTCGAAAAGCATGGCTTTTTGCGGTTCATAACACTCACTTTACTTACTGCGATTATCATAGCGGGGCTTCGGGTTGTAGCAGTTTTCATTTCTTTTAAAACACAATTGCCGAATAACCCGTACCCTCAGTTATTCTCCAACATCGTCACCGCTGTCTTTCATATAGTTTATGCAATGACTGTAGCTTCCTTCGCAAGGCTTTTCATCGGTCGATATGAAACTCAAAAGAAACTTGATTCAATAACAAACGATAATTTACGAGCAGAACTAACTTTTTTGAAGAATCAGATTAGCCCACATTTCCTGTTTAATATTCATAACAGCATATATTTCTTAATAGAGGAAAATCCGAAACTAGCCTCGCAGGCATTATTAAAACTTTCAGACATCATGCGCTATCAATTATACGATTGCCAGCGAGAAACGGTTTTACTCAATGATGAAATTGAAAATATTCAAAACTATGTGGAGTTGGAAAAAATGCGTATTGATGAAATCGTGCGAGTTGACTTCGTTTGTAATGTTAAAGATGATAGTTTGGAAATCACTCCTTTCATTCTACTCACGTTTGTTGAGAATGCGTTCAAGCACGTCTCACTGCTAGCAACCAAGGAAAATGAAATTAATATTTCTATATCGACCAATGAAAATTGGCTCACGATGAGAGTAAGCAATACAACGGAAAGAAGGCCAGATATGACCTCCAATGGTATCGGTCTTCGCAATGCTAAGCGGAGACTGGAGTTGATGTACCCCGATAGGCATAAACTTAAAATTGATACTGACACTTACCGATATGAAACCTTGCTTAAGCTGAAGCTATGATATTGAATTGCCTAATTATTGATGATGAGGGGATAGCCAGAAGGGGAATTGAAAAGTACATTCGACAGATACCATTTCTTCATACGATTGCTTCGGTGCGAAGTACAAGCGAAGCTGAAAAATATCTTCTAGAGCAGAAAATTGACTTGTTGTTGCTGGATATCCAAATGCCTCAACTCACAGGTATTGATTTCCTAAAAACTCTCTTGCATCCTCCCCCTACCATAATTATCAGTGCCTACCCGGAATATGCACTAGAAGGCTTCGCCCTTGATGTGATTGATTATATTGTAAAACCGGTATCATTCGAGCGTTTTTCTAAAGGTTGCCAAAAAGCGAAGGAGCTAGTAGAACTGCGTGAGCTTAAAGTGGCAGATTCAATTCACCACGACTACTTTTTTGTAAAGACAAATGGAAGAATTGAAAAAATAATATTGGAGGAGATTCTGTTTGTGGCAGCGAACGAAAATTACAGTACCATTTACACCACTACCAGCAAATATATGGTACTAATGAACCTTAAAGGGTTTGAAACGAAACTTGATAGCGTGCGATTCATGCGCGTACACAAGTCATTTATTGTTTCACTCGCCAAAATCGATCGAGTGCAAGGCACTAGTTTAACCATTAGTACGCATAAGATACCTGTTAGCAGGCATTCTAAAAAAGATTTAGTAGAAGCGCTGCTCAAAAATGTGGAAAAGAAGTGAAGTTGTCTCCCTACTTTTTGATGTTTTCAACAGGCAAATATGCTGAGCAAACTAAATGAAGTTGCTAGTAAATCATATAGTTAAAAAGTTAGCCAGCATTCCTCAACTCAAGAAACAATTAAGCTCCGTTTTATGCAATCTTCAGGATGCCGGAAGCAATGTCCGCTGTACCGGAGACGATGTCCGTCATGCCGGAAGCCAATGACCGTAGTGCCGGAGGCAATGTCCATTATGCCGGAGACGATGTCCGTGTTGCAGGAGACGATGACCATAATACCGAAGGCAATGTGTCCCTTCCTGAAATAGCTTGACACATTTTGAGGGATAAATAACCTTAAAATGG